>JDSF01000005.1_pt1 | contig 310234 bp, 501 predicted proteins | sample 199441 | NCBI WGS metagenome assembly JDSF01 (sample SAMN02592751, study PRJNA231836) | bioreactor metagenome | isolation source: continuous culture bioreactor denitrification-DNRA | place: Germany: Bremen
AGCCATCTTGATATGTCCTCCTCAAGTCAAAGCCCACGACCGGAATTGAACCGGTGACCTCGTCCTTACCAAGGACGCGCTCTAACCGCCTGAGCCACGTGGGCAACATAAAAAAATATAAAAAAAACAGACGTAACAGTATCGTCTGCTCTAAATTCTATAATTACCACTTTAAAAAAAAGAGCGGGTAACGGGACTCGAACCCGTGACCCTCAGCTTGGAAGGCTGATGCTCTAGCCAACTGAGCTACACCCGCTAAACATAAAGTGGGGAGAGAAGGATTCGAACCTTCGAAGTCATACGACAACAGGTTTACAGCCTGCCCCCCCCTTTGGCCACTCGGGAATCTCCCCAACACGTGCCCGGCGATAACACCGGAAATCTAAATTTTCAAAAAAGCTGATGATAGGACTTGAACCTACAACCTACTGATTACAAGTCAGTTGCTCTACCAATTGAGCTACATCAGCCTAGTTCCGTTTCAAACGGAGGCAAATATTATAACCTAACAACAAAGTTGTCAAGCATTTTGTTCTTTTTTTTTAAACTTTTTTATGACTTTATCCGACAGTCGCCTACAGACTACCCCTTCTGCCTGTAAAAGCTTCTGATTACGTCACAAACCTCTTCTATCTCGCTTTCTTCCTTGTATGCACACATAGGCAGGCTTATAACCCTTTTAGCCATCTTTTCGGAAATAGGGAAATCACCCTCTATGTGACCGAGATCAGCAAAAGCTTCCTGCATATGCAGAGGTTTTGGGTAATGGATAGCAAATGGAATTTCACCTTTTTTGAAGATATGCCATCAGCTCATCACGGTACTCCACTTGAATAGTAAACTGAGCCCATACATGAACAGAATCCGGCATTACATAAGGAAGGACTATCTTCCCTTCATCCGCAAGAGGCTGAAGAAGTTCCATATATTTATTAGCAGCATTATTTCTGTTTTTAACTTCCGTGAGTGTAAAACGGTCAAACTTAGCATTCAAAACGCCGCACTGCATAGAGTCAAGCCTGCCGTTCATACCTATAATCTTATGGTTATATCTTTCATTCTGACCGTGGTTACGCAGCCAGCCAAGCTTTCTGTTAAGCTCGCCGTCGCTCGTAAAGACCATACCGCCATCTCCGTAACAGCCGAAAGGCTTTGCAGGGAAGAATGACGTAGTAGCTATATCCCCCCTGAGCACAAGCCTGTGCCCCTTTATATGACGCACCGAAAGACTGGGCAGCATCCTGAATAAGGAACAGATCATGCCCTTTCATCACTTCTCTGATATTATCGTAATCTGCACACTGACCGTAAAGATCAACCGTAATTACCCCTCTCAGCTTCTCAGCAGGTATATCTGTGGTCTTGAGAAATTCTTCCAGCTTAGATGGGGATATATTATATGTATCAGGATCGATATCTACGAATACAGGTCTGGCACCGACGAGTGCTATAGCCTCGGCAGTGGCAATGAACGTAAACGGAGTAGTGATCACATAATCACCGTAAGTAACGTCATAGGCCATAAGGGCGAGCACAAGGGCATCCGTTCCTGAACTGCAAGCTATTGCATACTCTGCTCCTGTATAGTCGGCACACTTTTTTCTCAAGTTCGCCCACCTCAGGTCCGCCGATATACATTCCGTGCTCAAGAACTTGTGCGATTGCATTATCTATCTCAGGCTTTAAGTCCTGATACTGTTTTTTTTAAATTACAAAACTGCATATTGTTTGTTACTCCAAAAAATATTATTTGTATATAAACGACATTACGAAATCAGAAAGGTTCATCATATATCTGAATGTTCCATTCCCTTTTCTATGAGTGCACGGACGGCATCGCTATTCAGGCTGTAAAACACCTGTTTGCCGGTCTTATTCCAGTTAACAAGCTTAGAGTTACGCAGTATCCTGAGCTGGTGCGATACGGCAGACTGAGAGACACCTGTCAGCTCTGAAATATCCTGAACGCACAGCTCTGACAGTGACAATACATACAGTATCTTAACTCTGGTGAAATCTGAAAGAAGCTTAAAAGTATCTGCCAGCCCCTTCAATGAATCGTCAGACAGCATCTTCCCTCTTAATTCAGACAGAAGATCCTCGTGCGGTTCTGATAGTTGAAAAAATATCATCAGTCATAATACATCCTCACATGTGCAATCATTCAAGTAAGAATAATATCTCTGACGCTATATTGTGTCAACTGTCAAATATCATATAGCTGCCAAGCCGGTAAACTACATAGGAGTTCGCAGAGTAAAAGTATAGTCATGGCTAAGACGAGAATCAGATACCGTTATTGTAAGAGAAATACTCGTACGTGATTCTAAAGTACCTGAAAGCTCTCCTGTGGCTGCGTTAAAGATAGTTCCCATTGGGATAGTATCAATACTAAAAGTCAGAGTATCTCCATCCGCGTCATAAGATATAGGGATATGTCTGAAAAAATCACCAGAAGCAACTTCATAAAGTGAAGGCCCGCCAACAAACGGAGCTGAGTTGAATTGGTAGACAATGATACTAAATGCCGGTAGCGAAACAGTCTCTACACCATCCGTAACAGAGATAGTTATATTGCTATAACTGCCTGCATCATATATTTGCGCTGCACCTGTTAAAGCACCTGTGGTTTCACTAAAGCTAGCCCAATAGGGTTTGTTCTCTATACTGAAACTTAAACTATCACCATCAACATCATAAACAGCTGGATGAAAATTGTATACACTGCCAGCTGTAAAGGATGCCTGAGGCGTACCGCCTATAAACGGAGCAGAGTTGTATTCATTTACTGTAATACTGAATGCCGCTAAAGAAGCCTTATCAGTACCATCTGTCACGGAAATGATAATATCGTTATAAGTACCGGCCTCTGCCTCGATTGGCGTACCTGTCAAAGCACCTGTAGTTTCGCTAAAGCTCGCCCAAGAAGGTTTGTTTTCTATGCTAAACGTTAAACTGTCGCCATCAGCATCGTAAGCAGCAGGATAAAAGTTATAAGCATTATCACCTGTTACAAATATGTAAGGTATACCGCCTATAAACGGAGCAGAGTTGTATTCATTTACTACAATATTGAATGCCGCTAGCGAAGCCGTATCAGCACCATCCGTCACGGAAATGATAATACCGCTATAAGTACCGGCCTCTGCCTCGGTTGGCGTACCTGTCAAAGCACCTGTAGTTTCGCTAAAGCTCGCCCAAGAAGGTTTGTTTTCTATGCTAAACGTTAAACTGTCGCCATCAGCATCGTAAGCAGCAGGATAAAAGTTATATGCATTATCCCCTGTTGCTGTTGTAAATGGAGTTCCAAATATCAAAGGTGCAGAGTTTTGAACCTCAACAGGCGTGGTAATCGATGTAACCACAGGTGGTGTAACCGTAGACGGACATGTGTCAGTATTGCTTGTCACTTCGCATATCGTATCAAAACCGATTCCATCTGAAGGGTAGTAACAAGTCATGCTGAACTTTTTATCATCAAGCGAACCTGATGATGCACCGTACAGATATTCAAGACGTGTCTTAAAAGCAGCATACATCCGGTATCCCTCATTCTGCATAAGATATGATGAATACATTACGTTAGCAGCAGTACTGTCTGATACATCATCAATAAAGCTCAAAATTGATTTACCGTCTGCGTAACTGTCTTTATATATACTTTGAAATTTATTTATTATCTCAATCGGATTATAACAGCCTGTCTCTGACTGGAGTTCCGACTTCACCCTGTCGGAGAAGTAGACGTAACCAAGATTCAATGCATCTGTACTGAAACCAATGATATTTTTTTTATTACGGGGTTTAAGCACAAAATCAAGATTATATCTGCCGCCTACGGCATTACGCCCTGTGTTATTCTCAAACTCGTCAGGTTCACCTATCATTACGATATCACCATACTTGCCTTCAGGATCGGATATAACGATAACAGTGTTTCCGCCCTCTTCGCGAAGTGTAATATCCACATCGCTGACAGGGTTGCCTGCCTCATCTTTCATTTTAATATCGTAGGTAACATTAGAGCTGGACGAGCTTATGACAGCTTCGCCATTATCATTTGCAACAGTCTCTAAAGAACCGTCACCGCTGTATGTCACAGCATCACTATCAGAGGCAGAAGAGGAGCTGCCGCCGCATGAAATCAAAGTCATTAACAAAAGAACTGATATTAGATATTTAGGTAGTCTCATGGTGCACCTTTCAAAATAATAATTATTCTTAAAAGGTATAAGCTTTTCAACAAAATAAATACTGTACGAACGGATAGGATTATAGCTGAGTTATACAAAAAAACTGCAAAATCAGATCGAAAGGTATTTTGCTGCCAATAAAACGGAAACTGCAAGTTGCCTGTTATTTACATTTAATTTTTTTAAAAAATATTATTGATATGATATTTAACCGTACTTTCGGAGATATCTAAGATCTGAGATATCTCCCAACTGGTTTTTCCATTAATCAGCCAGTCAGCAACAACCTTCTCCCTTTTAGATAGGGATGCCACAAGTACAGTCACGTCGAGCCTTTTTCTTGCTATCGTGAGATGAGAGATAATTAGTTTCAAGATTATCTCGGTTCTCTCGTCAACCATGTTGGTCTCACTTGCAAAGGAGATAAGAAATATCATGTCCTTTGCATCACTATTGTCATATATGGAACAGCCATATTTCAGACCATAAAACGTGCGTCTTTCGATAATTTCAAGTTCGATATCTGTCAGCTTTCTGTCATAAGCATCCCAATATATAAATGCTGCCCCGTTCTTTTTTGATATAATCTCCTCCAGCTCATATCGAACCGGATCATCTTCCAGATACCCCTTTTCATCATACTCACTCATCCACTCCACAGGGTTTGACAGATTAACCATGTGGACATAACTACCCTTGTCATATGTCGAGTTCATAAAGCAGTATAAAACATATTCATAACCCAGATATGCCGCAAACTCTAATATCAGTTCATGAAACTCTGTCTCATCCGTAACACTCAGACAACCTTTCATAAATTTAAGAGCCTGTGCCAAATCATCTCTATCCAGTTTTTCATAAATATCTGTGGTCTGATTCATCACGTAACCTACTCTCCTAGATATCTATTAGCTTACCTGAAGTATACAGTAATTCAATAGTTGTTATAACCCGACAGATTGGTTGTTTTCAATGCCATACAACAAATTCGGTGACATTACACTCCTGCTTTGGTATCGTTTGATTTAAAATAATAAGGATGTGCCCTGACATGGACAGAAAGACAATCGGTTCGCAAACAGCCAAAGGCGGCTTCAGCAATGAGCATGATATTTGTTCGAAGTTTAATAACTGGAAAAAAAATGATAATGAAGCTAAGGAGTGGCTGGCTGTTATGGGATACTCCGCAGATAAGATACAGCAAGTCACAGCTGTCCAAATACCTGTTCGAATCAGCCTAAGTGATGCCCTGCAATGTGGCATAACAGAAAGCAAATATGATGAAACTATCAGATTTAAAAAAAGCCGACATGCAGCTCAGAGTATTCATTAATTTTGACGGGATTGTTTATTTCGAAAATCTCTCTTTAAAAAAAAGCAAATACCGGAGCAGCATACAATCAAGTAGATAAAAGACCAGTCTCAACTTATAAAGATATATGGCATTTCGATAACGAAATAGAAAAATGGCTGAAACTATTCACCGGAGAAACTTCTCCAAATTTATATCTTAATGAGTTAGGAAACAGTATGCCTCGCGACCCAAGAAGACTCTTTCTGACTGAAATCCCTGTTTATGCTTTGGAACGAATTATCTCGTTCTTTCATAGCAATATCAACCTCGTTATAAATGATATTTTAAGAGGCAGGGGCGGATTATCGGCTGACTGGATGCTCGTTACTCGCAAAATACCGACTAGCGGGCAGATTGACTGGGTATTAAAAGATATGAATACCGTATGCAACTTTTATGCTCAGGGCGGAATTACCCTAAGCCCGAAAGGCAGCCTGAAGATTGGTCGTATCACTATGCAAAGAAAAGGCGGAACTCCTGATCCTACTAGTTTACAGTTTAAAATGAATCCTCTCGAGCTATTTGAGGTAGAATGATGTCCTCTGCCACTTTTATCGACTTATTTGCAGGGATAGGCGGCTTTCATATTGCCATGGACAAATATAAAGCTAAATGTGTATTCAGCTCCGAAATAGATGATAATTGTAAAAAAAGTCTATCAGGATAATTTCAATATCACCCCACACGGCGATATAACGAAAATTAAAGCTGATCAGATTCCACACCATGATGTATTATGTGGAGGATTCCCCTGTCAGACTTTCAGTATTTCCGGGAAACAATTAGGCTTTCAGGATACAAGAGGGACACTCTTTTTTGATATAGCAAGGATCGCACAGTACCACAAACCAAAAGTTCTCTTTCTGGAAAATGTAAAGAATTTCGTCAAGCATGATAACGGAAACACTTTGCAGGTTATCTTAAATACACTCGACAGCATAGGTTATGACACGTATTTCTCTATATTAAATGCCTCGAATTTCGGTGTTCCGCAAAAGAGAGAAAGGGTGTATTTCGTCTCATTCCGCAAGGATTTAAGAATAAAAAAGCTTTCAATTCCCAACATCAAATGGAATATACTCCACATTAAAAGATGTCTGCCTGCCTGATAAAGATACTGCTGAGTTTATCATCAATCGTGAGGATGTCACATTCAAGGATCATATTCTTTTACAGCAGGATATTCTTGGTCACTACCCACAAAAACCGATAAGAATAGGTCAAGTCAACAAAGGCGGTCAAGGGGAACGAATCTATCATGAACTAGGACATGCCATAACTCTGTCGGCAGACGGCGGAGGCGTTGGAGCCAAAACAGGTCTCTACCTTATAAATGGTAAAATCAGAAAATTAGCCCCTAGAGAATGTGCCAGAATAACAGGTTTTCCTGATACATTCAAATTACACTCCAACAAAAAAAATGTCTCTTACAAGCAATTCGGTAACAGTGTAGTTACAAATGTTCTTGAAGCTGTACTCGCAAATATCTTCAACACAATATCCTTCTGAAATAGCAATCATATAGCGGTACACTGTCACTCATCACTATATACATATTGACATATACTGCTAATACTACATAATAGTAAGTTCGCACACAAGCTAAACAGACGGCAGTCGTATAAAAAATGCCGTTTAAAGAATATATAAAGAATACGGAGAATATTATGAACATTCAGCAAATGATGAAACAAGCACAGAAGATGCAGAAGAAGATGGAAGAGGCTCAGGAAGAGGCAGCCAAGGAAGTAGTAGAAGCTACTGCCGGCGGCGGAATGGTTACCGTAAAAGTGAACGGTAAGCAGGAAGTCCTAAGCATCGACATCGAGAAAGACGTAGTAGACCCTGAAGATGTGGACATGCTGCAGGATCTCATCCTTGCCGCTGTCAACGAAGGGCTGAAAAAGTCTCAGGAAGTTGTTCAGGAGAAAATGGCCGCAGTTTCCGGCGGCATGGGGCTTAACATCCCCGGCCTATTCTAAAACATACTTACTATGAGAAACAGGATTTTTTGAATGCTGTGTTAGTGAGCTTTCAAGACTTCCGGGGATAGGCAAAAAAAACAGCCGCAAGGCTGGCATTGCATATTTTAAAAAAAACAGACATTGAGCAGGTCAGAGCTCTATCTGAGAGCCTTATTGAGCTTAAAGAGAAGACTGTCTTCTGTAAAATATGCGGCAATATGTCCGAAACCGAAGTCTGTCATATCTGCACAGATGATTATCGTAACCGCTCACAGCTATGCGTTGTGGAAGAGGCTAAGGATATCTTTGTCCTTGAAGCCACAGGTTTTTTATCGTGGACTATACCATGTTTTAGGCGGGCGTATCTCCCCTCTGGACGGTGTAGGTCCTGAAGACCTCTCCATAGACAAGCTTATCAAACGGGCGACATCCGAAGACGTAGCAGAAGTCATACTGGCTACCAACCCTGATATCGAAGGGGAGACTACAGCAATCTACCTTTCAAAACTCTTAAAAAAAATATAATCTTAAAGTGACTAAGATAGCCAGCGGAGTCCCTATAGGCTCTAATCTGGAATACACTGACGAACTCACACTGCTAAAAGCAATGGAACAAAGAAAAGATTTTTTAATATGCCAAAAGAAATAATAGTCAATTCAACACTAAATGAAGTTCGGGTAGCCATCCTTGAAAATGGCAATCCGGCAGAAATATACGTGGAAAGAGCACACAGCAAAAAAAATGTTGCAGGCAATATATATAAAGGAAGGGTTATCAAAGTCCTCCCCGGAATCCAGTCTGCATTTGTAGATGTAGGTCTGCCTAAGGCGGCGTTCCTCCCTGCCGCTGACGTTTACGTCGAAAACGGCGAAAGGGTCAGCTTTCTGGAAAGCAGCCTCGACGGCGGAGTAAGGGATATAGCCGAGGTGGAGTTTAACGACGACGCCAATGACGAACCGAAAGAGATACCGCCCATAGAGGACATGCTCAAAGAGGGGCAGGAGATCATCGTTCAGGTGGCTAAAGAATCCATCGGACAAAAGGGTGCGAGACTCACCACACACCTCACTGTACCCGGCAGATATATCGTTCTCATGCCCGGCTACGAACACGTGGGAGTATCACGAAAGATCGAAGAGGATGAAGAGCGTGAAAGACTCCGCAAGGTTCTCAAGAATATAAAGACACCTAACATGGGTATCATTGCCAGAACAGTCTCCGCAGGGCACGACGAAGAAGAGCTTAGAGCCGACTTCGACTACCTTTCAAGACTGTGGAGCAAGATAAGAGAAAAGATGTCTTCCAGAGCTCCTCAGCTTATTTACGAAGACCACGGACTTATCTTCCGTATACTGCGTGATGCGGCGACTCAGGATGTCAGTAAAATCGTCATAGACAATAAAGCCGATTTTTTGAAGGTTAAGTCTTTTCTGCGTGAGTTCCTGCCTGATATGCACATGGAAGTCTCTTTATATACGAACGACATCCCTGTCTTCGACTACTATAATATCGAAATAGAGATAGGGCGTATTCTCGACAAGAAAGTATGGCTTAAGTCCGGCGGATACATCATCATAGATCAGGCGGAGGCACTTACAGTCGTTGACGTGAATACAGGCAAATTTGTCGGTAAACGTAACTTCGAAGACACTATCCTCAAAACAAATCTGGAAGCATCCAAAGAGATCGCTTGGCAGCTCAAGCTAAGAAATATCGGCGGAATTATCATCGTTGACTTTATAGACATGGCAAAAGAGGAGAACAAACAAAAAGTTCTCAAAGCTCTTGAAAATGACATGAAAAACGACAGAGCAAAAGCCTCTGTAGTGAATATATCCCCCCTCGGGCTGGTAGAAATCACCAGAAAACGAGTGCAGGAGAGTCTGAGCAGAGTTCTCAGCGAAGCCTGTCCATACTGCGAAGGACGTGGTCTTGTCAAAAGCAAACTGACCATATGTTATGATATACTCAGGGAAGTAAGACGGATAGCTCCGTTCTTCCGCAACAGACGCATACTCATAGAGGCTCACCCTGACGTTGTCGACCTTATATTAGATGATGAAAAACAGAGTCTCGATGAAATCGAACTGATGATGAATGTAAATGTGGAAGCTATACCTAACGATACTCTGCATATACACGACTATGAAGTAACACCTATGAATTAATAATGTATACTGCGAACTTCACTGTTCAAAGTATCCATTGGCATAAGTAGCCATTACCACAGGATGTGGTACACGGAGCGAACTGAAACAGGTTTTACCTGTGGAGGTTTCAGCGGAGTGAGAACGAAGCTTGGCTTAGCTAAGCTGAGAGATTTAATAATTTTTCTAGGATTGAAAAAAAATTATTCGAGGGGAATATGTACGACAGGAAAGACGCATTTTACAAGAAGGCAAAAGCTGAAGGCTATAAATCAAGAGCAGCTTATAAGCTTTTAGAACTGAATAAAAAAACACTCACTCTTCAGAAGCGGAGATAATGTGCTTGATGTCGGCTGTGCTCCGGGCGGCTGGGTACAGGTTATCCTGAATCTTAAAAAAGTGTAATGTTGTCGGTGTTGATCTCCTTGAGGTTGACGGGCTTTTTTGATGATCGTTTCACCTTCATACAGGGGGACATAACGACTCAGGAGACTATAGATCAGGTTCTTGCGGCATGCCCTAAATACGACTGTGTTGTTTCGGATGCAGCTCCAAATACATCAGGCTCGAAACTGCTCGACCACGTAAACTCCGTTGATCTTGTAAGGATGATCTTCTATTTTGCAAAGAAATGCCTGAAAAAAGGGGGCAATTTCACCTGCAAACTTTTCGAAGGTGAAGACAGGGCGGCACTTGTCAAAGAGATGAAGAAGGATTTTGAGTTCTCCAAAATGCTCCGACCTGAAGCGACACGTAAAGCATCCTTTGAAATGTACATGGTTTTCAAAGGTTTTAAAGGGAACGATGAATAATAAAGAGATAACAAAACTCCTAGAAATGGTTCAGAGAGGCGAACTGTCCATAGAGGATGCCGGCGAGAAGATAAGCACACATCTGGACTTCGGTGACGTAAAACCCGACATATCAAGGGGTGAAAGGCTCGGTTTCGATGAAGTGATATACGGAAGGGGTAAGACTCTCGACCAGATCATAAATATTGCCGAAAGTTATATCGATTCTAACCTGAACTTTGTATGTACAGGTCTGGATGAATCCAAGCTTGCAGAACTGCAGACACGGTTTCCTGATTTCAACTTCAACAAAGATGCAAAGATAATGAAACGCATCGTCAAACCTGCAGAAAGGAAAGACGGCAGCGTAGCAGTCATAACAGCAGGAACGTCAGATATACCCGTTGCATCAGAGGCTGTCGAGATACTCGACATATGCGGAATAGACAGCACTATCTATGCAGATATAGGCGTTGCAGGCATCCACCGTTTCTTCAGTGTAAAAGACGAGATAGCCAAGGCTGATGTGATAATCGTTATAGCAGGTATGGAAGGGGCTCTCCCTTCAATAACAGGAGGAATATTCCCACAGCCTGTGATAGCTGTCCCGACATCCACAGGATATGGAACGGCACTTCAAGGCTTCACTGCTCTGTTCGCCATGCTGTCAAGCTGTGCCAACGGCATCACAGTTGTTAATATCGACAATGGGTTCGGTGCTGCCATGGCTGCCATACGCATAATCAATCTAAAAGAAAATCAAAAATAATTCAGCTTCGAGCTTGTTAACTCTTCCAAGGGTTATATATTATAAAAAAGTATCCAAATAAAAAAACTTATCACAGACAGAATGCTTTTATTTTAGTTTTTTGACAAACTAAATATTTGCCTTTAAAATAAACCTTTGTTCATTAATCGGCTCTGCGAGGGAGATAAAACATGCCAAGACCATCTAAGCCACGTGTCATAGGCGTAAAGCCGGAGACGTGTAATTTTAAGCCTAGAGGCATTCCATCAAAGAAGCTCAAGACTGTGAATCTTGCTCTTGATGAATTCGAAGCCATAAGGCTGGCGGACTACGAAGGTCTGTCACACGAAGACGCTTCTGTTCTTATGAATATTTCAAGACCTACATTTTCAAGACTAGTAGAGAAAGCCAGAATCAACATCGCGAATTTTCTTGTTGAGGGTGCTGAACTCGTCATTGAAGGGGGGAAATGTGGAGTATAAAGAGCGCGGATGCAGCAATTGTAAAGAGGGCTTGCCTGCAAACAGGATCGATAGAAGAAATCACGAGTGTCCTTCGACCCTGAAAGATTAGCAGCATATGATAATAGCTTCCTCACCACGGGGGAGCTGTTTTTTTATTTAAGGATTTTTTACTCTTTGTAGCGTTTTTTTGGATATTACCAAAACGAAAGGTGCTTTTATATCTTTAGGCATAGATTTGATAATATCTTTAGCCTTACCCCTGTATGTTTTTTTTCATCCTGCATTCCCAGATTAAAAGAGAGGCTCATCTGCTTATCCATATACGAGACTTCTTCCATAAGCTGAGAAACTGTGTATGGACGCTCCATCAGCACTACGGTATCCCTGTGGTTGTGAACCCTGTCCAGAAACTTCTTCCTCTGGTCTTTCTCTTTTGGCGGAAAACCCATGAAATGAAAACTCTCAGCATAATAACCCGACACGGAAAGTGCCGCAGTTATAGAGGACGGTCCGGGGATAGATATAACCTCGAAACCTGCTTTCCACGCCATATTTATAAAATCGTACCCAGGGTCTGCAACACAAGGCGTCCCTGCATCGGATATCAATAATACCTGTTCATGCTCGCCGCACACCTCTATCAGAAACTCTTTATCACGATCCAGCGAGTGCTCATTCAGAAACATCTGCTCTGTTTCACGCACCCCTGTCCCTGCGATAAAACGCCCCAAATTTCTTCTGTCTTCACCGATTATCAGTCCGCAGGAAGCGGCAATCTCTTTCAGCACAGGGCTAACGCAAGAGTAGTCTCCAGTGATATCTGTTCCGGCTACATATATGATAGGCATTATATTTTTATAACCTCAAGTCCGTTCATGTATGGTCTGAGAACCTCAGGTATGGTAACACTGCCGTCCTCGTTCTGATAGTTCTCCAGTATAGCAAGGAAAGTTCTGCCCACTGCAAGCCCAGAGCCATTCAGTGTATGTGCAAATTCAACCTTCTTCTCACCCTTACGGCGGAAACGAATAGACGCACGCCTCGCCTGAAAATCTACAAATGTTGAACAGGATGAAATCTCACGATAAACCTTCTGAGACGGCAACCATACTTCAATGTCGTATGTTTTAGCAGATGAAAAAAAACCTACATCGCCGCTACAAAGGGTCATAACCCTGTAAGGGAGTTTCAGTTTTTGCAGTATTAGCTCGGCAGACTCAAGGAGCTCCTGAAGTTCAGCCTCGGAGTCCTCAGGTCTTGTCAATTTCACCAGCTCCACTTTGTTAAACTGATGCTGGCGTATAAGTCCTCTTACATCTTTACCGTGTGAACCTGCCTCTCTTCTGAAACAAGCTGAGAATGAGCAGTGCTTCACAGGGAGAGCATCCTCGTCGAGAATTTCGTTACTATATAAATTTGTCACAGAAACTTCTGCGGTAGGGATCAGATAAAGATCATCGCGTTCACACTTAAAGGCATCCTCTTCAAACTTAGGGAGCTGACCTGTCCCCTTCATAGCTTCGGCATTAACCAGATACGGAGCAAGAACTTCCTGATAGCCCCTTTCAGCGTGTGAATCCAGCATAAAGTTAATAAGTGCTCTCTCTAGCTTCGCACCGTAACCCATATAAGCAGTGAATCTGGACTTGGAGATTTTCACCCCTCTTTCGAAATCGAGTATACCCAGCCCGTCAGCTATCTCCCAGTGAGGTTTTGCCTCGAAAGGGAATTCAGTAGGCACGCCCCAGTCTCTGAGGAGTTCATTATCCTCTTCGTCAGCACCCACAGGCACTTCATCATTAAGTAGATTAGGCAGAGTGAGGAGCATATCCGTCATCTGATTCTGGGTCTCCGACAGCTCCACATCTATAGCGGCTATCTTATCGCCCGCCTCACGCATTTTCGCCTGAACCTCGGATATGTCGCCGCCTGCTTTTTTTGACAGCACCTATCTCTTTACTGACTCTATTTCTTTCACTCTTCAGCAGATCATTTTCGCTCTGGAGTGATTTACGTTTTTCATCAAGTGATATCAGAAGATCAAAGTCGAATTCAGCTTTTCTGTTTGCGGTTTTCTTTTTGACTTCATCAAGATTTGCAATGATATATTTGATATCAAGCATTTATTTCTCCCCTTTCTCTTCCATTCTTGCAGTGATCTTTGCCAGCAAGCTTGTGAGCTCCCTCGCAACATCGAGTGTATATCTGGAATTCGGTCTCTCTTTTATAAGTTTATTGTAGTATTTAACAGCTTCCGCCTCTTTCCCTTCCTTATCTGCAAGCCACTTGGCATACATATAAAGACCCTCTTCATAGGCAACACTATCGCTGTAATTCTCGATGAGGTATTTCAGTCTCCCCTCTGCCGAGTCGGGTTCTTTGATACGGAAGTAGAATTTCGCGACATACAGCTCTCTGTCCGCCAGCATCCCTCTGAGTTCCACTATCTTTTTTTTATTCAGCTCAAACTCTCTGGCAAATGTCGGAGACTTATCACGGAGTTTCGTAAATGCCGCGAGAGCCCCTTCCGCCGCCGCCATATCTCTGTCAACTGTGCTCAGCAGGGCGTAGTGTGAAAGCCCCATACGGAGCATAGCCGTGTTCGCATCTTCGGTATCGCCGTATATTTCGAGGAACTGCTCATAAGCAGGGATTGCCTCGGGATATTTTTTTTATCAAGGAAGAAAGCGTCCGCCAGAAGCAGCTGAGCTTTCGCCGCCATCTCCGGGTTTTCCGCTTCCATAAGTGTATTTTCAAAATATGGTATAGCCTTTTCGTATTTTTTTTCTCTTTTGAAAAGCTCCAGCCCCTTTCTCATACTTTCGTCGGCATTCATATTAAGCCCCGTCTTCTTGGAACAGGAGCTGAATGCGACCATACAAACAATTAACAATAAAATAAGTTTTCTCATGCTTCACCCGATTTTTCTATAATTTCGCAGTAAATATCCGGATATATAATTCTCTTTATGCGGCAGGTGTAAGGTCCGTACCCGTCTGTGGCTACACCGTCAATAAAAAAAGGCTTTGCCGTCTATCTCGGGAGCCTGAAAATCAGCCCTCCCCTCAAGGATAAGTTCGGACTGCTCGCTCGCCCCTTCAACAAAGCAGATTATGTCGTTTTTTTTTCAGTATTTTCAAGCGGTTGTTGGTATTTGTCTTTTGTAATTTCTGCAAGGTACTGATACGTTTGTTAGTCTCACGTTTCCCCACAGGTTCGCCCAGATCGTATGCAGGTGTCCCCTCTTCTCTGTAATAAGGAAAGAAACCTGCAAAATCAGGCTTTTTTCTCTGTCACAAACCTAACCAGCTCGTCAAAATCATGAGCGTCCTCACCGGGAAAACCGACTATCATTGTGGTGCGTAAAATCGATTCGGGGTCTGCTTTCCTGATGCTCTCATAAACCTTGTCTATAGTCTTGCTGTCTGATTTCCTCTTCATAGCTTTCAGCATCTTATCGCTGTAATGCTGAACAGGAATATCGAAATAGCTCAATATTTTATCACTACTGCATATAGTTTCTATGAGTTCCTGAGTAACTCCGTCGGGGTTCATATACATGACCCTGATCCTGAAATCACCGTCTATCTTTTCAAGCTCTTTCAATAGCTGAACAATCCTCGTCTCGCCGTACAGATCAGAACCGTACTTGGTATTATCCTGAGATACAACGATAAGCTCTTTGATACCTTCGGATACAAGCTGCTTTGCCTCTTTGAGCACAGCCTCCATAGGTCTGCTGACAAGTCCGCCCCTTATGCCGGGTATTGCACAATAACTGCATCTGTTATTGCACCCTTCGGACACTTTAAGATATGCATAATAGTGTGCATTGGTAATGATCCTTGAATCCCCGTAGTCAGCCACAGGGGACTGATCGCCACGCAGATACTGGACAACTTTCTCCAGCTCGCCCACGCCTGTCATAAAGTCTATCTCGGGTATCTCGTCTTTCAGCTCTTTGCTGAATCTCTGACTCATGCACCCGGTAACGATGAGCTTTGCTCCATCCTTCTTACGCTCGTGCATCTCAAGGATAGTCTCTATAGCTTCTGTAACCGCCGGTTCGATAAAACCGCACGTATTTATAACTATTGCATCTGATTCTTCAGGAATATTTGTGATTGAAAAGCCTTCATTTTCTACAGAGCCCATCAGGTATTCCAGATCCACCTGATTTTTGGAACAGCCCAAACTCACGAATGAAACTTGTTTATCTGCCTTCAAAAAGCACCTTTATTTTTTTTACAGTCTTCTGCTATCTGAGCCACCAGCTCGTCAACAGATTTGAATTTGATATCCCCTCTGATAAAATCGAGAACATCGACTATGATATCTCTGCCGTACAGGTTTTCAGCGAAATCGAAGATATGCACTTCAACACGCTTGTTCCCTGCGTCGTCGACAGTCGGTCTGCCGCCTATATATAAAGCACCCTTAAACTGCCTGTCGTCTACATGCACTATGCATGAATAGATGCCGTTTGCGGGAATAAGTTCGTTTTTCACATTCAGGTTTGCCGTCGGGAATCCTATCTTTGTTGCCAGTCCGTCCCCTCTGACAACCTCTCCTGTCATGCTGTACGGTCTGCCAAGCAGAGCAGCCGCAACCTCCGGCTTAGAATCTTCAAGAGCTTTCCTGACATTAGTGCTGGACGCTGTTACGCCGTCTATGACAACCTTAGGAACCCTGAGAGCCGTGAACCCGTGCTTCTCGCCCATTGTCTGCAGAAACTCGTATGAGCCTCTCCTGTTGCGTCCGAAACGGTAGTCATACCCGACGACGATAAAGCTTGATTTCAGTTTTTTGAGCAGGAACTCACGGACAAAGACCGCAGGATTGATACCTGCCATCTCTTTATTAAAATCGAGCAGAAATAATTTATCCACCCCTAGCCTTTCAAACTCTCTGACCTTCATTTCAGTCGTCTGGAGCAGTTTGACCCCTGCACCGAAAAACTTCATAGGATGAGGGTCGAAGGTCACAAGACCACTCTCGAAGCCACGCTCTTTGGCAAGAGTTACTATAGTCTTAACTATAGCAGCGTGCCCCAGATGAACTCCGTCAAAGTTTCCAATGCTGACAGCCATATTCTTTTCAGCCTGAAAGTGCGTCAGGTCTCTTATAATTTCCATTGTGCCTAAAATATGACAAACACTATGTATAAATCAACATCTTTATTTTTTTAATCCATACAAAATCAATTGACAAACATCATATGTCATATATATAAATATATAGATAATAGTTTTCGCGTATCATTTTATTTGAAGGAGTAGATACTATGGAAGAGTGGTTCGACACCTATTCTGAGAAGCTAAAAGCTCTCGGACACCCTATCAGGCTCAAACTTGTGATTGGTCTGATGAACAATGAATGTAACGTAACTAAGATTTGTAAAGGGCTTGAGATACCTCAGGCTACAACAAGCCAGCACCTCGCTATCCTCAAAAAATAAAGGGATCATCGTAGGGAAAAGGACTGGCACAAGTATCTGCTACAGCATATGCGACGACGGTATCAAAGAGATGATAAAACAGCTTATGGAGGCTACAGGATGCAAATCACCTTGCGACGATCATTAATATTGATGGCAGTACTCCTTACTGCGGCAGTTGCAAACGGGAAACCGATGGAGTTCAGCGAGGCTAAATCCACAGCTTTGTCAAACTCTAATATGATTAAATCTTATCAGGCTAAAGAAGAGGCTGCGTCTTACAGACACATGCAGGCCGTGGGTGGATATCTGCCTAAGGTCACACTCTCCCAAACATATATGAAAACAGACGAACCTGCCAATGCTGCATTCGGAAAGATGGCTCAGGGCAGATTCGACATGACATACTTCGGCACTGAACTGCCTGATCCGGATTACGTGACTAACCATCAGAGTAAAATCCAGATTATGCAGCCTATATTCATGAACGGACAGATACTTTTCGGCATAAAACAGGCAAAAGAGGCATATGTTGCCAGCAGGTTTGAAACCGAGCGTGTACGTCAGTTCACACTATACAACCTTCACAGAGCATTCTACGGGCTTGCTCTCGCCGAAAAAGCAAAGGATGTGGTGAAGCACTCCTACGAGCGTACCGAAAGATACTACAACACTGCTCAGGACTTTTATAAAAAACGGACTCATAGTAAAGAGCGACCTGCTGGTTTCGGAGAGCTATCTCCTCATGAACGATCAGGCTGTTAAAGAAGCGGAGAAACAGCACGCAGTTGCCATGAGCCAGCTCCAAAGGATACTCGGGACTGATGAGGCTATCGAGATCGTCTGGACAGACCCTGAGCTCACCTTTGAAGACGATATCGAAACTTACACTAAAAAAAGGACTCGCAAACAGGCAGGACCTTGCCGCCATGAAAAAAATACTCACGTGTCACAGGGCTGGAAAACACTAAATCCAAATCTGCCTTCCTCCCTTCCGTGGCTGTTTTTGCCGACTATCAGCGTAATGATAAAAAATATGTTCGGTGATAACGGTGAAGGCTACACATTCGGTGCTCAGGCGAGCCTGAATCTGTTTAACGGTTTTTTCCGACTATAACAAAACCAGAGAGACTAAATCTGCCCATTATGCTCTTCTACATCAGATATCAGATAAAAAGCTCGAGATAAAATCAGAGATTAAAAAATGCTTATCACGGCGTTATAACATCAGCTAAACAGACGGAAGCTTCCGTTAAGCGTGTTGAAGCCGCTCAGAAAGCACTGGAGATCACTGAAAACAGATTCAACGAAGGGCTTACCAAAGTCACGGAGCTGCTCGATCGTGAGGTTGATCTGAAGCAGGCAGAGCTGTCTTTATATATGTCTGAATATCAGCATATAGTAGAGAAAGCAGGGCTTCACCTTGCCACAGGCTCGCTTAAATAAACCATAACCTAAACCGAATATGAACAAGTTAAATTAATTCATTTATAGTGTTATAATGAAATAAGACTTGAAAAGTACGAATAAACATATTAATATTTGAATATATAAATAAACGAGGTAAAATTATGCTCCGTAATGTTTTGATAATGATGTTTACAGTCGTTCTGCTGACTGCGTGCGGTTCAGAAGACAAGGTAAATGAAACAGTCGATACGCCTAAGAATGTAGTAGTAAAAACCATGCAGGTAAAAAAAGACTGATACGGCATCATCAAGAAGCTTTACAGCCACTGTATCCAGTGAAAAGACCGCCTTCATTATCCCGAAGGTCGTGGGATATGTGGAGCAGATATTAGTCTCCCCCGGTCAAAAGATCGAAGCAGGTCAACTGCTTGCAGTCATCAAAAGCGGCGAGCTTGAAGAGAAATTCGCCTTCGCTCAGTCCTCCCTTAAAGAGGCTGAAAACGGACTTAAGCAGGCAGAGATAGGCTATAAAATGGCAGAAGCACAGCATAAACAGGCTCAGTCTCAATACGACCTGGCTGAAAAAAAACATACAACAGGTTCAGCAACCTCATAAAAAAACAACAGTGTCAGCAGGCAGGAGTTCGATCAGGTTGAAGCCAACTATGATCTTGCAAAACAGTCGCTGAATATTTCAGGCGAGAATGTAAGCCTCGCTAAAGAGAAGGTTGAGCAGGTAAAACTGAAAAAATCAGCAGGCAAAATCCATGCTGAATGAAGTGAAAACCTACCTCTCATACACTCAGATAAAAGCTCCGTTCTCAGGCGTTGTCCTTGAGAAAAACATGGATGCAGGAAACCTTGCAGCACCGGGCAACCCTATTATGAAGATAGGCAACACTGCCACGGTAATATATACATATATCAGTCAGTCACTCATACAGGAGATATCAACAGGAACAAAAGCCATGGTATCCATAGAGTCCATTAATGAAGAGTACGAGAGTGAAGTCCTTGAGGTAAGCCCTGATGTGGACGTCTTTACAGGAAACTTCAAAGTGAAGCTTACAGGATGTCAGATGCTGTATCCCGGGATGTTCGCTAAAGTACGCTTTATCACAGGGTCGGAGAAACTCATCTCCGTGCCTGAATCAGCGTTGGTCAAGCGTGGTCAGCTCAGCATAGTATTCGTCAACGATAACGGCAAGGCAGACATGCGTATAGTAAAGACAGGCCGCGAACTCGATGGAGTTGTGGAAATCCTCTCAGGACTGGAAGAAGGGGACATCATCGTTGTTGAAAATGCGAAACTCCTCAAATCAGGCGATAACTTAGAGGCAAAATGATGAGTGACACACAAACGAAAAGAAATCTTGCAGAAAAGATAGCCGCGGCGTTTATCACTTCTAAGATAACCCCACTGCTGGTCATTGCGACTCTCTTTATAGGTATAGTCTCTATCGTCATGACACCTAAAGAGGAAGAGCCGCAGATTGTAGTACCTATGGTAGATGTTTTTGTCCCTTACCCGGGTGCATCGGCAGGTGACGTAGAAAAAATCAGTCACCGAACCTCTTGAGCAGATCATCTGGGAGATCCCGGGCGTAGAATATGTCTACAGCACCAGCATGAACGACATGGGGATGGTTGTAGTCCGCTTTAAAGTGGGTGAAGACGAAGAGAAATCCATAACAAAGTTAAACGATAAACTGGCTTATAATATGCAAAGGATGCCCACGGTGTCCTTGAGCCAATAGTTCAGAGACAGGCGATAGACGATGTGCCGCAGATGGCATACACTTTCTGGTCGAAAGACTTAGACGCTTATCAGCTCCGAAGGATAGCATCGGAAGCAGAAAAAAAACGTATCAAAGAGATAGATAATATCTCTAAAACGGAAGTTATAGGCGGGTATAAGCGTATAATCCGCATAGAACCGAATATAGAGAAACTCAGAGCATATAATCTCGATCTTTTCAGGCTTTTCAAAGCTGTAGAAAGCTCAAACCTCTCCCTCAACACAGGGACATCACAAAGAATAACAGAGTATATTACGTCTCTGCAGGCGGTTTTTATAAAGACTCAGACAGTATCAGAACTATGGTTGTGGGTGCTCACAACGGCAAAGCCGTCTACCTGAAAGATGTCGCAGATATCTACGACGGTCCTGAAGTACCTGAACACCACCTTCTCATGGGATTTAACAAAGATGAATCCATGGAGAGATATCAGGCGGTGACACTCGCTATATCTAAGCGTAAAGGGAGTGACTCTGTTGTGGTATCAGATGCTGTCGAAAGGAAGATGCAGCACTTAAAAGGCTATGTAATACCCAACAACGTGGAGGTAACAACCACAAGAAACTATGGAGCAACCGCATATACTAAGGTTATGCTACTGATAGAACACCTGATAGGGGCTATTATTGCCGTTATACTGGTTATGTCGCTCACTATGGGCTGGCGTGCAGGTGTTGTGGTTTTCGTGGCTCTGCCGGTAACATTTGCACTTACATTCTTTGTCTATTTTATGTTCGATTACACATTGAACAGAGTTACGCTGTTCGCTCTTATATTCGTCGCTGGTCTGGTGGTGGACGATGCCATCATTGTTGTCGAAAATATGGAACGGCACTTTAAGATGGGGGGTAAAAACCTGCTGGAGAAGGCTATTAAGGCTGTGGGCGAGGTTGGAAACCCTACAATTCTGGCGACACTCACTGTCATAGTCGCCATATACCCTATGGCATTTGTCCGCGGTCTGATGGGACCATACATGAAACCTATGCCTATCGGCGCTTCTCTGGCTATGCTCTTTTCACTGTTCGTAGCACTTATGATCACCCCTTGGCTCTCATATATGCTTCTGGCAGGTCACGCTTCTAAGCACGGCAATGAAGACATAGACGAAGACGCATACGTCAAACAATCAAAATTGTATAAAATATACAATAAAGTTTTCGGCGTACTGATAGACAACTGGAAAAAGAGGCTCGGAGTAATAGTAATCCTTCTGGCTATGTTTTTTTTCGGTGCTTTCCTTTTCATCCCGTCCAAGCTGGTTGTGATGAAAATGCTTCCGTTCGACAACAAGGACGAAGTGCAGATAGTTATAGATATGCCTGAGGGGACTCCGCTTGAAAGGACAACCTTCGTCGCTACAGAGGTTGGTAAATATCTATCGACGATAGACTATATCGACAATTACCAGATATATTCAGGTATATCCTCGCCATATAACTTTAACGGATTGGTCAGACATTACTTCCTCCGTAAAGGGCATAATGTAGCAGATATTCAGGTGAACTTTGTCGATAAATCCCACAGGAAAGGTTCGAGTCACGACATGGCGAAAGAACTGCGTATCCCTGTGCAGGAGATTGGCGAGAAGTACGGTGCTAATATAAAGATCGCAGAAGTTCCGCCCGGACCTCCTGTATTATCCACCCTCGTTGCCGAGGTATACGGACCTGACACAAAGAGCCGCTCGGAAGTCGCCAAGATGATCGTTGATGTATTCAAGGATACAAAAGGCGTGGTGGATATAGACACATACGAAGAAGATAATATGATCCAGCTCGACCTTCAGGTTGACAAGCAGAAAGCCGCACTCCTTGGTGTATCCTCAGAGATGGTATCTAAGACGCTATACATGGCACTGCAGGGGATGAAGGCAGGGATTCTGCACACTTCTGAAGACAGAGAGCCGGTCGATATAACAATAAAACTGCCTGAAAGCAGACGTAATATGATAGACGCTTTATCCGATATACACCTTGTATCCATGAGCGGTCGCTCTGTGAGCCTCGGTGAGATAGTGGATGTCAGAGAGAAGATCAAAGACAAGTCTATCTATCATAAAAAACATGAAGCCTGTTATCTACATCACTGCAGATGTGGCTAACGAGGTGGAGAGCCCTGTTTACGCTATCTTAGACATGAAAAAAGAAGATAAACGAGCTTAACTGGCAGGGTATACCTATCAAACAATACTGGACATCAGCACCTGAGGAATATGACGTTCCGAGTATTAAATGGGACGGTGAGTGGCAGATCACATATGAGGTCTTCCGTGACCTTGGGCTTGCATTTGCGGCAGTATTGGTACTTATGTATTTCGTACTGGTGGGCTGGTTTAAATCCTTCTCCACACCGCTCATAATGATGGTTCCTATTCCGCTTTCACTGCTGGGTATCATCCCCGGGCACTTTATATTTGATAAGTTTTTTTTCACAGCTACAAGCATGATAGGATTCATTGCACTGGCAGGAATCATGGTGCGTAACGCTGTGCTGCTTATAGACTTTATAGAACATTCGATGGCACAGGGCAAACCCCTCCGTGATGCTGTTATCGAATCGGGTGCTATCAGGACAAGACCTGTTGTGCTCACCACGGTAGCCGTTATAGTCGGTGCTCTGTTCATGCTCCCTGACCCGATATTTGCAGGGCTTGGCGTATCACTAATAACAGGAGCTGTGGTTTCAACCATACTGACACTCTTGATTATCCCGCTCATGTACTATTTTCATCATGAGTTCTGGGACGAGAAGTTTAAGAAATAAGGAGACTGACATGACTATCAAAGATATTTTAAGACTTGTTCCGGGCATATTTATACTGGTTAGTGTACCTCTTGGCATGTATCACAATAAATGGTGGTTCGCTCTTACTATTTTTGTCGGGCTCAACCTGCTGCAGTCTGCTTTCACAAAGTGGTGCCTGCTTGAGGATATCCTCCGCAAGATGGGTATTCCTGAATAATATCCGAGAGGATACAGGAAGACTCAGAAAGTCATGGCGACTCATTTGAAGGTGTGGCGATCTTCCACGATAGAGTAATTTATCGTCACTTTGAAGACTCCCCCACCATGACGGCAATGCTGCATTCCTGCCACCATGAGGAACTGAATGACAACATATAATTTATAAGCTATTATTCACCATGAGTATTTTTAAACTGGATATCAACTACAAAAAATCTGGCAATAATAGCACTCGCCCTTTTTTCTTTTTTGTGCTTGTCTATAAGATACAGGAGATCATCTCCGTATTTGCTGTTTCGTTCTTCATAGCATACCTGCTCGACCCTGCAATCGACAAGCTGGAGGCGATGAAGATACCGAGAGCACTCGGGATAGTTATCCTCATAGTTATTATTTTCATTTTAATGACGATTGCGGCAGCTTATCTTTTGCCTCTGCTATACAACGAGATCGAATACCTGATAAAGATTACGCCTGAGATAATAAACTCCATAATGGATATGGTCGAAAGGTTCGCTGAAAGATTCAATACCGAGATTTCACTCGCCAGTATAAAAAAAACTCAGCTAGCTCCGAAGGCAGGAGCAATAGCCAAAGAGACCTTAGGTGCTGTCACAGGCATCATATCCTCCGCCAGCGGTGCTATAGGGATTATAGTCAATCTGGCGATTATACCTATACTCGTTTTCTACTTCCTGAAAGATTTTGACAGGATGAACGAAAAAAACTTTTCAAAATCATCGAACGTAAATCAGACAAGGACTACAAAAAAGTATTTTAAAAGCTTCGATGAAATCCTCTCCGTATATTTCAGAGGTCAGATACTCGTAGCCTCCATATTAGCCGTTTTATATACTGTCGTACTGCTCGTTGCAGGTGTCAAGCCTGCCATACTTATCGGGCTTGTTTCAGGCATACTCAGCATAGTCCCTTATCTCGGTTTCATAATAGGCTTCGGCACGTCCCTCGTCTTATCGATTGTCCAGTATCAGGATATACTGCACCCGATGCTTGTTATTGGCGGTTTTATGATAGTTCAGCTCCTCGAGGGCAACCTCATTACTCCAAAGATAGTGGGCGAATCACTTGGGCTTCATCCCACTGCCGTGATTTTCGCACTTCTTGCGGGCGGTTCGCTCTTTGGTATAGGCGGAATGATCATAGCCTTGCCCATAGCAGCATTCATCAAAATTATCGTGGCTGAACAGCTCGCATGAAAGTAGAAGGGAAGCTCTGGATAGATATCGACGGGGCAGGCATAGCAGGTCACGGACGCATACAACTGCTCCGACTGATAGACGAAACAGGCTCTATCAAAAAGGCGGCAGAATCCATCGGAATGAGCTATAAAGCCGCATGGGACAGCATAAACTCCCTCAATGAAATCTTCGGTAAAAACCTTGTAGAAAGAAAAAACCGGCGGTAAAGGGGGCGGCGGCACTATCCTCACGGAGCACGGAAAGGATTTAGTTAAAACTTACAGCTATTACAGCAGAATCCACGAACTATACCTCACAGACATCACGAAAATGAACCGCATTGAAGCCAGAATTCTTGAAACAGACGGAGAATACGCTCTGGCTGAGACTTCAGGCGGAGACACATTGGCATGTGCTTTATTAGATAATGATATCAAACCTGATGATACGGTTAGTCTATTTATCAAACCGTCTGACATCATACTCATAAACAGTGACACCATAATTACTAGTGCAAAAAAAACCTTTTAAAGACAAAGGTTATATCTATAGACACTGATAACGAGAAGTGTGAAGTATCGTTAAATTCAGAAAATGGTACACAGCTGACTGTGCAGATAACATCAGACAGTGCAAAAAAAATTATCCTTAACTAAAGGATCTGAAACCTATACCCTTTTCAAAACAACTTCAGTGCTGGCTACTTTAAATAATTCATAATTAATCAATTAAGGCAAATAAAAAAGGGCAGGCTCAACCCCCCCCACCCTTTTCTATCATTGTTTCCAGAAAAATCTCCTAAGTGTTGCTAGACTGATTGCCACCTATTTGCTTTCTGAACCATGTACATAAAGCACATCCTCCAAGACAACAATCTTTAGCAAACCTTATCATTACCCCAAAGAATATCATCACGATCAGAAACAGCGGTGCTGTAACAATCGTCGCACCAACACCTGCTGCGAGACTGAGCACAGCTCGTCCGACAATGCTTCCTGTCACATCAACAGGAAGGATACTCACATACATTGCAACCACGTACATTACTAAGGTTAGGAATATACATATCTTACAGCTAAAAAAAATTATATCATAAGCAACTTTTGCTGTGAAATGGTTGAAATATTTGAACCAAAGCTCTTTGCACTTCACAATATACCTCCTTTTTTACTACCCATATTACTAGCATATGCTCATAAAAAGGTATCCGCAATACCATATTTTCTCTATATATTAAAAAATCGCTCTATACAAATAAAGCGATTAATAAAATACTCCAATATAGAAGTAGTTTACCCAATACGAAAGTTAATTAATAATGTAAAAAAAGAGAGGATACTTTATTAAAGTTGTTAAGAGAGCTTAAGAAAAGAAATCCGTATCTTCTTAAGTCCACTGGATTTGAAGAAAACATCGGCATTAGCGGAATCTCCTGTACCTGAGATAGCGACAACCATCCCTTCGCCGAACTTCTCGTGAGTCACTTTACTGCCGTTTTTTTTAATACCGTTTATTTCAACAGTCTTCCTCTTAAATTTTGGCTGAACATTCGGTTTTGCCATGCCGGTTTTCGGTCTGCTGTACCCGAGTATCCCCATCTCATCCAGGAAGATAGACTTTTGCTGAGGCATATATTTACCATAGATCATTCTGGTGGAAGCGTATGTCATATGAAGGTTCTGCTTTGCCCTTGTGACACCCACATAACAAAGCCTGCGTTCCTCTTCCAACTCCTCAGGTTCTTCTATAGACCCATGCAGAGGGAAGAGTCCATTTTCAAGCCCAGTTAAAAAAGACAGTTTCAAACTCCAGCCCTTTAGCGGCGTGAATAGTCATCAGCTGGATACAATTCTCCGCAGGTTCGTCAGAGGAGGTTGCCAGTGCCGTATCAGCGAGAAAATCAACGATGAGCCCGTCCCTGTTGCTGTTCTCGAAAGCCACAGCGGCGTTGAAAAGCTCGTCTACGTTGCTTATCCTGCGTTCAGCTTCCTGCTCGTCTTCATACTTTTTCACATAGTCTTTGTATTCGGTCATCTCTATGACAGTCTTCACCATCTCACTGACCTTTACGCATGTTTTTTATCTTTTCAAATATATTCAGAAGCTTTCTGAAGGATTCTTTCTGCTGACCTCTAAGCTGGTCGTTCAGTCCGTATATAGCATTCAGGATGTCTGCATTATTTGAGGAAGCATAATCTATTATCTTATTGATTGTTGTGTCGCCTATCCCTCTCGGCGGTGCTTTCACACATCTGCGGAAGGAGACGGAATCGTATGGATTATCATAAAAACGAAGGTAGCTGAGTATATCTTTAACTTCACGTCTCTGGAAGAACCCTACACTCCCTATAAGCTTGTAAGGGAGGCGTTCCGCATTCAGTTTAACTTCAAAGTTACGTGACTGACCGTTTGTCCTGTAAAGAACGGCTATCTCATTGCCGGACATCCCCTCATCAAGGTATTTCTTAACCTCACTCATAACAAAATCAGCCTCGTCTGTTTCTCTGCTGACGGGGAGCACCTGAACCAGACCGCCCTCTTCCCTGAATGCCACGAGGTCTTTACCTTTACGCAGTTTATTATTGCGGATCAGCTCATTAGCCGCCTTAAGTATCTGCGGACGGCTTCTGTAGTTTTCCACAAGCCTGATGGTTTTTTGTATTCTCGAAGATGGTATCGAACTCCAGAATATTCTTGATGTCCGCTCCACGCCATCCATAGATAGACTGATCATCATCCCCCACTACGCAGAGGTTGCCGTCAGTCCCTGCAAGCAAACGCAGGAAGAGAAACTGGATATCGTTAGTATCCTGATACTCATCAACAAGTATATACTGAAACAGGTCTTTATAATAATTCACCGTGAGAGGGTGCTTTTGAAACATCCTGATAGTGAGTGCAAGCATATCGTCGAAATCTATCAGATTCTGATCTTTCAAACGCCCCTGATATGTCGCAAACACGTCCTTAAACCTGTATGACAAGTCCTCTGGCAGTTTCTCATCCACATACCCACGGGTGTTTTTTATAGTTCGATATAAGATTCATATACTGCTTGGGCGGATATTTTTTGTGATCTATATTGAGTATCTTTATAACATCACGCATGGTTGCGAGCCTGTCGTCCTGATCTAGAATACCGAATCCTGCCCCTATCCCTGCCTTTTCAGGATCACGTCTCAGCAGTCTCAGGCAGATGGAATGGAATGTTCCTATCCATATATTTGCATCTTCGTAATCAACCAGCTTAAGGATACGCTCTTTCATCTCCCCTGCAGCTTTGTTGGTGAATGTGACGGCAAGTATGTTTCTGGACGGAACTCCGATATTATTTATAAGATGTGCTATACGGTAAGTGATAACACGGGTTTTACCTGTTCCTGCACCTGCAAGGACAAGAAGAGGTCCTTCCGTGGTGGTGGTAGCTTCATATTGTGCTTGATTCAGTTCATTTTTATAATCAGGCATTTACAGGCCTCGTACTCGCGATTGTTTTATTGTATTGCATTATGATGTCTCCACGCCTCAGAAGCCCTTTAAAGTAGAGCTTACCGTCTGTTTCCTGCACAACAGGGATTGCACCAAGGTCTTTGATACCAAGCTTCTCTGTGGCAGTCAGCAGCGTGTCATCCACTGTAACATAGATGATGTTCTCTCTTGTACATATTTCTCCGGCGACAACGATATCCTCCAGCCCCTCTTCGAAGATGATCTCACGGATATTATCCAGCGAAAGCATACCCACGAGGCTTTCATCCTGCCCTATAACTGGGAAATAAGTATGATTAGCCAGCTTAATACTCTCTAGAATATTGCGGAAAGGGGTATCCTCTCTGAATGTGGTCACATCTTTAAGCATGACGTCACCCACATGGAGTTTCTCAAGGACAGATTCTTCCGCCCCTTTTCTGATACGCACCCCTTGTTTTGTCAATATCCATGTGAATATCGACTCCTTCTCTAAATAACTTGCGAATATATTAGCAACAATGGCTGTCAGCATAAGCGGAAGTATAACCGTATAACTTTGAGTTATCTCAAAGATGATAAGTATGGCAGTGAGCGGTGCTCTTATAGTTGCTGCCAGCATGGCACTCATAGCCACAAGCCCGTAAGCCCCCCGGACCACCTGTCATTGTGGGGAAAAGAAGATTCACAAACCAGCCGAAAAAAACCGCCTGTTGCAGCACCTATATAAAGCGATGGAACAAAAAAGACCGCCTGAACCGCCTGAACCAAGGGTCAGTGAAGTAGCTATAACTTTTAACAGAACTAATACTATGAGAATCAAACCTGTTTCATGGCTGAGGATTGCATCGATTGTGTCATAGCCCACACCCATAACGTCACGGGACATGAGTGCAACACAACCCATCAAAAGACCGCCGAGGGCAGGCTTTGACCAGTTGGGTATTTGGAGTGAGTCGAACTTCTCTTCTATGCGGTAAAATGTCCTGATAAAAAAACACACCGACAACGGCACAAAGCATCCCCATTATGGTATATAAAGGCAACTCCAGAACCGATTTAAATACATACACGGGAGCATCAAATGTGACATGATCACCCAGATAAGCTCTCGAAACAACAGTAGCTATTACTGATGAGATTATGATTGGGCTGAACGTCTTCAAACCGAACTGACCAAGCAGAACCTCAGCGGCAAACATAGCTCCGCCTATGGGAGCGTTAAATGTGGCGGCAAGTCCACCTGCTGCTCCGCAGGCTATAACCGTCTTCATTCTGGCAGAAGAAAACTTAAACAGCTTCCCCACACCCGAACCTATGGCAGCACCTATCTGTACGATCGGTCCTTCACGACCTGCCGACCCCCCTGTTCCGAGTGTGATAGCGGATGACACGGACTTCACTATTGCAACCTGCGGCAGAATGCTCCTGTTGAGGCTATAGCCTTCATAACGTCCGGAACTCCGTGCCCTTTGGCAAATTTAAATACTATAGATATAAGCCCGACCAGCAAACCGCCGATGGCAGGAACGAAGATTATCTTATAAAAAAGGTGTCTGGTTAAGCGTTGCAAGAACATATTCGCTCTTTGTACCGTAGAAGAGATCCTGCACAAAACCTATGAGAAATCTGAAAAGCAGGTTGCCGTAACCTGCGAGCACACCAATCAGAACGGCAATCATAACCATATACAGATCATCATGCCGCTTCAGAAAGTTATTCAGTCTGTCTTTGTTGTCGTTAATATTCATCGCACCACATCATAAATTAAATACACGCAAGTGTCGGTTTAATCAAATAACGTAACTATGTCAAGAACTGGTTTCAATATATCGGGTATTATTTACGTTAGCGATAACTCCCACAATTCTTCTGTGAGATATTGTCCCCAAATTTCATGATTTACCGACTTCACGATGGCAAACCCTTCTCTCTCGTAAAGTCCTCTTGCTGCTTTTAAATCGTCGAATGTCCACAGAACTATTTTATCATATCCTTTATCTCTGCAAAACTGCACAGCATTTTGCATTAGTTTTTTTCCCAATACCTTTACCATGCACCTCCGGCTCTAGAATGAACCACCGTAATTGTGCTATATTATTCTCAGTGTGGACAATGGCAATTGATCCCATGATTCTATTATCAAACTCAACTATCCATAATCTATCTTTCTGTGCATTAAACTCATCTATGAACTTTGCCATCGCACCCGCAACATATGAATCAAAGCTGATGTCAAAGCCATATTCTTTCGAGTAAAACTTTCCGTGCATAAAAGAAAGATAGCCTATATCACCTGCTGCATGTGTACGAATAGTAATGTAATCATCATAGTTTTGACCTGATAGAATTTTATGCACCAACCCCATAGATGAGATAAGTGTATCTGTCGCTATAGGCGATAGAGGCAACAGTAACTCATCAATTTGCTGTCTGGAGGCTTCTTCCAGCTCTTTATAAATCTTTCTGCCTTTTGATGTAAGCTCTATAATCAACTTACGAGAATCTTTTAAAGATTTTCTCCTGACTAACCACTTTTTTATCTTCAAATTTAGCAAGAATCCTACTTAGATAGGCAGCATCTATTCTAAGCTCTCTGACCAAGTCGCTGGCAGTTAAACCATCCTTTTGGCTAAGCTCAAAGAAAATCCTTGCTTCTGCCAATGAGTATTGTGTTTTTAATATTTTATTATCAAGTAAACCCAGTTGCTTTGTATAAAACCGATTAAAACTTCGTATCTTTTCAATAGCAGGCATAACTGACCTCCTTTATTTAATTGACATAATCCATTATTTATTTGACTTTGTCAACTAAACATAAATAACATTAATCATTAAAGATATTTACAGTAACAAAAAAGGATTATTTCTGCCTGATGGAAGCCGTGTAAGCACCGTATGCGGCTATGGATATACTATGGACAATCCTTCCGTCGAGGATCATCTGCTCGACCTCTGAAACACTGAACTCAACAGGCTCCAAATCCTCGAACGGATCGAGTGAAAGCTCCGATGTTTTCACACAGTTATCCGCCTTATAAAGATAACAGATATTGTCCATAAAAGCAGGGTTAGGGCACATGCGGCAAAGCTCCGTGAGCTCCCCCTCATAGCCTGTCTCTTCCACAAGCTCTCTTGCACTGCCGTCCCGTGGGTTTTCGCCCGCTTCAAGAGCACCGCCCGGGAATTCATATGCCGTCTCACCCGTACCCACACGAAACTGCTTCACCAAAACCAACTTCCCTTCAGTTGTGACGGGGACTATGACCCCCCAGTTTTTCATGCTGACTACAGTGAACGTGCCTATACTGTCATTCTTTTTTATAATGAAAATCCCTGTGCTCCACACGAAGCACAGGGTCTGTATATTTTATTTCAGTTTTGATCAGTTTCCAGTTGTCTTTCATTATCAGAGAATTATCCCGGAACCTGAGCCACCCGCAGGGTTTCCGCCGAGTCCGCCCATGTTGCTCGCTATCTTTATATTTGACCTTGTCTCTATGTATTTGTCTGCAAGGTCTCCAGGTACTTCTTTAAACTCGAAAAGAACATTTGCCATATTGATTTCCCCCCCTAACTTCCTCTTCAAAAGGGAATCCGTAAGGTACTATCGCTATTTGCATAGAGCCTGACTGCGTTGGCATAACCTGAACAAGGCAAACGTTTTTTTATTTTGTCAGCCGCCTCATCCTTCTCAGCAAGAACCATCTCGCCTGTAACGAGTTTTGCGAATACTATATTTTCTGTCATTAGAAATCTCCTTTAAATTATATGACGATTTGTCATCGTGAACATGAACAAAGGGTCAAAAAAAATATGAACCTCTTTTATTCTCTTCAGATTGACGTTTGGGATTTGCATATCCTCTCTAATATATGAAAAAAAATATTAGTTCAATATGTTTCTTTAAGTCTTTGTGAGTATACCTTTTTTGAACCCCCCGTTTAAAAAAAATTCACTTTGTCGATTTTAAAACAAACTTTTCTTATTGACTTTAGGCACATAAGGTTTTATTAAACCAAGAGTAAGACTAACGGAGGTGCTTTTATGGCTTACACAATTAACGATGCTTGCACAAACTGCGGCGTATGCGAAGATGAGTGTCCAGTAGGTGCTATTACAGAGGCTGATGACGTAAGAGTTATCGATGCTGACACATGTACTGACTGTGGTGCTTGTGCAGAAGTTTGCCCTGTTGACGCTATTGACGCTTAATTAACCGGCAACAACGAAATTTTAATATAGCCCTGTGCTTGCAGGGCTTTATTTTTTAAATAGATATACTACAAGGATACTAGGATATGAGCATTTTCAAGAGACTTAAAGAGGAGATAGATACAGTTTTTTGAAAGAGACCCTGCCGCCAAAAGCAAGGCTGAGGTCATCTTCTGTTATCCGGGCTTTCACGCTATCCTCTTTTACCGTCTGGCTCATAAACTCTGGATAAATGAACTATTCTTTCTTGGAAGATTTGTCTCTCACCTCGGCAGGTTTTTCACAGGGATAGAGATACATCCGGGGGCAACCATAGGGAAACGTTTTTTTTATCGATCACGGCATGGGTGTCGTGATAGGAGAGACGGCGGAGATAGGCAATGACGTCACTCTCTACCACGGGGTTACACTCGGCGGTGTCAGCTTAGAAAAGGTGAAGCGTCACCCGACAATCGAAGACAATGTAGTCATAGGTTCAGGAGCTAAGGTTCTGGGACCTTTCACTGTTAAAAAGAATGCTAAAATAGGCTCTAACTCTGTCGTTGTTAAGGAAGTACCTGAGGATGCAACTGTGGTCGGTATCCCCGGGAAAATCGTTAAAGGGACAGAGGACAAAAAGAGCTTTGATCATAATAAACTCCCTGACCCTGTTGCCAGAGCTATCACGGACATGGCAACCAGAATGTGTCATATGGAAGCGGAGATAAACGACCTCAGAAAAAAAACTGGCTAAACATGAAAATAACAACTAAAAGCAGATATGCTATTCGTTCCATCTTCGCACTTGTGCTGATGGGTGGCGACGAAAGACCTATTGCTCTCACTCAGGTGGCAGAGCATGAGGATATCAGCAGAAAATATCTGGAACAGATATTCATAAAGCTGAAAAAAATCAGGTATAGTAGAAGGTTCGAGAGGAGCTCAGGGCGGATATATGCTTGCCAGAGCCCCACATGATATAAAACTGAAAGAGGTCATCTATGCTATGGACGGACCTGTTAACATATCAGACTGCACACAGGAAGAGGCGTGTGACAACTATGCGTCATGCGGTATAAACTGGCTGTGGAGCGGACTCAAAGAGACAGTAGATAACTATTTAGAGAATATTAGTATACACGACTTAAAGCGTCAGGCTTTTGGAGGAAAAGATGCCGATTTATCTTGATTACAGTGCGACGACACCTATGGATCCTGAAGTTTTCGAGGCGATGAAGCCTTACTTCATGGAAAAGTTCGCGAACCCTTCAAGCATACATTCTCTCGGGCGTGATGTCCGTGACGATATAGAAGAAGCAAGAGAGACAGTAGCTAAATCTATCGGAGCTGAAGCTCACGAGATCATTTTCACCGCAAGCGGAACAGCCTCAGACAATATGGCAATCCGAGGCACGGCAGAAATGCTTAAGGCCAAGGGTAAGCATATCATCACATCCGTCATAGAGCACAAAGCTGTCCTTGAAAGCTGCAAAGTATTGGAGAAACAGGGTTTTGAGATCACGTACCTTCCTGTTGATTCAAAAGGTATCATCCCTCTGGAGCTGTAAAAAAATGCCATCAGAGAAGATACTATCCTCATCTCCGTCATGCTGGTGAACAACGAGATAGGGACTATCCAGCCTATCAGAGAGATTGTGGAACTTGCAAAAGAGAAGCAGATTGTTGTACACACAGACGCTGTGCAGGCAATGGGCAAGATGAAGATCGATGTTGCAGAACTCGGCGTCGACCTGCTCACGATATCAGGACATAAACTATGCGGTCCTAAAGGGATCGGCGTATTATTTATTGAAGACAACCTCAAAGCTGATTTCAGACCGCTTGTTGTCGGCGGAGCACAGGAATTTGGTCTCCGTGCAGGGACAGAGAGTGTCCCTAACATAATCGGAATGGCAAAATCATGCGAAATAATCTCCAGAGACCTTGCAAAAGATATAGCACATGTCAGAAAACTCCGTGATCTTTTTTGAAGACAGGCTCATCCATGAGCTCGGAGACGTTAATATAAACGGTGATAAAGACAGACGTGTGTGTTCAGTCTCTAACCTTGCATTCAGATACATCGAGGCAGAGGCTCTTATGATCTACGCAGAGGAAGTCTGCTGCTCCACAGGGAGTGCCTGTTCGTCAGAGAGCGTCGATGCATCCCACGTGCTTTACGCCATAGGCGTTGACCCGGTTGACCTTCACGGTGCTATCAGATTCAGCTTCGGCAGGTTTAACACCGAAGAAGAGGTAAACAGAGCCGTTGATATCATCAAAGAATCTGTTCTTAAACTGAGGGCAATGTCTCCACTTGTGAACAAATAGTAATATATGAAAGCGGATGAGAATAAACAAACTGCGGTAGCTTTATCCGCTTTCTTTTTTTTTACACTATGCCACCCTCGGCATCATATTCCCTTTCGCCGGCTACTTCTTTAAAGAGGTCGGTTTCTCAGGGACAGAAATAGGTCTTTATCTATCAATCTTCCCACTGGCAAAATTCACCATAACAAACCAATGGACGCTTCTATTCACCAGATCCAAAAAAAACAGACACCTGTTTCTTGCTCTATGCATATTCGCATCGTCTTTATCATTAGTGCCGCTGGTTTATACACATAACAAGATAGCCGTGGCTGTGCTTCTTATCATATTCGCCTGCTCACGTGCAGGGATAATCCCCGTTGTGGACAGTCTGGCAATATCCATGGACGGTAAAATACCATACGGAAGAATCAGGCTGTTTGGTTCTTTAGGCTTTATCTGCACATCCATCACAGCCGGTATGCTCATGGACAAGTTCGGAATATATGCATTCGTATGGACATTCATGTCGGCAGGACTTTTATCAATCATTCCGTCATGTTTGCTTAATTTCTCTATAGATACTCTGAAACCAACAAAAAAAGAGGATAGAAAGCTGACCCCTGAGCTCAGAATATTTTTTTTCTTCGGTCTTATCATATACCTGACTTCATTCTCTTTCCTGAGCAACTTCTTCAATATAAAAGTGGCTGAAGCCGGGTTCTCCCAGAGCTGGGCAGGGTATATGTGGTCCATAGGCGTTCTGTCTGAAATCTTCTTCCTGTATAATCAGGAGAAGGTGCTGAAACTTTTTAATGTCAAGACACTTATAGCTGTTTCCATGTTTCTGGCGGGTATAAGATACTTTGCCACGGGGTACACCGAATCCTTATTTGTCCTATGTTTCTTCTCCGCATTTCACGGTTTCGGTTACGGAACATTCCACATAGGCGTAATGAGATACATCAAAACCTGCGTTCCTGATAAGATAAAGCTCAAGGCACAGACTATGTATTCAGGAGTGGGCTATGGACTGGGTTCTATCGCAGGTTCATCCATATCCGGCATTATATATGACATCTCAGGGCTCAAATCGGTATTTGTCACTGCATTTTTTGTTTTGTACCCTTGCCGCAATAGTTATATACTTGTTTGTAGGCAAAAGTAAAAACATCCTGCGAGGTATAAAGCATGAGTACCGCCAGCCAAAAGACTGCAAAACTTTTAGCAGAGCTCGAAGAGATAGCTGTTAAGCTGGACATAAAGCTGAGATACGAAGCCGTAGCGAAAGCGAAAGGCGGGCTCTGCACTGTCGACGGTGAAAAGCTCTTTATAATAGACAAAAAAAATCCACCAAAGAATATAAGCTCCTCATACTGGCAAGAGCTATAAAAGAGTTCGACTTGTCGGATATCTATATCAGCCCGAAGCTAAGAGAATTTTTTAGATGAAGAGAGCTGATATACACGAGGTTTATCGGATACTGGAAGACGTTTATATCGGTATGGATGAACCGTCTGTCACTAAGATATCCAAGCAGACCAGGCGAGACCCTTTCAGAGTGCTGATAAGCTGCCTGATATCCCTGCGGACGAAGGATGAAGTCACACTGGAGGCATCCATAAGGCTGTTCGAGCAGGCAGACACACCTGAGAAGATGGTTAACCTAAGTGAAGAGCAGATAGCTAAGCTGATATACCCGGCCAGTTTTTTATAAAACGAAATCAACCACAATAAAAAAATATTTGCTCAGTATTAATAAATGAATACGACAGTATTGTACCGTCTGAAATAGATGAACTGGTGAAACTGAAAGGGGTTGGCAGAAAGACTGCAAACCTTGTTGTGGTGGAAGGCTACGGCGAATCTGCGATCTGTGTGGATACCCACGTGCACCGTATATTCAACAGACTTGGCTATGTAAAAAACCAAAAAATGCCGACAAAACCGAAATCCAGCTCAGAGAACACCTGCCGAAAAAAAATATTGGATCAAAATAAACGAGATACTAGTTGCATATGGACGTGAGGTATGTAAACCCATATCCCCTTATTGTTCATCTTGCAGACTATCTGAATACTGTGATAAAGTCTCTGTAGACAAGTGGAGGTAGATGATGCGTAACCAAATCGATGGTGTGGATAAACAAATACTCAATCTTCTCATGGAAAATGCCCGGATATCTTATGCCGATATCGCAAAAGCAGTAGGCATGAAATCGCCATCCGTAATAGACCGTATCAAAAGACTGGAAAACCTTGGTATCATCCGAGGCTACACTGCGGAACTCAACTACAAGATATTAGGTGACGACATAGACGCATTCATCGGTGTTTCCGTCGATAATGCGAAACATATAGACGATTTTGAAAACAGACTTCAGGATATAGATACCGACATAACCAGTTGCCACCATGTTACGGGGGACTATACATTCCTGATGAGCGTTACCACCAAAAAATACCGACTCGCTCAGTAAGCTCATAAAAAAAATCAGAAATATTGAAGGCGTAGATAAAACCAATACCATACTTGTCTTCTCCACCCTTATGGACAGACAGCGAATGGTATGACATTCTCTGTTATCATCCCTGTTTACAATAGAACCAAGACTCTAAAATCTGCTGTCGAATCTGTCCTTTGCCAATCGTACCGTGACTATGAAATAATCGTGGTTGATGACGGCTCGGATGATTCCGTGGCTACCGCACTCCGCCCCTACATGGGGCTTATCAGGTATATAAGATCTGAAGACAACAAAGGGGTCAGCCATGCCAGAAACATTGGCATAAAAGCATCTGAAGGTGATTACATCGCCTTTCTGGACTCTGATGATCTCTGGCTGCCGGATAAACTGAAAGCCCAACACAATGCAATTAGCTCCTGCGGTTCGAAAGTCTGCCACACGGACGAATTCTGGTACAGAAGAGATAAGTTTATCAATCAGGGGAAGAAACATAAAAAAATACGGCGGCGAGATCTTTGAAAAAAGTTTTGGATTTCTGCAGGATAAGCCCGTCGTCCGTTGTGATAGAAAAAAAAAGTTCTTTTCAACTGCGGCATGTTCGATGAAACCATGCGGACGTGTGAGGATTATGATCTCTGGCTTCGTTTAACATCTAAGTACGACATATGCTATCTACCTGAGAAACATATAATAAAGCGCGCAATAACTGATGATCAGCTATCTGACAGCATAGAACATATAGAATATATACGGCTTCTTTCCCTATGCAGATTTGTATCAAAACACATTATCCCCCCCCAAGCCAGCGCCTGGCAGCCATTAAAGAAATATGCAGAAAGTACGATATAATATCATACGGTATTAAGAACTTTTAAACTTTCCGTACTTGATTTTGAACCATCTTCATGTAAGATGCATCTTTAAATAAAACAGGTAGTTATCAATGAAAAAAAATAATTTATATACAGTCTCCTCTCTCTCACACTATTCGCTTGTCAAACTAACGTTAAAGGACCTGACGTAGTTACTAAGGGGGTAGCTCCCGATACTTTTCAATTCACGAAATACGCTGAATCTAATTTTACTCAAAACCTGAATGAAAATTTCAGCATATATAATACATTCAAGAAGAACCATGAATTCAGATTCGGTCCGCACGACAGTGAATACGGCAAATATGACGTTATTAAACTCGTCGAAACCAGCCGTTTTGACTATTACGTCAAACTCTTCACAGGAAACTACAGAGAAGTTTTCCAGAAATGGCTGGACAGGTCGAACGAATATATATATATCGTCCGTGATATACTCCGCAGAGAGGGTGTTCCGGAAGAGCTGGTTTACCTCCCGTTCACAGAGAGCGGCTTTAACCCTTCCATAACATCCCACGCAGGAGCCTGCGGAATGTGGCAGTTCATGAAGGGGACAGGGAAAGCATACGGGCTTGATTACAACTTCTGGCTGGATGAAAGACGTGACTTCGAAAAGTCCACCGTCGCTGCCGCCAGACACCTCCAAGACCTTTACGACAGACTGGGAGACTGGTATCTGGCTATGGCCGCCTACAACGCAGGACTGGGTAAAGTCCTCAACGCAATAAAAAGATATAACACCAGAGACTTCTTTGAGATGTCTCAACGTAAATACAGATACCTTAAACTGGAAACAAAAGACTATGTTCCGAAATATATGGCTCTCAGATATCTTGTACGTAACTATCAGGAATTCGGGTTCGAAACACCTGACGGCAAACCACAGCTTTTTGACAGAGTCACCCTGTATCGTCAGGCAAATCTATACGTATTAGCAAGCATCATAGACACTGACATAGAGACCATCAGAGAGCTGAATCCTGAACTGATGACACCTATGACACCGCCTATTGAAGAGTATTCGCTCAGAATTCCATACGGCAAAAAAAGAGATATTGGAAAAAAGAGCTGGAGCATATTACTGACGATGAACTCGCACAGTTCCACATCGAATTTGCTAAAAAAAGGGCAAAGTATCGCCTCCATCGCAAAAAAAATATAAAATGACCACAAGAGAGCTGAAAAGGGTAAACGGTTTACGCCACAATGTTATCCTCAGAAGTACATACCTGTTTATACCTATCAAAGAGGTATACGACACGGCACTCAATGCTGATTTCGAAAAGGAATTGAAAAGATATAACCCGAAGGTGCACAGAGTTCGTAGCGGCGACAATATGTACAAGATCGCACACAAATACGGCATGTCACTATATGAACTGATGGCTCTGAACAGAGGGGTCAACCCGAAACGTATCAGACCCGGGCAGTCCATCATCGTCTCCGACTCATACTACAATGCCCGCACCAACCGTAAAGCATCTAAAAGGACATATGCCAGCACGAAAAAAGCGTGGTTCATATGCTAAGACAAAACATAAAGTGCGTTACGGTGAAAGCCTGTGGAGCATCGCTAATAAGTACGGCACAACTATAGGTCAGATCAAATCCAGCAACGGACTCAGAAATAATGTAATTCAGCCGGGTAAAAGGCTGACTGTTTATAACTATAAAGCTTCCTCCAAAGCAAAGGCTTCTTCCAAAAAAAAGGGAGATACACTGTCAGACATGGGGACAACCTATGGGCAATAGCAAAGAAATTCGGCACAAGCATTACTCGTATAAAACGAAAGAATAGTTTAAGCAGTAATAACATACACCCAGGAAAAGTTCTGTATATAGATTAAGAATATATCGGCCGCCTTTAAGGGGAACCTCAAAGGCGGCCGACTATTTATTGATTAGACTTTGAATCTGTCTATTGTTGTTCTAAGTTCATCAGCCTGCATCTCGATGTCTGAAACAGTCTTGGCAACTTCGTCCACCGCAACAGCACTTTCATCTATACCGGTTGATATCCTCTGTACACTTTCGTTAATCTCGCTGAGAGCTTTGTTCTGCTCATGTACAGCCTGCTCGATAAAGTTGTTGGATACACCCACATCTTCGACAGAACTGGCTATTTCATCGAATATCACTGTTGTTTCAGAGATAACATTCACTCCATCGTCAACTATAGCCTCTGTCTGAGACATATTCTCATTGGCTGTTGTAGTCTCGTTAAGGAGTGTGCGTATGATCTGCTCTATCTCGTGAGTAGCTGTCTGTGTTCTTTCCGCCAGCTTCCTGACTTCGTCAGCAACAACAGCAAAACCACGACCCGCTTCACCTGCTCTGGCAGCCTCGATAGCAGCGTTAAGAGCAAGCAGGTTAGTCTGATCTGCGATATCATTGATCGCACTCAGAATATTGCCTATCTCCTTGCTGGATGTATTCAGGCTCACTATAGTCTCAGCAAGTTTGCCTGTAGACTCCTTGATGGACTGGATTCTGTTATTAACATCCTCAAGACGGCTCTTACCTTTAACAGCCATTCCTGAAGAGTGATTGGATTTCTCCAATGCCGACTGAACTCTGGAGAGAACTTCCTGAGAAGAAACCGTCATCTCTTCCATTGCACTGGCAACATTTCCGACCTGTCCGACCTGCTCAGCGAATGTAGCCGACAGCTCACTCGAAGTGGCAGAAAGCTCACTGGTAGCAGATGCAACAGATTCAGAGTTGGCAACCGTGGTTGCGATAACATTATTAGCCGCTTCCACAAATATATAGAAACTGGATATAAGCTTACATATCTCATCATTAGCACGGCAAACCTTATCTCTGGAGACGCCAAGCTGATCAAGGTATGTCAGGTCTATCCTCTGGTTTGAGTTCTCATAACCGCCGACAATCTTAAGGATAAAGTCGGTGATATCTCTGAGTTTACCTATAAGAGATGCTTTGAGGAATGCAGTGGTCATAACTATCATGGCTATCGTAATAACGACCGCAATAATGATAGTCATCATAATGATATCTCTTGTGATATTCTTCGCCTCTGCATTATCTATCTCGGCGACAATCGCCCAATTAGTACCAAAGAAATTTAGCGGCTCATACGAGCTAAGCACCTTGACATCTCTGTAATCGACGATTAGCTCAGCACCTTTCTGTCCGCTTAAAGCCTTGTCAACGGAAGATGTATCGATTTTGAATACGCCGATGGTGGTCTTAAGCATCTTTACGTGCTCATCATCTATCTCAGCCAGAAAACGGCTGTCACTTCTCATGAGCTTATCAGGACCTACAAGATAAACTTCACCGGATTCACCGAGACCTGCCTCTTCATATCTTCCGCCGAAAGCCATTATCTTATTGATACTATCCACAGGCATCTGGAAGACCAGAGCACCTATAAATTTACCATTTTTTTTATGTATAGGAGTACCGATGAAAGCCGCCGGTTTATTAAGGCTGGGCTCGTACGGATTAAAGTCATTAAAGACCACAGCCTCTTTACTCGCCGACTTTGCCTTGTTAAAAAAAACTTTAGCCAGACCTGAGTTGCTGTAAGCTCCCCTGCTCAGATTTGTAGCGAAATCCATCTCTTTATAAACAGAGTAAAAGATAGTACCTTCCGCATCTATCATAAACACGTCATACAAATCATACTTAGTAAGAAAAGTATTGAAAGTGTCATGATACATAGCATGGGCAGTATCATAAGCCCCCTCAAGGTCAGGGCTTTCTTTCAAATTGTTCTTAGAGCCTGCTGAATTCGGATTTTTCAGCACGTAATACAGCTGTGCCAGTTTTCCGCTGTCAGTAGTGGGCAGATAAGCCTCTGTTGCTCTTTTAGCTGCAACACCCTCAGCCTTGAAATCGATCTTATTGATATAAGAGCTGTTGTAATAAGAAACCAAAGCATTTTTTGGCTTCATCCGCACCGACACCTGCATCGCTGCTAAGATTATTAAAACCTTCACTAAGCTCACTGAAAGCCTCTTTAGTGGAGTAGCTGGCAGCTAACGAAACTAAAAGACTCGAAAGGTTATTCTCAAGACTTTTCAGCTCATCAGACTTGGCAGTTTTAACAGCTGTCAATTGATTCAGGTAAGCGAACTCCAGCCCGGCTGAAATTTTATAGACCGAAAATCCTACCAGAATAACCGCCAAAAGAACCAGATTCGAGGTTACGAGCAATATTAACTTCGCACCGACACTAAAATTTCTAAAATTAAACATAATCATCCTCCTCTGCAAAATAAATAAATACCTGCGAGAATTGTATTTTTTCACTACAGGAATCTGCAAATGGCATACCTGTAACAAACAATATAATTATAGCATGCAACTTTTCAATAATCACAACAAATTAAGCTATTATTTATTTTTTTTTCAAAACGAAAATTTGATAAGTCACGAAATGTTACTCTAATCAGTCTTCATAAAGCCTGTTTATCCTTTGTTATCACGGCATAGGCACTGTGATTGTGAATACTCTCGATGTTTTCACTGGAAACTTCAAACCAGATTACTTTGTCCTCTTTCATAAGTTTTCCTGCGACATTCCTTACAACATCCTCAACAAATGCAGGATTATCGTATGAGGCTTCTGTCACATGCTTTTCGTCCTCACGTTTAAGTAGCGGATAAATAGGTGAACTTCCACAGGATTCAGCAAGCTCTATGAGGTCCTCTATCCATATCATTTTATTCATTCGGACACTTATAGATATAAAACTCCGCTGATTGTGTGCACCGTATCTGCTTATCTCTTTCGAACATGGGCACAGTGTCATAACGGGAACTTTGATAGAAAGTATACGGTCACGCCCTGCAGGACCTGAAGAACCGATATACTTACATTGATAATCCATCATTGCAGACTGACCTGAAACAGGTGCTTTCTTCTCCAGAAAATAGTCGAACGACAGCTCGATAAAGGACTCTTCGCTATCAAGACGCTCCTTCATCTCGTCTAAAATATCATAGACGGAATAAAGGTTTATATCTCCTGAATGTTTGCTGAGTATTTCCACGAAACGGGACATGTGAGTCCCTTTGAAATTATGAGGAAGCTTCACATACATATTGATATTCGCAACTGTATGCTGAGATCCTTTCTCTTTATCTGACAGAACTATAGGATAGCTGATATCCTTGATGCCAACCTTGTCTATATCAAGATTTCTTTCATCCCGTTCATTCTGTATATCTTTCAATATTACTTTCTCTTCATTCTCTGGTTCATAAGGAACTGCTGATACTGCTGTCCGCCTGCCGGGCTTTTACCGCCGAGGTGCATTTGCAGCCAGTAGTTACCGTAGTTCTGCATCTTAAGTTTCTTACCGTTCTTTACACCGTCAAGGCTGGATGAGAGTCTCTCGTCAATCGGATTCTTATTTACACCCTTGGTAAGCACTTCAATAGCCTTCTCTTTATCCCCTTTCTCAAGCAGAAACCAAGCATAAAGACTATACATGAAAGCCTCTTTCGGAGCTCCCTTGATACCCTTATCCATGATCTTTCTGACCTTGCCCATGTCGCCTGTTTTATATGTCTGAGCGGCATACATTGCCATAGCCATCCAGTTTTTTTGAGAACGCATTCTCAAGATAAGGTGCGGCTTTTTTTTCGAACTGCTTGTTTGTATAATAGATGATACCTATCTGAGAATCTATCTGCTCTTTAACCATAAACTGCCATTTGGCATAGTCGTAACCGCTTTTAAGTTTCTCTACTGCCTTCTCGACCCTGTTAGCCTGAATATCTTTCTCTACAGCCCCGAAGAGAGCCGTGAGTTTATTAAGCATCTTCTTACCTATGAAGAAGTTGAGTCCGAGAATACCCACAACCATAAGCACGAGAGGCCAGAAAATACTATAAGTGAGGAAATAAAGACCGAGTGATAAAGCTGTGGAGACAGCAACCGAAATAATGAGAGTATACATCTATGTTTCTCCTGAGTAATGTTCGTAAATAGAATGAGGCGAAATTATAGCATTATGCTGAAAATAATCAAACTTTTTTATTATACAGTTTGAGTCAACCCGAGAAGGCGTTTTCTATGTGGGTGATCTCGTCGCCGTCTATGGAAACAACATCGAAGCGGGCAGCCCGTTCGCCGTTTTCAGACATGTAATGTTGTGCGGTTTTAAACAGCTTCTCCTGCTTGGATGCCGTAACAGACTCGTATCCCAGTCCGTATTTCGAAGAGGTTCTCGCCTTCACTTCTATAAAAACGAGAATCTCGCCCGTCTCCATAATAATATCTATCTCACCGTATTTGCATCTATAATTCCTGCCCAGCAGTTTATACCCCTTCTTTGCGAGGAACGCCGCAGCTCTCTTTTCACCTTTATTCCCGAATAAAAGGCTCATTTGATAAAATTCCCGCAAAAAAGATACCCTGTGAAGCGGTGTTATCCCTATCTCTTTTATCTTCTCGATATGAACTTTAGCCCCGTACCCTTTATTTGAATACCAGCCGTAATCAGGATAATCTATATGCATTTTTTGTCATGAGTGCATCTCTGTACACTTTTGCGATGATGGACGCCGCCGCAACACACTGGAATTTGTCTTCCGCTTTAAAAGGGTTCTCCATCGGAACTTTGACCCCTTCGAGCTTCACGGCATCTACGATAACCTTATCATAATGCACCTGTATCTGCCCGAGAGCTATCATCATAGCCTTTTTTAGTTGAAGGTACTATGCCGTTTCTGTCTATCTCTTCATTGCAGACAGCACCTATCCCGAAGGCAACGGCATTCTCACGGACAACGGCATCTAAGATTTTTCGTTTCTTTTCGGATATTTTTTTTGAATCGATCAAACGCTCATCAGAAAAACCGACAGGCAAAAGGACAGCCGCAGCCACCACAGGACCTGCAAGACAACCTCTCCCTACCTCATCTATCCCGACAATCAGCATCAGGCGTTCTTCTTCTTCGCTATCATAGCTTCGATATATTCAGCTATCTCATTCAGCCCTTCACCCGTCTTACAGGATGTCTGAAAAAACCTCCAGCTCAGGATTAACGCCCTTTGCATAGCCTATACATTTTTCAACATCGAAATCCACATAAGGCAGAAGATCAAGCTTATTAATAATAAATGACGACCCCACACGGAACATTACAGGATACTTGATAGGCTTGTCGTCCCCTTCTGTCGTGGAGAGGACTATCACCTTCGCATCTTCACCAAGGTCAAACTGTGAGGGACACACAAGGTTTCCCACATTCTCTATTATAAGAAGATCAAGCTCGTATCCCAGCTCTGCCATCCCTTTTTTCAACATCAGTTGCCTCAAGGTGACAAGCTCTGCCTGTATTCACCTGAAAAGCTTTAACACCCGTGGCCTCTATCCTGTCCGCATCATTTGTCGTCTGCTGATCCCCTTCGATAACAGCAAGCCTGTATTTATCCTTAAGCATCACCAGAACCTTCTCCAGTATACTTGTCTTTCCGCTCCCGGGTGATGAAACAAAGTTCAGCACACAGGTGTTTTTAAACTTCTCCCTCAGAACCGCTGCATTAGAATTATTCTTCTCTAATATTTTAGCTTTTACATCCACCATACCCATAATTAGTCCACCTCGATTTCTGTAATAGTCAGCTCTTCTCCGGTAATCAGATCCACCTCAAATGCACCGCAGGCACTGCAGGCGAAAAAACATCTCATCATAAGTCCCGGTCACTCCGCACTTTCTACACTCACCTGTGACAGGCACATCCTCTATAATAATCTCCGAGTCTTTTATCAACTCGTACTCTTCTTTAATCGCATCATAGGCAAACTCCAGAGAATCATTCTCTATCGCCGCCAGACGACCTATCTTAACGAAAACTTTTGTGACCTTCTCAGCCTTATTCTTCTCGGCTGTATCAATCACTATCTCTATCAGACTTGCCGCTATACTCGCTTCATGCATCTTTTATCTGTCCTTCTGTAGGTGTAAATTATCTGTACTCCCGTAAACACTCAAAAAAGCTGTCATCCTTCCACGTCATAGCTAGGAGTAACACGACGAAGCTATCTTCCAAGTATACAACACATCTAAATAAATACTCTCTACGATATATTACTTATTCTTAAGCCCATATTTTGTCAGCTTAATAAGCTCATAAACCCGCTCGACCTCACTTTTCAGATCAGCTAAATCACCGGAGTTATCTATAACATAATGTGCGAATTTTAATTTTTCTTCAATAGGCAGTTGTGAACCTATGATCTTTTCAGCCTCTTCCTGTGATATCCCGTCCCTCTCCATAACACGCCTGAACTGAACCTCGGGGGATACATAAACAACAATGAGCCTATCAAACCGCCCCTGCGAACCTGCCTCAATAGTGACAGCCGCCTGAGTGACAATAATAGCCTTATCGTCAAGCCCTTTAATACGCCCGACCTCTTTACGCTCATATTCCAAAATAGCAGGCTGGACGATCTGCTCAAGTTTTTTTCCGTTTATCAGGGTCGGCAAAAACCATACGGCGAATCACGGCTCTGTCAAGGCTCTTATCCTCAGCTAAAACCTGCTCACCGAAAGCCTCAATGATCTTATCATAAGCAGGCTGTCCCTGCTGCATAACGATACGGCTTATCCGATCAGCATCTATACTGTAACAGCCCAGCTCTTCAAAAAAACTTTGCCGCTGTACTCTTTCCTGAGGCGATATTCCCCGTTAACCCTATATACATCTTCTATCCGTTTAAAAAAATACTAGACACAACTATTTGCTGTATCGATAAGCTAAAGACATATTATTCATACATCATAGATTTTTCTGAATACCTTTACCTTATCTTCGTCAGAGAGGGAATCCACCAAAACACACAATTCATCCGGCTGATAACCTTTACAGCCCCAAGGTCTGTTTTCATAGATAGTGCATTTCTTATCATCTGACAGATACCTGCACCTCTCTCCTGCATTTTTTATTTATCTCTTTTATATCGAAAGCCGTACAGCATGTGCCGCACATAAGGCAGTCGATTTTACTCTTTGTCATCCACAACCTTATTTGTCAGCCTGCCAATACCTTCAATCTCCACCTCGATAATATCCCCTGCGTCCACTCTGCCGACCCCCCCCGCAGGTGTCCCAGTTGCAATAACGTCCCCTGGCAGAAGTGTCATAATACCGCTCATGAACTCAATGATGGCAGGTATATCAAACATCATAAGGTCTGTCGTGCCGTCCTGAACGACTTCGCCGTTTTTAATGGTCTTTACTCTGGCTGTTCTCCAGTCGAACTCAGTCTCTATAAATGGTCCTATCGGAGCAAAACTGTCAAAAGACTTTGCTCTGGTAAACTTAGTATCGATCTTCTGCAAATCTCTTGCTGTCATGTCATTAAGGCATGTGTATCCGAAAATAACAGACTCGGCGTCCTCTTTCTTAACCTTGCGGCATCTCTTTCCGATAACGATGGCAAGCTCACCTTCATAATCCACCTGCTCACTCTCAACAGGGATAACTATCTCTCCGCCATGGGAATTAACAGCGGTGGAAGGCTTCAGAAATATCATAGGAATTTCAGGTACTTCATTCCCAAGCTCTTTCGCATGAGCCACGTAGTTTCTGGCGATACATGCAAATTTAGATGGTAAAACAGGCGGCAGAAATTCCAGCGAGTCAACATCAAACTCTCTATCAGTAATGACATAATCATCAAAAATAGAACCTTCGATCTCTTTCACTTTACCGTCAATGAACACACCCGACTTTTCAACCTTTCCATCTTTGAATCTACAAAACTTCATATATTCACCCTCTCAGTAATTTTTTATGTATGTACTCAACAGCCTCATCGATGCTCTTAAGCTCCCCCCCCGATGCAAGCATTGGTCTCACTCCTTTGATTATCTCCCCCCCCATCTTAGGTCCGGGGGCTACGCCGACATCCTGTAATAACTGACCATTCAGTCTGTCAGGCAGTTCGAAATCCACATATTTAACCTGAGTCATGACCCTGTCTATATCTTCTTCCGCATCACAGCCGCCTGCTTCTCCGCATGAAGAGACTATTTCATAAAGTTTCAAACCGTCTTCCGTCTCATCAGGATAGGCGTATATCAGCTTCCGCAATGCATAATCATCATCCGACTTTAAAAGCTCACGCACCTGAATGAAAAAACTCTGATATGCGGAGAGCCCTCTTCTTTAAAACATTAGGAAAATTAAGCCTGTCCGCCAGACTGTCAATATCCTCTTTCTCCAGCTTCCGAAACAGGGATGCGGCAAAAAACACCAAACCTCTGCCCGAATCTGCGACCAGTTTATCAACCCGATCCGCAGGTATCCCGCCCGTCACAATCTCGTAAACACCTGTATTTATCATGCTCTCAAGAGTGTCACAAGCATATGCACCGGTGAAAAGCTTATCAAGTTCGGCAAATATCCTTTCTGAAGCGGAATCCGCAGATATAACTTTTTCATTTTTGATTTTTTCGATTGTTTCAGGTGCTATATTAAAACCAACCTGAGCTTTAAAGCGAAATGCACGCAATATCCTGAGCGGATCATCCTTAAAGGTGGAATCACTCACATGACGCACTACTCTTCCATCAAGGTCTGTTGTGTCGCCGAATATATCCCCAACGGTATTCATAGCCAAATTATTAATAGTAAAGTCTCTTTTAGACAAATCCTCTTCCAGAGTCTCACCACGAGGTTTGGATATATCTATCTCAACACTCCCACGCACAAGCCTGATATTGTCTTTGAACTCGACCCACACACTAGGCAGATCAGCCTTAACGGCAGATGCAAACGCTTTATAATCATGCGAAAAACAAACCATATCGACATCATGCACAGGACGACCCAGCATAATATCACGCACACATCCGCCCACAAAATACGCATCAAAGCCCCCTTCGAGGATGACCTTTTTCAGCTCAGTAAAATATGGGATTTTCAGAAGTCGGTTGTGCACTTTACAAAAAACTCCAAATAATAATTTTTCTACATTGACATTCAGCAATAAGCTAAAATAAACTATATCATATTATATCGAAATGCTACCAGTTAAAAGGACTCGTTAAAATGAAGCTATTGGTAATATCAGATACACACACTAACTCTTTAAACAGACTCCCTATGTCTGTTCAGGACGCCGCCAAAAAAAAGCGGACGCGATCATACACGCAGGCGACATTGTGGGCTTTAAGGTCATACACGACCTTCTGCATATAAATCCGAATGTATATGCCGTGAAAGGGAATATGGACCCTGCACTGGGTGACGATTATCTCCCACGTAAAAGAGTGCTCGAGCTGAAAGGGTTCAGAATAGGCGTCGCACACGGAGAAGGAAGCCCTTTCGGAATAGAAAACAGGCTCTTATATATGTTCGAAAATGACAATGTAGATCTCATCATATTCGGCCATACGCACGTCCCGTTCTGGGGTGAAATAAGCGGCATACGTTTCCTTAATCCGGGCAGCCCCACCGACAAGAGGGAGCAACCTCATCATACTTATGCTATCCTCACTATAGAAGAAGGGAGAATGGATGCAGAAATAATGAGGGTATAGCCATGAGAGTAGCCATAGTCGGAGCTGGAAGTGCCGGAATGACGGCAGCATATAACTTTCTGAATAAATCAGGCATAGACGTTGATATGTTTGAAAAAGGGAACGGGCTGGAGGTTCGCAACCGAACAGAAGTTATGGAAGGTTTTGGCGGTGCAGGTGCATACTCAGACGGCAAGCTGACACTCACCACCGAATACGGCGGATGGCTGACAGACTATATGCCCGAAAAAGAGCTTGAAAAGCTCATAGATGAAGCTGACCAAATGTGGAAAAACATAAGCGAAGTACACGAGCTTTCATCGGGATTCGACTATGAACAATCTAAAAAACTTCAGTATAAGTGCTCAAAACGCAGACTGAAACTTTACCCTGCTAAAATTCGCCACCTTGGCACAGACAACTGCCTCCTTTTCATCCAGCGTCTATACGAGATGATCAATAAAGCTGATAATATCAACCTGCTTTGCAATGCAAATGTCACTGACCTGATAGTGGAAAATGATATAGTGAAAGGGCTTGAAGTCGAACTGAACGGCATAGTGGAAAAGAGATATTACGATAAAGTGATTATCGGTGTCGGACGCAGCGGTAACTCATGGATGCAGGATATAGTACGGAAATATACCATAAAAAAACGATCTGAACCCTGTGGACATAGGTGTCAGAGTGGAAGTCCCAAGGTCGATAACGGACAAATTCACGGATAACCTCTATGAATTTAAAATAAAATATATCACCAGTGAGTTTGAGGATGAAGTCAGGACTTTTTGTGTAAACCCCGGCGGTTTCGTATCCATAGAGAAGAATACCGGTGGACTACTCACAGTCAACGGGCACAGCTATAAAAAACAGACATAGCGAAAACACTAACTTTGCCCTGCTGGTCTCAACTAAATTCACTCAGCCTTTTGACGAACCGCTTAAATACGGTCGGTATATAGCCAATCTGGCGAATATGCTTGGCGGCGGCGATAATGTTATTGTACAGAGATACGGCGACCTGCTCCGTGGAAGACGCTCGACTCAAAGCCGTATCGACAAAAAATTATGTAAAACCGACCTTGACGCTCTGCCGGGGGGATTTATCTTTTGTGCTTCCGTACAGATATCTGCACAACCTGAAAGAGACTATTCAGCAGTTAGACAAGGTTATGCCGGGGATGGCGGACAATAACACACTTATGTATGGAGTGGAGGTCAAATTCTATTCCGTCAGGATCAAGGTGGATAAGAATATGCGTGCGGCATCGCTGGGCAATCTATACTGCACAGGCGACGGTGCAGGTCTCACCCGTGGTATTATTCAGGCTAGTGTTTCGGGACTTATAGCAGCAAAGGATATTCTTGCTCAGTAGCGAGTTACAAAACTTTTTTTGCCGTCACTCTGAGGGAGCTTGCGACCGTGAGAGTCTATAGTCGTCAGACTATCCATATGAGCAGGACTGCATCTATACATACAGATCAGCCGCAGCCATAGATCATTACGTCACACATGCGTGCTCCTCATGATGACAAAGACACGCAAAAAAAACATGTTTATTGTTTAGAAGCGAGTAGTACAAGGAAGATTTCTACGAACGGAAAGTGAGCATACGTATAAGTATGTGAGCTTTTCTGAGAGAAATCTGACACAGTAATACGAAGCTTATAAGCAATAAACCATCAGAAGATTGCTTTTGCGACAATAGTAGTCAACCCTTCAGGCTCATCCAGCTTAAACATCTGTTTCTCGTCTACAACAACAACCGGAGGGTTGATAGTCCCGTATGCTTCAGGGGCTGTATCTTCTGAGATGTCCTGAACATATAGGTCTATGCTGCTGCCGTATTTCTCTTTCATCTCATCGGCAATCAAAGGGGTCACACTGTCCACCGAGCCGTCATAAAAAAACTTCTATTTTCAACATGACACACCTCCACACTTTCTATATTAATAATATTAACCTTCTTATAAGTATGTGCAATGTCTCAAATGTTTAAATAAATAATAAGCCCCTGCGGATGGCTGATTGACTTGTCATATCGACTGTAGTATTTTAAAAAACTCTGCGTGCGAATATTCACCTATAAAGAGGTTTGAGCAATGCTTAAGAAGTATCTTATAGCACCGGGACCAACACCAGTCCCTGAAAGAGTGCTGCTTGAAATGGCAAAACCTGTCATCCATCACAGAACAAGTGAGTTTGAGGCTGTTTTTTGCTGAAGTCGCTGATGGACTTAAAAAAAGTATTCAACACAAAACAGGACGTTCTGATGCTTGCGGGTAGCGGAACAGCGGCTATGGAAGCGGCCGTAATCAATACACTGAACCCCGGAGACAGCGTCCTTGTGGTCAATGCAGGTAAATTCGGTCAGAGGTGGCGTGATATATGCAAAACCTTCGGCATTAATGTTTCCACGATAGATATGGACTGGGGACGCTCCGTAAAGCCTGCACAGGTTGAGGAGTTCCTCATATCGAACCCTGAAACTAAAGCTGTCCTTCTGCAGGGGAGCGAAACATCGACAACCGCATATCATCCTGTCGAGGAGATAGCGAAACTGATTAAACCGAAAGACGACACACTCTTCATAGTCGACGGAATCACATCTATAGGTGTGCATGAGACTAAATTTGATGAGTGGGGAATAGATATAGCAGTGACAGGTTCGCAGAAAGCATTTATGCTCCCACCCGGGCTGTCATTCATATGCATGAGCGAAAAGGCATGGAGATTTACGGAAAGCTCTACAATACCCAGATATTATCTGGATCTCAGAAAAGAGAAGAAAGCTCAGGGGAATGCAACCACTGCGTACACCCCTACCCTCACTCTTATCAACGGACTCAAGGTCGTCCTTGATATGTTCTTTGAAGAGGGGTTGGAAAATGTATACAAGAGACACGCCGTAAACGGAGAAGCAACAAGAGCCGCTCTTGAGGCTCACGGGTTTAAGCTTCTGGCGGAAGTTCCGTCAAACGCTGCCACAGGTTTTTATCTCCCTGAGAGTATCGAAGGGGGTAAGTTCGTTAAGTTTATGCGTGAGCAGGTGGGCATAACCTATGCAGGCGGACAGGATCACCTCAAAGGGAAGATACTTCGTCTGTCGCACCTCGGTTATCATGACACATTTGATACTATAACCGGGATCAGTGCTCTTGAGATGGGGCTTGCAAAGTTCGGATATGATATCGAGCTGGGCAAAGGCGTTGCCGCCGCACAGAAGATTTTAAAAGATTATATAGGCTAACGTAAAAGTCATATATTTATAGACTATCTAAGCCATACATAAAAAAGTATGGCGTTACATACTGGAGACAAAAAATGACAGGAAAGATGATGCCGACAGCGGCTGGGAACATAGCCCCGGGCAGATCGGTCAAAATGAATATGATAGAGCAAAGTCTCAAGCATTCGATACTTTCATACGGATACATGGATATTTTTTTTCTCCCTGTATACGAATATTATGACATACTTAAATCGACTACACGCGACCTGAAAGACGAAAACACTATTAAATTTATCGACAGGAACACAGGTAAATCTCTTGTGCTTCGTCCGGATTTCACACCTCAGGCCGCCAGATATTTTGCTAACTATATGGCTGATTTCCCTCTTCCTGCAAGGGTTTGCTATAACGGCAGAGTATTCCGCAACGTAAACCTGAACAAAGGAGTAAAATCCGAACAGATGCAGGTCGGTGTTGAGCTATACGGCAATGAGAAGCTGGATGCCGACAGCGAAATGCTGATGCTAGCCAGACGTGCATTCAACGAACTCAAGATAAAAGGCTGTAAATATGTCTTCGGTCACAGCGGCTTTACAAGACGTGCTCTTGAGCTTTCCGGTGATAAATGCGATGAATATCATGCACTGCTGGACAGCAAGAACGTGGCAGGTATCAATGCCATGATCACAGGGGACAGTGATGTCGACAAATTCCTGAAATATCTTCCGAAAGCTTTCGGAGGTATGGAAACCATTCAGGAGATAATGGAAGTTTCCGCATTCGATGCTGAATTGTCAGGGCATATAGGTTATATAAAGACTCTCTTCGAGAATCTTATATCTCTCGGTTTCGACCCGACAGACCTTGTCTTTGATGCCTCAGAATCGAGAGGGCTTGATTATTATACAGGTATCACGTTCGACGTACTCCACGCCGAAGTCGGTGAAACTCTCGCAGGCGGTGGTCGTTACGACAACCTCACGAAAAATTTCGGTAGAGATGTTCCCGCTTGCGGTATAGTATTCAATATAGAAGAGATATATCGTGTGGAAAAGTCAGAGGTCAGACTCAAAGAGATCGACTGGCTTGTCATAGGTAAAGAGAATATCGTTAAGTCGGAAGAACTTCGTAACGAAGGGAATACAGTATTTTATACCGACGATTCTAAAGAAAAAATCCGAGCTCGAGAAGAGCTATAGTTTCAGAAATATACTTTCATAGAGGTAAAAAACATATGAGCTGTACTATCGTACTAGGAGCAATGGGGCGATGAAGGAAAAGGAAAAGTTGTAGACCTGAGCACAGTTGACGCAGATGTAATTGTTCGTTCCTCCGGAGGACACAACGCTGGTCACACTGTTGTGGTCGGCGACACGAAATATATACTGCACCTTATCCCGTCAGGTATCATCCATAAGGATAAGATCAATATCATAGGTAACGGACTCGTTATCGCTCCGGATGCTCTCATCGAAGAGATGGAAGCACTTAAGAAGCAGGGCGTATCATTCGACGAAGGCAAATTTTACATCAGTAAGAGAGCCCATGTCATTATGCCTTACCACAAAACAATAGACATCCTCAGAGAAGAGCTTAAAGGTAAAAAAAGAAAATCGGAACTACAGGGCGTGGAATAGGACCTACATACGCAGATAAAGCAGCCAGAAGCGGTATCCGTATATGCGACCTCTATGAGCCTGAGGTTTTCCGTGAGAAGCTTGAGCAGAATGTCCGTGAGGTCAATTTCCTTCTTGAGCATCTTTACAAGCACGACAAGATGGATGCAGAAAAGATTTATAACCAGTATATGGAATATGCCGAGATCATGAAGCCATACGTGGCTGAAACAGCATATCTTGTGAACAAACTGTACGACGAAGGTAAAAAAAAGTTATGATGGAGGGTGCTCAAGGGGTTCTCCTCGATGTTGATTTCGGTACTTTCCCGTATGTTACTTCAAGCAACTCGTCAGCAGGCGGAGCTTGTACTGGTACAGGTCTCTCACCGATGAAGATAGACAATGTTATGGGCGTTATGAAGGCATATACCACACGTGTCGGAGGCGGACCATTCCCTACTGAGCTTCTTGGTCAGACAGGCGAAGATTTACGTGCTGCGGGGCATGAATACGGTGCAACAACAGGAAGACCTAGAAGATGCGGATGGCTCGACCTTGTTGCCATGAAGTTCTCTGTTGTTATCAACGGTATAAACTCCATCGCACTCACAAAACTCGATGTCCTTTCAGGCATGGAAAAGATCAAAGTTTGTACAGGCTACAAACACAATGGCAAAATCCTTGACCAGTTTCCACCGGAGATCAAAATTCTCGAAGAGTGTGAGCCTGTGTATATAGAAATGGATGGATGGAAAGAAGACATTACAGGTGTCAGAGCTTATGATGATCTTCCTGTTAATGCGAGAAAATACGTTCAATATGTAAGTGATTTCCTCGGTGTAAAGTACTCTCTGATAAGCCTGGGGACTGATCGTGAGGAAACAATCAAATTAAATGAAATTTTTTGAAAAAAATTAGTTGACATAGGTAAGTCACTTTGATATAACCTACATCTCGCTAGGGTAAAGAGACACGAGCCATTAGCTCAGTCGGTAGAGCAACTGCCTTTTAAGCAGTGGGTCGTTGGTTCGAGCCCAACATGGCTCATATCTGTCCCCATCGTCTAGCCTGGCCTAGGACACCGCCCTTTCGAGGCGGCGACCGGGGTTCGAATCCCGTGGGGACGTTTAACGTCTTAGATGCTAGTGAGATTTATGTAGCTTCAGCTGCAGACAACTTGGGTGGTTAGCTCAGCTGGGAGAGCATCGGCCTTACAAGCCGAGGGTCACAAGTTCGATCCTTGTACCACCCATTTTTTTTAAAGTTTCTAACCTGGGGGCGTAGTTCAGTTTGGTTAGAACGCCGGCCTGTCGAGCCGGAGGTCGAGGGTTCGAGTCCCTTCGTCCCCGTTAGCTAAAAAAAAGCCTGATACTTCGGTGTCAGGCTTTTTTTTATTGGGTTTATATACTGCCATAAAAAAAAGCCCGGCATATTAAATGCCGGGCTTTTTTAATTTTATACATTCAGATGTTTATTATTTTCTGATACTCAAGGCACACTGACCGCTCTCACGCATCTTCGTACAGACACCTGAAAGGATGTGCAGATCCAATGCCGTAAACACTACCCCTTTCGAAGCATCGTCAATATCTATCGGGACAAAGGTGAGCAGAATATTCTTCCTCTCCCCCTCTTTCGTAACCCAGACTGTATGAACAGTGGAAACTCCGTCCGCCAGAACTCCATCGACACCCGCTTTCATTACACGGCTGTATTCATCTTTAGTTTCGTAAAGAGCATCAACACTGAGTCCGTCCAGTTCGTTTTTTTGAATAGCCCGTAATCTCGCACATATTATTGTTGGAGAACTGCACAACCCTGTCTATCGACAAGCCTATACCTACGGGTGCTGCATGCAGTATACCTTCCATTGTGGATCTGGTAACAGCCAGATCCTCTATCAGTTTATGCTTAGATGTCGTATCCTGTGCCACACCAAGCATCTTTACAGGTTTGCCGTCTTCGTTATATACGACTCTGCCTCTTTCACGTATCCATCTCACTTCACCGTCTGCGGTGATAACTCTATGGTCAAATTCATAGTCCACATTATTCTTTATTGAGTTGTCTACGGCTTTCTGCAAACCATCTCTGTCGTCAGGATGTACGATATTTAAAAAATGTCTCGTACCTATTGTCGAAACTGTCAGGCTCGAGTCCGAAGATCGGAGCGACATTACTCCATCTCAGCTCGCCTGTCTGTATATCAAAGACCCAGCTGCCTATCTTAGCCGCTATTTCAGTATTAACATGCAGCTCCTTAGCAGCCAAAAGCTCTTCCTGATATACTTTTATATCATCTATACCTATAAAGGTAATTGTGACCCCTGAATACACGTTAGGAGCGATATGATAAGGTATAAGTCTCATCAGATACCACTTACCGTTTGAGCTTTCTATCTCTTCTTCAATAGGTATCTGCTTACCCTGACACTCCTTCACCTTCTCGTGTATGTCTATATTGATGATTGTATGATTAATATCCTCCAGAGATCGACCTATATCACCTTCTATTATCCTGAACAGATCAGTAACAAGCGGAGTAAACTTCCTGATAGTCAGATCCTCGTCCAGGAAAAGTGTACCTATCTGAGTGGAACTCAATAGGTTGTCCAGGTCATTATTCAGCTCTGTCAGCTCAGTAATCTTGTTCTGATACTCTGAGTTAACGGTATAAAGTTCTTCGTTTACAGACTGGAGCTCTTCGTTTGTACTCTGAAGCTCTTCGTTACTTGCTAAAAGCTCCTCATTTGTTGCCTGCAGCTCTTCATTAGACGTTTCGAGCTCTTCGATTGTTGCCTGAAGGCTCTCTTTAGTGATCTGCAGTTCCTGCTCAAGATCTTGTATCCTCTGTTCGGCCTCTTCACCTACATTAAAGCTGACAACTGATGAACCTGCTGACTCCAAGCTTTGCTTTATAGTCTCTTCTATAACCACGGCAATGAGCGGTTCTCTCCCTTTTTTTCAGCGGAAGATGTTTTATTCGGATGCGAAATTCTTTATTCATGCCGTCAACGTCTATCTGTATGTTTGAATAACGAACCTCATCTCTTGCTTTTATAACCTTCTGAATACCTGTTGCAAGCGGTATCGTGATCTCTTTGATCACCATCTTTGTGATGTCGTTTGTCATTTTGCCTGCAGGTAAATGTATAAAAGTCTTGGTATTCCCTATAGAGTGAAGCAGTTCGAGCTGTTCGTTCACGACGAGAATCAACGACGCATAGTCGCCAACCACACTTTCCAGAAGTCTTTCGTATATCTTTTCATTTTCATAGTGTCTGATAGCCTGAGAATTGCTGTCCATTCTTGTAGCCGTCAGCCTGACCGGAGAGCCGCCTATTATTATAGGGTCTCTTTCAGATGAAACCATTTTGCGTCTGTATTTGGATGCATAGACCTTCCACTTGGCGTGGAGTACCTCGAAACAATCGGAGAGTTCGCCTGTGGTTTCACTCGTACCAAGGAAAAGATATCCGTTTGCATTCAGAGCGAAACTGAACATCTCCAGCACTTTCTTCTGTAATACAGGCTGAAGATATATCAGAACATTCCGGCAGCTTATCAGGTCAATCTTTGTAAAAGGCGGGTCTTTTATAATATTATGCTGTGCAAAGACAACAAGCTCACGGACACTTCTGCTTATCACAAAAGAGTCTTCTTTATGCATAAAGTACTTACTAAGGATAGAAGGGGGGAAAATCTGCACTGATACTCTCAGGGTATACCCCGTTGCCGGCATAGTGTATTGCATTGTTATCCACATCTGTTGCGAATATTTTAAGTTTGAGTTTTATCCCAAGCTCTTCCATCTTTTCTAAAAAGAGTATCGCCAATGAATATGCCTCTTCACCTGTGGAACAGGCGGCTATCCAGACTCGGATCTCTTCATTCTGCTCTTTCCCTTTCTCTTTTATGATCTTGGTGACTGCAGAATCTCCTAAAAAAGTTAAAGGCCTCTTTATCTCTGAAAAAAGTTAGTAACCCCAATGAGCAATTCTCTGTATAAGGAATTGACCTCTCTGGAGCTCCTCTCCATGTATCTTACATACTCGTGTAGTGTCAAAAAACTGATTAACAGTCATTCTACGCTCAATCCTTCTAAGCACTGTAGATGGTTTATAGTAAGTAAAGTCGACCTTGGTGGCATCACGGAGTAATGCAAAAAATCTTTGTAAGGTCTTCATCGTCGTCGCTGCTGTTCTTCTTTGTCATATTTGGATGCTTCACAAACGACTGGATAGTCTCCGGCATGTCTTCAGGAGCGAGGATAAAGTCCACCAGTCCTGTGGATATTGCACTCTTCGGCATACCGTCGAACTTGGCAGTATCTTCACTCTGCACCATCACCATACCGCCGCACTCTTTAATAGATTTGATACCGCGGACTCCGTCACTCCCTGTCCCTGAAAGGATCACGCTGATCGACTTGTCCCCCTGATCATCTGCTAAAGACTGCATGAATATATCTATAGGAAGGTTAATCCCTCTTTGCATAGGCTGGTCATTAAGTATGAGTTTACCGTGAAATATGGTGAGGTTCTTCTTCGGCGGAATGAGGTAAACATTATTACTTTCAACCAGCATGCCGTCTTCTGCTCGTCTGACAGGCATATCCGTATGTTTTGAAAGCAACTCGACCATCAGACTTTTGTAATCCGGAGACAAATGCTGGATAACAATGAATGCAAGGTTCGTATCCGCAGGCATGTGCTTGAAAAAAACTTTCAATCGCCTCAAGCCCCCCCTGCAGAAGCCCCTACAGCAACATAATGTGTCGGCAGAATCGTATTTTCGGTATCAAGCATAGCTACACCTTCCAAGATAAACACTATTTTTTATCATCAATTCATGCTAGCATAATACCATGATGAATGGGAATAAACAATTAAGTGAAAAGCAGAAAAGGCTGGAACTCCTCAGAAAAAAGGGCGGAAGAGATTGTTGACCAGCAAAATCTCTCTAACAGCAATGAAGAAGCCGCTTTCGAGCGGAATAAGCTTATACATGAACTCCTCACTTATCAGACAGAACTTGAACTCCAATTTGATGAATTGCTGAAATCTCAAGAAGACCTTCTCAAAGAGAAAGAGAACTTCACCAGACTTTTCAACGATGCACCCGTCGGATACATAATTATCGACTCAAAAGGGGTCATAAAACGGTCAAACCGAGAGTTTGCGGAAATGGTGGATATGGACAGTATCAGAATAAGCGGGAAACCTCTTATTGTTTACGTAAGCTCAAGCTGCCACACACTCCTCTTTGATTCACTTAACTCCGTGAGCAAAAACCTTACATACGAACAATTCGAACTGGAACTTAAACTGAGAGACAACTCAAACCTATGGGTTCAATGTGAACTTAAACCATATATGGCAGACGATAATAATGTTTATTTTCTGCTTGCCTTAATGGATATATCCAAAATCAAATCTATGGAGGATGAACTCCTCCGCAAGAATATGAAACTCGCCGACATGAACATGTTTCTGGAAAAAACGTGTCAGGGAAGAGACAGAAAAAACGATTAAAGAATGAACATATGCTGTTTGAGAATAAAAGATTTGCAGATATGGGAATGATGATAAATGCAATCGCCCATCAATGGAGACAGCCTCTCAACGTACTCAATCTGCTCATTCAGGATATGCTTACAGATATGCCGGAAGATATCAAGAAGACCAACGGACACTACGAAAACCAGAATATTGCCTCTGAAACTATAAAATATATGTCAGACACGATTGATGATTTCCTTAAATTCTTCAGAGATAACAGTTCCGACGGAAGCTTCAACGTGGTTGATTCTCTTTTGTCGACAGTCTCGCTCCTTGATGCAAGGCTTAAGCAAAACCAAGTAGAGCTTAAAATGTATTGCAGGTGCGACAATCACACATTCGATTTTTTTAAAGGACAAAACCGTACCTAAATGCATTGAGAAACACAATGTGGCAGGGAACAGTTCAAAGCTTAAGCAGGTAATAATGAACCTGATGCAGAACCCGCTGGATATATATGCAGAGAAAAGTGCCAATGGAGTCATAACCATTAATGTCGAGCTGGAGAAACATCATATTGCAATATCTGTAGAGGATAATGCAGGAGGCATTAAAGTCGACCCTATCTCCAAGATTTTTTGATCCGTATTTCACGACAAAGCATAAATCACAGGGGACAGGTATAGGGCTTTATATGTCTAAAGTGATCATTGAAGATTACTTTAAAGGGCTGTTAACGGCTATGAATACCAGCGTTGGAGCAAAATTCATAATAAGACTGCCGATTACATATAATACTGACTGATAACTCTATTCTGCATATTACACTTATCTTCCTGAAACACTCCAAACACCTTAATACTTGACCGAATAGTCATTCATAACTACATTGTTTAACATGTATAAAGTGAAATTCTTCCCCGAACACAATCTGGCTATACTGAAGATCGAGAATAACCACGATCAATCCATTCTGGAAATCTTTACCGAAGCAGATAAGCTTGTCCACAGTGTTAAGTATAAAGAAGGGATAAATCTCATCATTGATTATCGTAAAGCGATACTCCCGGAAGACGAAAATCTATACAGCTATATGTCAAGCGGTTCTAATTTCCAATGCCGACTGAATAAACTGGTGAGAATCATCGATAAACAAAAAGAGATACATGCCAAAAAACATGAAGCTGTTCCAGCTGTTTTACACAGGCGAGCAGTTCCTTCAGAAAACTATTACGAAATATAACGCTTCTGCGGCGTTAAGTGCTGCTGATGTAAAAGGGGACGCATCTGCCTGTATAATGTTCCTTGAAACACCTCTGAAATAGATTAAGCCGATGCCGCCTTTCTAATCTTTATTTTTTTATCCCTGCATATTCTTTATCGTTTACACTCCGAAAAGTGTTTTTATATAATATATTTAGCAATTTACATAATTTACAATAGTCATAAAGTATGATAGGCTTTGATTCAATAATACTGGCGGTTATTAATGTACAATTTGCGAGTTTTCCCTAAACACAATTTAGCTATTATCAAAGTAGCTAATGCTAATGATTTTTTGTATATCAGATGTTTTCGCAAAAGCGGATGATTTTCTGTTTAATCACCCTGATTATAAAGATAAAATGAATATCATAATGGACTACAGACAAGCGGTTTTTTCCTAATAACCAACTTTTCTATAATGACCTGACACACAAATTAATTCTCAAGTGCTGCTTTAATTATGTCGTTCGTTTAATGAATGACGATCAGAAAACACATAATGAAAATCTGAATATTTTTTTTCAGATATTTTACAAAGGGAAGCCATACAGAACCAGAACCTATACTGTGCTTGATGTTCAATCGGCACTGGATGTTCTCGCCCTGACCGAAGACGCAGAGGACTGCATCAAATTTCTGACTGAGGAATAATCCTTCGATTTTCTGCCTCGGTTATCACATTACTCCGAACCTAATATTATCCGCCTATTGACTTGAAAAAAAACAAAAAAAATGTTCATAATGCCTGTTCTATCTGAATCGGAGGATAACAACGTGTCAGAGACCATCTCTATCAATGATGTAAAACACATAGCCACCCTCGCCAGACTTAAGTTTGACGACCAGGGGGGGGCAGAAAAAAATCAAAAAAAACGATCTTAACAGCATACTAGGCTACATGGAAAAGCTCAATGAGCTGAACACCGACGATGTAGAGTCTACATCACACACACTGGATATATGCACTGTAACAAGGGCAGACACACCTGAGCCTTCGCTCAGCAATGAGGAAGCTCTGGCAAACGCACCTGCATCAGGAAATGCACACTTTAAAGTACCAAAGGTAATAGAATAATCATGAGTATATTAAATAAAAAACATACTGGAGCTCGCAAACGGACTCGCTTCCAAAGAGTTCTCATCTGCTGAGCTGACCCAGTTTTATCTGGATAGGATACAAAAGTACGACGGCGAGATACAAGCCTTCAACTATGTGAACGAAAATGCTGCCAATCAGGCAAAAGATATAGACGACAAGAGAGCAAAGGGTGAGAAACTGCCTCAGTTCGCAGGGATACCCGTTGCGTTGAAAGACCTTCTGATAACAAAAGGGATGCCCACTACATGCAGTTCGAAGTTTCTGGAGGGTTTTAAGCCCCCATTCGTAGGAACAGCGGTCGATCTGCTGGAGCAGTCAGGCTTTATCAACCTCGGAAAGCTCTCGATGGACGAGTTCGCCATGGGTTCATCCAATGAAAATGCAGCCTTCAAAAAGACCCGTAATCCGTGGGATACAGAGAAAGTCCCGGGGGGGTTCATCAGGCGGATCTGCGGCGGCTGTTGCAGCAGGGCTTGCACCTGTCACACTCGGCAGCGACACCGGCGGCTCTATCCGTCAGCCTGCATCACTCTGCGGAGTGGTCGGAATGAAGCCGACATACGGACGTGTCTCACGTTTTGGGCTTGTCGCATTTGCTTCATCACTGGACCAGATAGGACCTGTTGCAAAATCTGCATATGACGCTGCGGCAATCCTCTCTGTCATAGGTAAATACGATCCCAAAGATTCAACCTCTGCCAACGTAGAGCAGAAGGACTATACAAAAGACCTCACCGGAGATGTGAAAGGTATCAGAATCGGCGTACCTAAAGAGTATTTTGCCGATGGACTCGCACCTGACGTAAAAAATCGCTGTAGACAACGCAGTGAAACAATACGAAAAGCTGGGATGCGAGCTTGTGGATATTAGCCTGCCCCATACGGACTATGCACTGGCAACATATTACATCCTTGCCACTGCCGAGGCATCCAGCAACCTCGGACGCTATGACGGTGTCCGATACGGTCGAAGAGCCGAAGCTGACAACCTGCGTGAGATGTATTTCAACTCCAGAACGGAAGGTTTTGGAGAAGAAGTAAAAAAGACGTATCATGCTGGGAACTTATGTCCTCTCCGCAGGATACTACGATGCATATTATCTCAAAGCTCAGAAGGTGAGAACACTCATCAAGCAGGACTTTGTGGAAGCATACAAAAAAAGTGGATGCTATCATCTCCCCCACTTCGCCAACAACAGCCTTTAAGGCAGGCACAAAAAACGCAAGATCCGCTCCAGATGTACCTGAGCGACATATACACCCTATCTCTCAACCTTTTTTGGCGGATGCGGACTCTCTGTCCCTTGCGGATTCGACACTGACGGGATGCCTATCGGCGTGCAGCTTATGGGTAACTATTTTGATGAAGGGCGCATACTGAACCTTGCACACGCATTCGAGCAGGCGACAGAGTTCAGCAGAATCCCCGAAAAAACTAAAAAAAATATAGGTACTCACCATGAAATATGAACCAGTAATAGGACTAGAAGTCCACGTACAGATGGCAACCAATACAAAGATTTTCTGCAACTGTTCCAACAAGTTCGGCTCAGACCCGAACACGAACGTATGTCCGGTCTGTCTCGGTATGCCGGGTGTACTCCCCGTCATGAATGAGCAGATCATAGAGTTCACTGTTAAGGCCGGCTTGGCACTCAACTGTGAAATCAGGAGAAAATCGATTTTCGCACGTAAGAACTATTTTTACCCTGACCTGCCGAAAGCATATCAGATAACTCAGTTCGAGCTCCCTATATGCGAAAACGGCTATATAGATATCGAACTTGAGGACGGTACAGAAAAAACGTATCGGCGTGACCCGAATCCATATTGAAGAGGATGCAGGGAAGCTTATGCACGAAAGTGACGGCAGCGGAGTCGATCTTAACCGTGCAGGAACACCGCTTATGGAGATAGTTTCTGAGCCGGACATCCGTTCTGCCGAAGAAGCGAAAGCCTATGTTCAGAAGCTGAGATCAATAATGAAATACGTAGAGGTTTCTGACTGCAATATGGAAGAAGGCTCTATGAGATGCGACGTTAACATCTCCCTAAGACCTGTCGGTCAGGAGAAGTTCGGTACAAGGGCAGAGATCAAAAAACGTAAACTCTTTTAAAAGTGTTGAAAGAGCAGCTAAATATGAAGAGAAGCGTCAGGCTAAAATACTCGATGAAGGGGGGGACAATCGTTCAGGAGACCCGCCTCTTCAATGCCGACACAGGGGTGACTGCATCCATGAGGGGGAAAGAGGACGCACACGACTACAGATATTTCCCGGACCCTGACCTTGTTCCATTAGTTCTGGAAGATTCATTCATCGAAAATATCAAAGAGAATATGCCTGAACTGCCTGATTCCCGAAAGAAGAGATTTATCAACGACTATGCTCTTCCAAAATACGATGCAGACGTTCTGACGGCAGAAAAGAGCTATGCGGAATTCTTTGAAACAGCACTTAAAACTCATAACAACCCGAAAGATTAGCAACCTTATTATGTCTGACTGATGCGTCACGCAAATGACAAACAGTGCGGCATAGACGAGGCGGGGATATCACCCGAAAATCTGGCAGAGATAGTTAAACTTCTGGACGCAGGGACTATCAGCGGCAACATCTCCAAAAAACTCTTCGAGGAAGTGATCACGTCAGGGAAGAAACCCAGCGAAATAGTCGAAGAGAAAGGGATGGCTCAGAACTCCGATGCAGGCGAGCTGGAGGCAATAGTTCAGCAGATAATCGATGCAAACCCTGACGAAACAGAAAGATTCCGTGCAGGCGACAAAAAGCTTCAAGGCTTCTTTATGGGGCAGATAATGCGTGCCTCCAAAGGGAAGGCAAACCCCGGCGTTGTCAGTCAGCTGCTTAACAAACTTATAAAATAGAAGGTTAGCACCTTCAGGCTTATTAAAAGAAAATTACTTGAACTATCACGCAAATGCCTTTCGTTGGGGGGCTGATGCGTTTAAGGAGAAAAATATGTTAGAAAAGATTGATCACATAGGAATCGCAGTTAGAAATCTGGACGAAGCAACAGCTTTTTATAAAACAATGGGTGCTGAGCCATACCACTACGAAGAGGTGGAGAGCCAAAAAAGTTAAGGTGGCATTCATAAAGGTCGGGGAGTCCAATATCGAGCTTCTTGAACCTACCTCGGATGAAAGCCCGATAGCTAAATTCCTGGAGAAGAAAGGGGAAGGGATACACCACATAGCTTACAGGGTCGAAGATGTGCAGAAATCTCTGGATATACTCAAGGCTGACGGGATGAAACTCCTCAATGAAACACCGATGGACGGAGCACACGGAATGAAGGTCGCTTTTGTACACCCTAAGAGTGTGAACGGCGTTCTCACCGAACTCTCACAGCACGGCTAAAAGTGCTTCGAGAAGATAGGCTGTGTTACCCTATTAAAGGTTTCCGTCGGTCGCCTTAAGATTTTGAAACTAAATAAACAAAGCCCATCACGTGATGGGCTTTTTATGTCATACGAATATAGAAAATCAACTTTAATAAAGCCGACCGCTAGGTCTCTTTGGTGCGGTACTCAAGGACTTTGACATATTTGTCTATATCTTTCTTAGGCACACTACCACGCTCAGGGAGGATCAGTACCTCTATCTTTTTATAATAATTCCACATATCAAGCTCTAAAACGTCACCTGCCTTGACTTTCGTGCTGGGTTTGGACTTACGTCCATTTATCATCACAAACCCTTCATCGGCCATCTCATTGGCTACGGTGCGACGCTTTATCAGCATCAGAACTTTCAGCAGTTTATCAATTCTCATATTTTTTTTCTGGATAAGTATCTCTTTCTTTTTTTTCTGCCAGCCAGTTTGCAAATATTTCCACCGACTGTTTTTCCTGCATGGAAGCGACTATCTTATTTCTTTTGTCATCGTCAACGTCACTCTTATTTTTTTTAAAACCTTCCACAAAGAAAACTCTATAGCCTGAATCACCTTTGATAGGTTTGGCTATCCCCTTTTTTATGCCTGATATCACGTCTCTTATTTCAGCATCGAGGAAAGAGAGTTCGATCCAGCCGAGGTAACCGCCGCTGTCGGCATTACCTGATTTGGAATATTTCATAGCCGTATCACGGAAAGAACCATTCTTTTCGAAGTCTGCCATGGCCTCTTTAAGCTCTGCATCGTTATCGACAGTCATGATCCTCAGTTCATACATATCGGAGAGATCAAGTGCCTCAGAGTTATTCATTATATATTCGTCTATGTCGTCGTCTGTGATGATGATCTTAGGCATGAAAACAGTAGACATGAGTCTGGCTTTAAGTATATCTATCTTTATCTGCCACTTGTATTGTTCAAGTGTCTGATTAGATGCGGCAAGGAGTTCTTTTAGCTTCTCCTCATCGACATTGTTCTTCTTCATGATGTCGTCTATCGCACCTGATATCTCTCTGCTGGACACACGCACACCCTCTCTGGCCGCCGCCTGCTCTATGACATAGTTGTTTATAAGCAGGTCAAGGGCACTCAGATAATACTTATCCAGCATCTCTTTACGCTCTTCGCCGTAATACTTTTCATATATCATCTGCAGTCTCTTCGGGTTGAGAGATTCCAGTTCGTACTGCGTAATGATTTTGTCACCGACAACAGCGTATACCTTGTTGATTATCTCGGCATTTACGCTACTTGATGCTATTGTTACCAGAATGATCAGGATAAGTAATTTCAGATTTTTTTATACAAGTCATCAATATATTCCCTTACTTTATTTTCCTGCTTTAGCCCGTATAGTTCTGCATAAAGTTTTCTCTTTAAAGTATCAAAGCTGACGCTTGGACTCTTCTGCACTTCTATCAGCTTAAAGATGTGATACCCGTATTCGGATTTCACAATCCCGCTCACCTGCCTTTTTTAAGGGTGAGAGCTTCTTTAAAGATTTCAGGATAATTATTTATTTTAATAAAACCAAGGTCTCCCCCCGTTCTCCTTCTCCGGTGCAACGGTAAACTTCTCTGCCACCTCGGAAAACGGTATCCCTTGCTTAATCAGAGAGAGAGCGTTCTGTGCTGCTTTCTCTTCGTAACATACAATGTGCTGTATATGAGCTGTGATATCTGTCTCCAGCTCACTCTTTTTTCTCTTCATAAAAGACTTTCAGCTCTTCTTCGCTGATGGATATGTCGGTGCCTGCGATCTTTTCAAGAAACTTGCCTATTATGATACGCTGGCGAAGCAGTTGCTGAAGAGCAACGAAATCGAGATTAAGCTGTTTTTTCAAACTCACTCAGCATCTTCTGCCCTTTGATGGTCTGAAACGATTCGACTATCTCTTTAAACTGCTCCTCGTCAACCACAATCCCCGACTGGACAGCTTTTTGCAGCAGCATTCTATGCTCTATGAAATCCTTCTGCAGAGCCTCGACGACATCTTTATTGCTGCGTGTTTCAGTATCCATAACAGAGCTGGAGTGAGATATGAAAGCCTTATATTCGGCTTTGGATATCCTTTCACCGTTTATGATCACGAAAGTATTCGCTATCTCTTCGGGGGTAGGACCTGTACTCTCTTCGTTCTTTTTTGGAAAACATGAGAGGACAAAGATGCTTATCATTAAAATTATCAGTGTATTCTTCGCTTTTTTTTCATAACCACTTACATTACATTAAACACGTCTGTTTTTTGCAATAGTCTTATTTGTCACCACATCAAATATCATTCAACTTAATTAAAGATTCAGACAGTGGGGACTCTTATCAGTTCATTTATAAAATTGATCGTCTGATCAAGCACATTTTTTATTATTTTCAAAATAGAGCGAAAGGGTAAACTCGTTATCGAACTTCGACCCTGCCCCCCCCACCTTCGCTATGGATTCCATAACTCTCTGGGGATTGATTGGTGTCCCTTTGGTGATAACCATTTTGGCTTTATTCGAATACAGATATATCTTTTCCATATTGGCAAAGCCTGCCAGCTTTTTGATAAGCATTATCCGACCGAGGTTCTCTATCTCGTCTTTCAGGTCGCCATAGTTATCCGAAAGCTCGTAAAGGAGTTCCTGCACCCCCCTGCATATCTTCTGTTTCGGAGAACTTGCGGTAGTAATCCAGTCTTACCTTTGTATCCTCTATATAATCAGCAGGGATATAATGAGGAATAGCAGTGATCACCTCTGTATCGGCGGATATGCTTGTGATCCCTTTTAAATCCTTCACAGCCTCATCTATCATGGCGATAAACAGTTCGTAGCCTACCTTTACCATAAAGCCAGACTGATCAGCACCAAGCAGGTCGCCTGCACCTCTTATCTGTAGATCATAAAACGCTATCTTCACTCCGCTACCCAGATCAGACAACTGCTGAATTATCTTAAGTCTCTTCTGGGCAACCTCAGACAGAGCATTAAACTGCTCCACCACAAGATAGCAGTAACCCCTTCTGGTGGAACGACCCACACGCCCCTTCAGTTGATATATCTGAGCCAGCCCAAGCTGAGCGGCATTATTCACTATAATCGTATTTGCGTTCGAGATATCTATCCCGTTCTCTATGATAGCCGTGCTGATAAGTACGTCTGTCTTACCTGAATAAAACTCCATCAAAATCTTCTCAAGTGCTGAGCTGGTCATCTGACCGTGAGCTACGGCAATATTAGCACCGGGGAGCATACTTCTTACACCTGCAGCCACGGTGGCAATATCTTCTATTCTGTTATGCAGAAAATAAACCTGACCGCCACGCTCAAGCTCTCTCTGGATTGCGTTTCTTATCTCCTGATCACGTTTGATTACCTTGGTAATCACAGGCAGTCTGTCCATTGGAGGTGTATCTATTGTCGAGATATCTCTGATACCCGACAGTGAAAGCTGCAAAGTTCTGGGGATAGGAGTAGCGGAAAGGTAAAGGACATCGACATTGCTACGCATCGCCTTTATCTTCTCTTTATGGCTGACACCGAATCTCTGCTCCTCATCGATAACAAGCAGCCCGAGATCGGCGAACTCAACCTCTTTTGCAAGCATTTTATGTGTACCGATAAGTATATCCAGCTCGCCTTTTGCAAGTTTTGCCAGAATATCCCTTGTGTCTTTGGCTGATCTGAATCTGCTGACATAATCAACGGTCACAGGCAGTTCTTTGAACCGCTCAAAGAATGTCAGATAGTGCTGACGTGCGAGAACAGTGGTAGGGACAAGTATAGCCACCTGTTTACCACCTGCCACAGCTTTGCAGGCAGCACGCATGGCAACCTCTGTCTTACCGAAACCGACATCTCCGCAGACCAGTCTCTCCATCGGGAGACTGGATTCCATATCTCTGTATACATCATGTATGGCGGCTAACTGATCTTCAGTCTCGTCATACTCAAATCTCTGTTCAAAATCCTCCAGCACATGACCATCGTCAGTGAAGGAGAACCCTTTTTCCACCTTACGCTGAGCATAAAGCTTCAAAAGATCCATGGCTATCTTTTTGGCTCTGGCTTTCGCCTGTGCCTTGACCTTCTTCCATGTCTGGGTTTGAAGCGAGCTTACTCTTGGTTTCGCCCCCCTCCGAGCCTATATATTTCTGTATCTGCCCTATGGATGATAAGGGGACATACAGATACTCTTTATTATCATATTCAAGCTGGATGAAATCCCCTTCAACCCCACCGATATTCTGATGAACCAACCCGAGGTACAGCCCTATACCATAATCCACATGGACTACATAGTCACCTGCCTCAAGGTCTGAGATGGTCGTTGAATACAGCTCTTTTTTTTGCCACGCTTCGGACGTTTCTTCGCAGTGCCGAAAATATCCTCGTCTGTTATCACCGCAAGCAGATGCTTATCGTCTGCAAAGCCGCCGCGGAACTTCTCCGTATGCAGATAAAGACCGGCCTTATCTACTTCGGCATACTTTTCAATCTTCGCAGGTATATAGCCGTAATCTTTTGAAAACTCAGTGAAAAGCTTTCCAAGCCTGTCACTCTCTATAGAACATATAACCCGATATCCTTCGGTCGTGAACTTCTTGATAACCTCCATAGCCGCCGCCATGGATTGATACAGATTCCCCTTCTTTCCTGCCAGCAGCATTGCACTGCTTCGATAGTTTTGCTGCTCTGAATCCGCTGTAACTATATCAGCAAAAAACATTCACAGTTTCAGGAATCATATGGAATAACAGCTTTATAGGGGCTAAAAAAATTGTTCCCCCCAATAGCTCTCATCAGAGTCAGGCTTTTTTATCGTCTATTAAAACCCTAAAATCCGAAAACAATGATCTGTAGTCTTCATTAAAAAAAAAGAAAATTGTAACTCTCACCGACATAGTCGATAAGGGTTTCCATATTATGCACGGCAGGGGTCAACCAGTGACAGCCTGCGTATTTTCCATACATTTCAATCTTGTCTAAAGTATCCGTATCTATAATATTCTTCTTGATGTCGTCCAGATCAAAAAGAGCCTCAGATGCAGGCAGAAGTTTCACGCTCTTTGCCGCCTCAAGTGTTTTACGTGTCCTTATGTCCACATATGAGATGCGTTCCACCTCGTCGTCAAAAAAACTCTATAAGGCATGGATGCTCACTGTCGGCAGGGAAAACCTCTAATGTATCACCTCTGAAAGCGTACTCTCCCGCCCTTCTACCATCTCCACATGGACATAACCCGAATATGCCAATATGTATTCCAGCTCTTCCCTGTCAAAGAGTGAGCCTATCTCTATATTTGCGGATGCGGATTTAAAAACGTCTTTGGGAGGGAGTGACTTGAGCAGACCGTACGGGGTTGTTACGAGTATTGCATTCCCTTCATTATGCAGGAGAGCATCAAGGGTGGAAGCCCTCTTTGCGAAAACCTCCGGCAGAACACGAGCCTCTTCGTACGGGTCTTGAGTATATTCAGGGAATGGGAGTATCTTCACCTTTGAAAAGAAGAACTGAGCCTCTTGCAGAACAAGTTCATATTCACGCTTATTGGCAGCGACAACAATACTTACTCGTCCTTTGGGTCTGTTATTCAGAAAATGCCACGTCGAGGAAGAACCCCATAGATTACTTAATAAAGACATTTATCAGCTTGCAAAGCGTCCGAACATTATCTCGTCCACCAACTGACAGATTATGTGTGCGGCTGCAATGTGAATCTCTTGTATTCTTGCCGTATTCTCTGAAGGGGACTGAAACAGCATATCGCAAAGCCCTTTCATCTTTCCGCCGTCACGACCGGTAAAGCCTATTATCTTCATATCGCTTCTGGCGGCCTCACGGAGAGCTCTTACGACATTTTCGGAGTTACCGCTTGTGGATATCCCCCCATACTATGTCGTTCTCGTTACCGAGGGCACTCACCTGCTTCAAAAAATATATCGTTGAACTCATAATCATTACCTATCGAGGTAAGGATAGATGTATCGGTGGTGAGGGCTATGGCAGGGAGCGGCGGACGCTCCATCTTAAACCTGTTGACAAACTCCGCAGCCAAATGCTGAGCATCCGAGGCAGAACCGCCGTTGCCGAATATCATCAGCTTACCGCCGTTAATGAAGCACTGGGCTATCTCTGTGGATATGGCTATCAGCACAGGAGCCGACTCAGCTATAAATCTGTTTTGCGTCTCTTTCATCTCATCAAATATATCTGCTATGTATTTATCCATTTAACTACCTTCACTATTCCGTCTTTATATTAATCTATCGGAAATTATTGCACTTTATAAAACATTTATTGTCACTGGGGATCTCTGAGCATTATCCAATACTCCGCATTTGTCACAGGCTCTATAAATGTTCCTACGTCTTTATAGCCAAGACGTTCATAAAAGCTCATATTCCGCCGAGTAAATGTCTCCAGATAAGTAGGTATATTGTGCACATCGGTATCATTCAAGACACTCTTAACAAGCTCTACACCGAGCCCGGCACCTTGAAACTGAGGTGCAATGCCGACTATGGACAAATACCATGCGTCTTTGCTTATAAGGTTTTCCGATTCTTTCGACATAAACTCTACTATATCACTATAAACTTCGAGGCTCTTTTCGCCAAGATATTCTTTAATAAATGATTTTTTTTCAGCATGCCCCGCCGCTCTTCCAGCTCTTTCGGGATAGGTTTTGACCATACCGAAACCCCGTACCTGTGACCCTCGGGGGAATGGAATCTGCCGAAAATCTCCGCCTCAATCATTGAGTAATCGAAGTATTTCAGCATACCCTCCCTTTGATCACCCACCGTAATACTCTTTTCCATGGTCTTATAAAACGAATCATCTATAAGTGCCGAGTAAAGTGATTCGGCAAAATCAAGATATTTATACGTAAAGCTCACCTCACTCCCCCCTTATACATAATAACGCTACTTATTTTTTTATATTGAAGGAAAAAAAACGTGCAAGGTTTTTATCTTTTTTTTCGTAACCTCAATAATATTTATTGACACTATACTCGATATAGTATATTTAAACTTTTATGAATGATAAAAAATAGATACGGACAGAACTTTTTTGGTTACTTTTTTTTACTTCTTTTTTAACACTGGAGGTGTAACCGTCTGAGTCTGCTTTTATCAGCTTGGTAAAATTATAAGGCCGCAGCGGTTTCATTTGAAGCTTCTGCGGCTTTTTTTTGTTTGCGGCAAAATCGCCGACAGAAAATGAACACGATTGAATTTGAAATAAGTATAAGTATCACAAGGAGAAATCAATGATTGTAGTAATGAAGATCGGAGCAACAAAAGAACAGCTTGACCATGTTATCAAAACAGCAGATGATCTCGGCTTCAGTCCGCACATCATCGAGGGTAAAGAGCGTAATGTTATCGGACTCGTTGGGATAGCAGGGCAAAGAGACAAGATGAACGTCATAGGCGACATGCCCGGCGTTGATAATATCGTCCCCATCAGCAAGCCGTATAAACTCGCCAGCAAAGAGGTTAAACCGGAACCGAGCATAATAGATGTTTGCGGAGTCAAATTCGGCGGTGAAAACATCCCCGTGATTGCAGGACCTTGTTCTGTGGAGAGTGAAGAGAGTGTTATCAAAACTGCTGAGCTTGTAAAAGCGGCAGGGGCAAAGATGCTTCGCGGCGGAGCTTTCAAGCCACGTACATCCCCATACTCTTTCCAAGGGCTTGAAGAGGACGGTCTCAAAATTCTTGCAAAAGCAAGGGAGGTCACAGGTCTGCCTGTGGTGACAGAGGTAACAAACCCGAAATACGTTGATATGGTATACAAATACGCAGATATGTTTCAGGTGGGTGCGAGAAACGTGCAGAACTTCGCTCTGCTGTCTGAGCTTGGCAAAACAGATAAACCTGTCCTGCTCAAAAGGGGTATGTCCACAACCATAGAAGAGTACCTCACAGCGTCCGAGTATATCCTCTCTGAGGGGAACAAAAAATGTTATCCTTTGTGAGCGTGGACTGCGTACGTTTGAAACAGCCACAAGAAACACTCTGGACATCAGTGCCGTCCCTGTTATCAAAGCGAAATCCCACCTGCCTATCATGATAGACCCTAGCCACGCGGCAGGTCACTGGCAGTATGTCGGACCACTTTCGAAGGCTGCCGTTGCTGTCGGTGCTGACGGTCTCATCATTGAGGTTCACCCTGAGCCTGAAAAAAGCCTGGTCGGATGGAGCACAGTCACTTACGCCTACACAGTTCTTAGAGCTTATGGGTATGATGCGTCCTATCGCACACGCTGTGGGACGTACATTATAATACTTCGTGCAGTTTGAGACGGAGAAGAATCTCTTTTTTCAGCAGGAATTAAGGGTTATGAAAGAGGTGCTAAATCTTTTTGAGAAACTTATCAATTATATGTTGACAACCGAGAGGTTTTTTCTATATTTTTAGACCTCACTTTTTTATAAGAGTGTAAGCCCAAGTAGCTCAGTCGGTAGAGCAGAGGACTGAAAATCCTCGTGTCGGTGGTTCGATTCCGCCCTTGGGCACCATTTTAAAAAAAACAGCTCACCTTTTTGGTGGGCTTTTTTTTTGACATCTTGTCTCAGGAATCGAAACTTGTGAGTGCCAAGTCTCCGAGGAAAAGTAGACATGCTGTCTGCATCAACGAACAAGGCGGCTTTACAAGAAGAACACGACGTGCACCGCAGAAAAGGATTCCGCCGTCAAACAACACATTAAATCATTAATAGTAACAATTATATTTAAAAGCACTGGTCTTTTTTTTGTGGTACACTAGTGGTACATTTTTTGATTGAGATTTGTTGCTAGAATTGGTCAAAGATTAAGTAAAAAACAGGGTATTATAAAAAAGTTTCAGTTTGCCTATCTATACATTTTTTCGTGGTAATACATTTAATGGTTTTAATGTTAGACACTCAGTTGAACCTGAAGGAACCGCTAGATTTAAGAGGTTATCTTCAGGCTTCGAAACTTTAGTAACAGCTCTTTTTTGTTATAAGCCCTATTACCTTCCCTGACTCATTAACCACAGGTCCCCCCCCACTTGCTCCAGAATGCATAGCATTATCAATATAAAATATTTCCCCCCTTCATCTCTGAGTTCTGCTCAGAACTGCCGAATACAAACTGCCTTATATTTCCAACGATTCCCTGCTTTATCATGATATTAACCATATCAACATTGCCATTTCGATTAAATTGCTTTTGGAAGTCATCTACACCAATTAGTTTATTGGATAATTTTCCTCCTAAAAAAGGCAATTCAATCTCATCAGAAAATCCAGCAAAATACACAATGTCGCCTAGAGTTGGTGCTTCCAATAGCGTTGTTAGGAAAGGTAATTGAAACGTAATTTTAGATTTAGGCACTAACGTAGCAATATCAAGAATTAATTCACTTTGGAAAATTTCTCCTTTCACCATGATAAGAGGCAATGCAACTTTACACTCATACTCTGGAAATCCCATAAATTTAACCCAATATTTCATATTAAGGTCTTCAATGTCTTCTATCCTTAAGGGAACTCTCCCAGTCAAGACATGTGCAGCTGTACAAACGATTCCATCTGGGTTGACAGACCAACCAGAACCTTTACTGATAATTTCTCCATCAAGTTCAACACATATTGAACACGTTGCGGCCTGCAACTTTTTTACAAACTTCATGCCTGCTAATATTATTATTTTCCATATTCTCTATCTTATTATATTCCTAACTACCAACAAATACTCCAAGAAGGCTAACATACAACCATATTCTCTCATACGTAATCTTAAAATAACTATATCAACGGATATTAATCTTTTCAAGGTACTTGCAAATACTAGAATTATTCCTAAAAATAGGCTTATTCTCAAAAAAAAGATAAAGCCTTTTAATATATTAAAAGGAGCTACTCTGGAAATCAATTTAGACCATTTATTGTTCTGAATTGAATCTCGTCTAATTCTGCTCAAAACCATCAAAAAAATTCAGTAATTACATCCTATGATGAGCAATGAATATGTATTTACTCATTAGTAAATATTATAATTCATTACGGCGATTCAGTTTATGGATTATACATATCTGCATAATAGTATTGTTAGCTGTATAGCGACTAACTATATCGCAAAGAGTTAAGTTATTTATTCCGACAGACAAGTCTCAACTAAATCAAGAATCATCCGCTCATAACTATCTCCACCATTGATCATGTAGCATCTGTAGAAATAGCCAAGCCCTAGTCCAGGTATTAGATTTGCCTCAAGAAAATTTGGCCGCTCAAATTCATCCATTCTGATATCAATTCTTCCATATCCTTTTGCCCCTAATCCGTTAAAGCAATCCAAAGCAAAGTTTGATATCAGCCCTCTGGTGCTCTCTTCATCAATAGATATAGCACGTTCTTTATCTTCAATTTTATCTGTATAGCCTAATATTCTTAGCCCTTGACAGTTCTTTTGAGCAAGAAGCTCTATAGGGTATACTTGAAGTTTTTTTATATTGATTTTCGATTACTGCAACAGTGTACTCTTTTCCACAAAGATATTTTTTCTACTATGGATGGTGTGCCTTGATTATCGTATACATCACGAACCTTCTCTTCATAACTTTCAAAATCATAAACTAAGGATTTTTTTTCATCAACTCCCCTTGAATCACCCTCATATAATGGTTTTATAAAGAGCGGATACTCAAGTTCTATTTCACTCGAATTGAATTGATCAGGAAGAGCTATAAAATAGTCTGCAGTCTTCAATCCCTTTCTTCTTAGTATATCCTTAGCGGAACTCTTTTTTTTATATTCTGACTCAAGAGCCTTCCTTGAAGAACCTAAATATTTAATCCCGTTCTGATCAAGATATTCAGAAAACCAAATTTTATTATTGGAATCCCGCTTTATCGATGCTGAATCAAAGCCTAAACATTTGATTCCAGAAATTACTATATCTGGACTGTTTTCTATAAGTTTCATTAGGTCATTTTCTTCTTGAATAATCGAAATTCTTACTTTTCTGTAATGATTAACAAGAACTTCTCTTAATAACTCAAGTGTCTTCTGTGGCATCAGATTTAATCCACATATGGGAGATGTGACTATTTCAATATATTTATCAGACTTCACTATTACTCCTCAGATAACTACGAAATGATCCACCTCTAATAATAGATATTTACATGTTAACTTTATGTTTAAGAAAAAATTAAGCTCTCTGGAAAAGATCCACTGGAAAAAAAACAGTTATTTCCTAATCTACTTTCTTCTTCAAAACGAGCCTCCTACCTGTTGTCTTTTGCCAGAAAAAACTCTAATTATGGAATGTCTAATAGACAAGGAAGCTTACAGTTGCCTGCATAATTATCCATATTATGCTTCATACATCTTTTATGAAAACTGATACGGTAGAGTTCGGAATCGGAAATTAGTACAAAATAGTTGAAATAGGTGTCTAGTCTTACAGAAGCATGACTTAGAACAAATTTATGTGGCGTATATTGAAAGGTATCAATAGTTAGGCTTAGTAAACTGCCTATTATGATTCGAAATTTAATGAAATTTAGCAACAGCTTAAAGACTTACTTAAGTAACTTATTTACTATAGTAACAATAACCTTATCACTTATAATAGCAATAACTATTTTTTATTTATTTAAAAAATGCTTTACTCGACTTGTCAAATACAGTCGTTTACATTATCAATTCAGAACATTTTTTTGTTCTAAATTGAATCTAGTCCAATTCTCCTCAAAACTGCCAATAGATTAAGTAACTGCATCTTATGATGAACATTAAACATGTATTTGCTCGTTAGCAAATATTATAATTTCATTATTACTAAGTGCTTAAGTGAAGATTATTAAGATCTTACAAGACGGCGAGGAAAAGCAGACATGATGTCTGCATCAACGAACAAGGCGGCTTTTCTTCGAGGTGTGCTGTGTGCCTCGCAAAAAACAGATTTTCAAAAGACAAAAAAAAGTAATTCTGAACGAAGTGAAGAATCTAATACTATTAAAGAATCCATGGGTTTAGATCCTTCGGCTCAAGCCTCAGGATGACGTATCTGTGTATCTATTGAGCATCTTCGGCAAATCTATTAAAGAGTTAGCTTTTTTTGGTGTTTTTTTTGTATTGTCATAAGTGCAGAGCCACAATAAAAAACTAACCTTATTCGCCAAATTACTATCTTTTCTCGCCAACCAATCGTCACATCATACTCATTCCGGCATCTTGTGCTATTTTAAAGCAAATCGCGATGGAGCATAAAATGAGATCGATATTTTTTGGTTTTCTGTTTCTATTTTCAAGTGCCGACATACTCTTCGCAGGTGAAGTTGTGACTATCTTTGGCAATGAGTATAAACCTCCGAAAATCTGGCAGACACGAGACGGTGTTCAAAAAGGGATACTCGTTGAAGTCATAAAAGAAGTCGAGAAAGAAATTGATGTAAAATTTGAGTTTAATACATTCCCCTGGGCAAGGTCTTACAAGATGGCATTAAACGGCATAGGCGGCATCACAGGCATATCCTTCACAAACGCAAGAGATAAACTTTTCGATTTCAATAAAATACCGCTTTTCAATGACACTTTAGTAATCATCACCAAAAAAAAGGTAAAGAGTTCCGATTTGATTCAATTAAAGACCTCAGAGGCAAAAAGATAGGCTATTGCAGAGGTTGCAGTTTCGGTGAAATTTTCGAGGAAGCAAAAGAGTATTTCATTCCTGTTGAAACCGATGACAGTAGAGAGCAAAGACTGGCTATGGTCTTGGACGGCAGGATAGATGCTGCAATTTTAGGCCCCGGCAAATACGCACTAATGAAGATATGCAAAGAAAACAAATACTTAAAATATGAACAATTCTCCATACTTCCGAAGCCCTTAACAATAGACCCGAACTATATCGCATTCGCAAAGAAACTAAACAAGAAAGACCTGTTAAACAAGTTTGATGAAGTCCTTCAGAAAAAAAATTGAAAGTGGAGTGATTAATAAGATTATAGACAGAGTTATGAGTGAAAGTCTGCGATGAAACTAATAAAAAACACTACTCCTCTGCATATTACTAACTAAGGCTGCTTTTGCAGAACATGGTGCAGTTGAAAATCTTGCCTCGACTATAGCGACCCCACTATATAACGTTTACAATAAAAAAAACGTTATTGAGCTGCTCGATCAGTTTTTTAAGTGCTCACCCCGAAGTTGAAGCTATAAGGGTTTACGACTCACTAATAGATAAAGTTGCCGTTATATACTATAAAAAGGATGATATTCCTGTATTTGAGCTAAATACTGATTTCCCTGAAACTTTGAACCTATCAGCAAGGCACGAATCCACTGACATAATCAAAAAACAATCAGAAAATCGGCACTATCACTCTTTATTATTTGACAATCCTGGGCAAAGAACTTCTCACTGAAAAAACAAAGCCGATATTTAAACAATAAAAAAGGTTATCAAAGCCTGCGTCGACCCCAACAGACTGCCTCTGGAAAAGATAGAAAACGGCAAGCATATAGGCATGTCAGCAGAGGTTTTGGATATCATTGAAGAAAAAACTGAACATACCGATAAAACTCATACCGACAAGTAGCTGGAGTGAAACACTGAAATATGCAAAAAACAAAGAATGCGATATACTCCCGCTAGCTCCTATAACATTAAGCATTAACGAAAATATGAATTTTACATCAACATATATAAGTGCTCCGATAGTAATTGCCACGCAGAAAAAATATGCCGTTTATAAATAATATTGAAGATATCCTGGATAAAAAAACTTGCGGTGAGTAAGGAGTGCATATTTTATAATATGCTAATAAATGATTACCCAACTATAAAACTTGTTGGAGTAGAGGATATCAGGCAAGGATTGAGGAAAGTTGAGACGGGTGAAGTTTTCGGCTATTTAGATAATTCACTGGTACTCAACTATGAAATACAAAGACACTATATAGATACTTTGGCAATTTCGGGAAAGATGGATAAACAGTGTGAGTTCCGCATGGCTACCCGAAATGACGAGCCGCAGTTAAACAGTATATTTCAAAAAAAAGCTATATCCTCAATACCGGAATCCAAGATGGACGAAATATACAAAAAAGTGGGCAACAAACAAGATTGAGAGGATAAAAGTTGTCGATTACTCAGTCGCTTACAAGGTATTGGCTATATCGCTGTTCATTATAACTGTATTCGTATACTGGAACAGAAAGATAGCAAATGCCAATCATGCTCTTGAGGAAGCCAAAAAAAAGAGATTGAGAAACTTGCGACAATAGATAAACTGACAGGTCTGCACAATAGAATGAAAATTGATACTCTATTAGAGGCTGAAATTAACAGGTGTAAAAGGTACAGTATATGCATGACTATATGTATCCTTGATGTTGATTTTTTTTAAACAGATAAATGACACTTATGGGCATCTGGTGGGGGATGAGGTTCTTATAGAGATAGCAGAGTTAGGAAAAGCCAACATACGGGCAACGGACCACATTGGAAGGTGGGGCGGTGAAGAATTTTTTAGTCATCCTGCCAGAGACAAATATGCAAGGCGGCATGACAATGATTGAAAATTTTAGACTAAAGATGGAGAAACACAGCTTTTGCAAGGTCGGCAGTAAAACTGCAAGCTTTGGAGTGAGTACATATAAGATGGGTGACACGAAAGAAGCACTCATAAAGAGAGCTGATGACGCTCTTTATGAAGCTAAAAGAAATGGAAGAAACAGAGTTGTGTTCAAATTGTAGCCACAGGAGCAGTTTTGATGGACGATAAAAAAATATCAAACCGGAAGCGACATTGAGACGTGTTGCAGAATTTTGGATGTAGATATTAACGAGGTTCTGCGTGAGTCAGGCATAAGCCTGGGCAACAAATGTATTTCCAAATTGACTTTAACAGCAGAACAACTCGCCACAACCTTTGGGACTATGCTTCAAAAAATACAACAAAGATGACTTTCACATTAAAATGGCAGAGGGGTATGTCAAATCTCCGGCGGGTATTGCACATATCGGTTTCTTGGCCAGTGCAACTATCAAAGATGGTATAGAGAGGGTCGCAACAATAAAAAAAAGTGCTATGATACCCTTAGTTTACGAGGCCAGTTCTGATGCACATACTGTCTCATTAAGCGTGTATCAAAGTCACCCCAGCTTTCCTATTAACGGTTTTTTTTGAGATTACATCTTATCTTTGGATGGTGAAATCATGCCGTAATTATACGCTAAAAGACATAACTCCTAAGCGTATCGTGCTAACCTCAGATATCACTTACAAAGAGAAAATAGAAAAAAGAACTAGGCTGTAAAATAGAGATTGGTCCAAAAAGCATGCTCGTATTTCACGCTGAAGCAACATCCACTCCTATCATTACTCACAGCAAATTTATCGCTGAATCCGTCGACAAAGAAGTAGACAGGCGTATAAAAGAGACGAGAAGTATCGCTTCAATTACAGACAAGATTATTAGAAGAATACTAGCCTCAGGCGATGTTTCTGCAAATCGTATCTCAAGAGAGTTAGCCCTGAGTAAAAGATCTTTCGAGAGACGCCTTAACAATGAAGGCACTTGTTTCCGAAACTTACTGGACAAGGTCAAGTCAGAGCTTGCCATAGAATATTTGAACAGTGAGTGCTATTCCATAACGGAGATCAGCTTTATGCTTGGTTTTAAAGAATCAAACTCTTTCTTCCGTGCGTTTAAAAGGTGGCACAACACAACCCCTTTAAAGTTTAAGGATTCTTATAAACAATCTTCGTAAGTGTTTCACTAAAACACAGCATTAAAAAAGGAGCCGGTTCATTCACTATCTTATCAATCTTATCTCTGGTGCTGAATTTCACTCTTATGCAAATAAACCAACTAAAGTATAATTCTTACTCGCCAGATAACAGTCTTTTATCTGGGCAGAATATTATAAGCATGTGGGATGAAGGCGATATTTTCAGCATCATTTGACATAGCTACAGCCTCGTCTATACTATCCAGCTTTTTTTTAAAACCCATTCTGGTGCAGTCAGCCTCTGAGAAATCGGAATATAAATACACATCAAACCTCTCCAGCTTAGACTTCAGATTGTAAGCCGTCTGACGGTTTATCTGATAATCATCAAGCAGTTCATTCAGCATCTCTTCTGAAGTGGCTTTATCAAAAAAAATCTTTAAAAAAACGAGTTCCCGTAGCCGTCTCTGCATTCCGCAAAGAAGACGACCTTAGCCCCGTCTGCCAACAGAGGAATAATCCTATCCAGCGACTTCTGAGCCTGCACCATATTTATATCTTTAGGAAAACCGCCTGCAGAAAGGAATGCAAGATCATATTTTTTTCGATGCATTCACTTCCGACAGCTCATCAAGCATTTCCGCCGCTTTCAGGTGAGACATAAACAAATCGCCGCAAGTCATATCTATTATCTGTCCGCCATTATCTAAAAGAGTATTGACCGCAAAAAAAAGTATGAGTAGCACGTGCCAGCATAATACTCTCCACAAGGTCATCATGCACAGGGTTATGCTTAAGGTTGCCCGTTACAGCTTTTTCGTGGCGTTGTCTGGTCATGACATCGAGTGCAAGCTTATGGTTTGCCATGATAGTTTTTTTTGGATGCAAGCCCGGGGACAATAAGCTTCCTGCCGCCGCCATAACCTGCGAAATAATGATAGCTGACCGAACCTATAGTAATGATAGTATCGTGGGCACGGTACGCTTTATTTATAAGTATCGTGGTTTTGCGTTTCGTCTTTCCGTAAAAATCGTGTTCGTCATAATTGTCCGAATCATGGACTATTATATTATCACTGTGTTTTTCGTATATTTCAGATGTCATTATCTTTTTCAGCTCATCAGTTGTGGCAGGTCTGTGTGTCCCCACCGCAATGATAAAGTGAAATGATTTTCCCTGTTTTTCGATATCGGATACAAGCTTTGGCAGGATACGTTCAGCACCTGATTTTCTGGTGGAATCAGGCAGCACTATCAGGATGTTATCAGCATCCTCTATAATCTCGTTCAGACCATAGCTGTATACGGCATCATCTTCCAGTATGCCAAATATCTGATCGTCTGTTAATGGAGTTTTGTCGATATCTACATCAATAATGTCTGCAGGTTTGGCAAGCTCAAGATTAACAGCCCCCTCACCATATTTTATATTAAGATTAGCCGCCGATTTTTTTTGACATGGTTCGTTTATATCCGTCATCCCGCTTCTCCGAGAGCACTTTATGCTCTTTTTTTTCTTTAATGTTCAGCCCTTCTTTGATGGCTTTTTTTTCAGCCCTTCTCTATCCCCTTTTCTTATAGCCTCAGTTAGGTCTATTTCACTGTCTGAGAGGAGACATGGGCGAAGTTTTCCGTCTGCCGTGAGGCGGAGCTTATCACACTCGTGGCAGAAGTGGTTAGAAATAGGAGTGATAATACCAATCATAGCACCGTTGGACAGCTCATAGTTCTGAGCAGGACCGCCGAGCTTAGGTTTCTTCACTTCCTTCACTTCATATTTTGATTTAATAATCTCAAGTATCTCTTTACCGTAGATAATATTCTCTTCTTTCCACTTGCTAAAGTTGCCCACAGGCATGAACTCGATAAAGCGGGTAATTATCTTGTTTTTTTTAGCTGAAAATTCGCAGAAATCGAGTATCTCATCATCGTTAAAGCCTCTGATAGCCACCATATTTGTTTTTTATAGGTCCTATCCCTGAGCGTTGTGCATGCTTTATCCCGTCTATGATTTTTTCAAGATTGAAGCCGCCTGTGATCTCACAGAAACGCCCCTCTTTGAGTGAATCAAGACTTACGTTTATACGCTGTATACCTGCTTTTTTAATATCATCGGTGAATTTTTCGAGCAGAGCACCATTGGTCGTGAGAGTAACCTCTTCGATGCTTTCTATCTTACCTATATTCGACAGAAACGAGCTGATATCCTTGCGGACGAGAGGCTCGCCGCCGGTCACACGCACCTTCTGAACACCTATTTCGCCGAAAACATCGATGGCGAAAATCAGCTCTTCATATGTAAGGATATTGTCGTGGTCTATATGCTTCACACCGTCGTGAGGCATGCAGTATTTACAGCGGAAATTACATCTGTCAGTAACCGAAACACGAAGATATTTAATCTCCCTGCCGAATTTATCTTTCATGTCATTCATAGACGTCTTCTTCGTTTATCTCACGTTTGCGGCCAAACACTTTAGCCACAATCACACTGAATTCATAAAGTAAAACCATAGGTCCTGACATCATAAGCTGAGTAAATACATCTGGTGGTGTTAGAACCGCAGAGAAGACGACTATACCGAAATAAGCATAGCGTCTGTGCTTACGCATCATCTCAGCCGAGATAATCCCCATCTTGGATAAGAAGAGCACAAATACAGGCATCTCGAAAACCAAGCCGAAAGCCATAATAAGCCGGGTAACAAAACTGAGATACCATTGTATAGACAGGTTGGCTGTCACATACCCCTCGGCATAACCGAGGAAGAATTTGAAACCGAAAGGGAAAACGACATAATATGCGAAGCTCGCACCCAAAAAAAAGAAGAGGAGCGACGACATAATAACAAAAGAGACTACATATTTTTTTCTCCTGAGCGTACAGCCCGGGAGCAACAAAAGTCCATAACTGATGAAATATAAACGGCATACTGAAAAAATACCGCAACAAGAGCCGAGAGCTTAAGCTCTGTGAAAAAAACCCTCTGTCAGCTTCAATATCGCCATGCTGGATTTCTCCGGCATAATAGGGATTATCGGAGCAGTTATAAAATCCATGAAGATATAGCTCTTCCAATAAACAAAACAGAAAACTACAAGGACTATAGCAAACACTCTTATGAGGATTTTGCGGAGTTCTTCAAGATGCGTCGTGAGCGGAAGTGCCTTCTCTACACCAATATCCTTCTCGTTAGGCATTTTCTTTATCCTCTGATTTCACCTTTGCAGGTTCGTCAGCCGTCACATCTTTGTAGTGTTCGTCATAGATATCCTGTGCCTTGGTTGTCGATTTCTTCTTTGCCGGCTCAGTATCTATATCAACATTCACTGCGTCTTTAAAATCGTTCATATATTTTTTTTAAATTCAGCATAACCCTTACCGACCCCTTTAGCCACCTCAGGCAGCTTCTTAGGACCTATAACGATAAGTGCTACGGCCAAAATCAGGATTATTTCTGACATTCCCAGTCCGAACATATTCTATCCTCCTAGATACTCTTTTGATAATATTTAAATCTGTATAAAATGCAAGCTGTATATAAGATGCTCCACAAGCATTTACTATATTTACACTATGGAAATGCACTGGTATATTTAATCATTATGAAAGAGCATTATCACGGACACAGAGACAGACTTAAGAAACGATTCCGCAAAGAACCCGAATCGCTATACGACTATGAGGTAGTGGAGCTGCTGCTCGGTTATGTCTTGCGTGGACGCGACGTAAAACCGCACGCCAAAGAGCTTCTAGAAAAAAGCAGGCGGCATGAGCTCTATACTCGGTTTCGACCCTGCCAAGGTGAAAGGGCTGGGTGAAGAGGCAAAGCTGTTCTTTGGTGCTCTGCGTGAATTTTATGCCAGAGCCGGATATGAAGAGCTTGAAAGAGACTCCATTATAATAGAAAAAACCTGAAAAAGCATACGCATTCCTCAAATTCAAAATAGGCTACGACGAAAAAGAGCAGTTTGTTGCCCTCTTTTTTGGATGTGAATAAAAAGCTGCTCGGATTCGAAACCATCTCTAAAGGGACTGTGGATCGTATGGCGGTATACCCCAGAGAGATAGCAGAACACGCCATAGCACTCAAGGCAACCTTTGTCATTGTCGCACACAACCACCCGTCAGGTAAGCTGACACCATCTGATGAGGATATCTCTCTCACGGATAAGCTTGCCAATGCACTCACATCACTTGATATTACTTTAGCAGATCATATTATAGTCAGTACGAAAGGCTTTTTTCAGCTTTAAGCGTGAACATGTAATCTAAATAAGGGGCAGTCATGAAAAGGGTATTAGTAACCGGAGCAACAGGCTTTATAGGGAACGCAGTAATTAGCTCACTACTCAACAACGATTATGCACCTGTAGCACTTGTCAGGCAGGGGAGTGAGGACAAACTCCGGCATACATGTGAGATAGTCCATGGCGATATCCTTGATAAAGATTCACTACTGAAAGCTCTGGACGGTGTTTATGCCGTTATACATCTGGTGGGGATCATACGTGAATTCCCAAGCAGAGGCATAACCTTTGAAAATATGCATACGATCGCCACCAAAAAAAATATAGTTGAGGCGGCCGTGGAAAAAAGGTATCGGCAGATACATACACATGTCCGCAAACGGCACAAGACAGGATGCCGTGAGCAACTACCATATAACAAAACAGAAAGCAGAAGACATAGTTAAGGCTAGCGGATTGAAATTTACTATCTTCCGCCCGTCACTGGTCTACGGTCCATCTGATTCTTTTATAAATATGCTTGTATCATTTATGAAGAAAACACCTGTTTTCTCTTATTTCGGCGACGGTTCATACCCCATGCAGCTATTTATGTGGACGAGGTTGCCGAATGCTTCGTTCGGGCTATCGACAATGAAAAGACCACAGGGATGATCTATCCTCTGTGCGGCAAGAATGTCTATACCTATAAAGAAGTATTAAAGATGGTGAGCAAAGCTATAGGACGAAATCATCTGCTGATGCCCGTCCCTGAATTTGCCGTCAGTGCCGGAATATCTCTGTTCGGCAAGACAGACTGGTTCCCTATAACACGTGACCAGTTCATCATGCTGACAGAAGGGAATGTATGCGACTGTAACGACGCTGTTAAGATATTAAATATAGATTTATGTCAATTTGATGAGAAAATTTACTCTTATCTATAATATCTATTGAAAACATATGTCCATTTAAATAGAATGTACCGACTTATTTTTGGGAGAAGGATTAAAATGAAAAGACTAATAATCGCAATTTTTTATAATGATAATGGCTATATCCTGCGGAGACAGTAAACCTTCGGCAGAATCAACCTCAGATGCTTCCGCTCAGCTTGAGACCGTGTCTGCAGGTTTCATAGAGAAGCTCAAAGAAGAATACAAGGGTAAAACCCTCATCGTAAACTTTTTTTTCGCATCCTGGTGTCCGCCGTGCAGAGGGGAAACACCCGATTTCGTTGCAGCTTATGAAAAACATAAAGACAACGGATTCGTTATTGTGGGACTTTCTGTGGATAAAAAAAGTAAAAGATGCAGTTAAATTCATAGACGAATTCAAAGTAACCTACCCTGTTTATCATGCAGACGGTTCGCTCGGCTCAGAAATGAACATAGGAACTATACCTACATCAATCATTTACAAGCCTGACGGCAAACTGTTTGACATAGTTGTCGGACCTCTCACAGCAAAAGAACTGGACATTATTGCAGGAAGCTTCAAATAAGCAGATTTCCTATTGCACTAATAGATAACAACGTTATCTTGTATCTAGTCAGAAGGTATATCGGGAGGCTGGTTTGCAATGATTGAGACTTCGGTAAAATGCGTAATAAAAGAACCATTAAGTGCGAGATACGTGCTTGTTTTAGAAACTCTGTGCGGTCACTATCTCATCCCTGTATATATCGGAGCATTCGAGGCTGAATCTATCTACTGTATCCTTAACAAAATCAAATCACCAAGACCTATGACATACGATTTCATATCGGGCATCATTGACTTTATAGATGACGTCAACCTTGACAGAGTCGTCGTGGACAGATACGAAGACGGCATCTATAAAGCCAGCGTTTACGTTAACTGCAATAAGGTTGAAAAAAAACAGATCGACTGCCGACCTTCGGACGCTGTTTCCATCGCTCTCAGGATGGACTTACCTGTTTTTGTCGAAGACAGTGTACTCGAACCCGGCAAATGCGTCGACAGAACCTGCATACCTGCTCTGGACAATTCCACCCTGAGCACACTCATAGACGACAGCGAAACTATCTTCTGGCAGTCCTAAGCTGTAAAAACTATTAATGATTTTCTAAATGTACTTCATTAGTTATATACATTTTTTTTAAAAACTTAGATTCATTTCCACCAGTTGGTATTTTATTAACAGTAACAATTTCTGTTTTTTATATCTGTTTCGAACTGTGAGTGAATTTTATCGAAGTATAAAACTACCTCTGATACACCCGTAATCTTATAAGAATCCAACATTGACTTTACTTCAGCACCTTTGATAGTATTGCTCAATATTTCGCCTTGTGGGGCAGTACCTTTGACAGTACAGTCATACTTCACGCCGTTTTCTAAGAATCTTATAACTTTACATACCTTATCTATAGAGGCATCTATCTTGGGATAAATCGGTACTTTTGTTCTAACTACCCACTTTCCCCCCAACACCGACTGGTTCGTTTGGTAAACTAAATGCATTTTCAATCAATTCTGATAACTGCTGAGTCCTATTCAACTCTGGCGTCACCGTACTTTTGTTTTTGTTGGATTTTTTCATCCGTTTGAATTCTTTTTTCCATTTGATTTCAGAGTGTATACAACGGGAGCTTTATTAGCACTTAACAATAATTGCAGATCGTTTTTTCGCTTTATTTGGGTCAAGATTTTTTATAATCCAACAACTCCATATCTATTATCTTTTCACTCATCCGATATGAGCTGTTATTGATTACCTCCTTAACCACACTGTTACCGGTTGTTTTCGTTTTTTATCATCATATATTTGTTAATATTATTATAATCAGGGATCCTCAATCTCGTTACGTTAGTAGCAAATAACGATATTTTTTTCTTCCTGCCCTTTGGCAAGTTCCATCCTCAACAGCCTTCTAGGCTCTGTACCTTTTTTTTAAAAGGACTGTTTCAATAGCGTCGATAGATTTAGCGAAAGAACCCTGAACAACACCCAATAAGAACAAAAGTGTAATCACGCTTTTTTTTATTATTTTCATCATCCCTTCCAACCACTCTTTTTTTTATTATTTATCACCGTAAATTTTATCATAAATAATCATACTGTGAAATCGAATATACCATATGCTCAATTAAATATATTGTAAATAAATGTACATAAAAAAAAGGTCTACTCATTTCTGAATAGACCTTTTATTTAATCTGTAACCTTAATCAGCCGACAATAAGTGGCAACCGACTAGGTTGTATATTGTGTCAACTTAAAACAATCCTCAAACGCTAAGCTTGTTTTTTTTGGCTCTCTGCTTCTGAAGCATATAAACGAAAGCTGACGCATACCGATAGATGAGTATGTACCTATCACAACACCGATAAGGAGTGCAAAAGCAAACCCGTTGATAACCGCTCCGCCAAAAAGGTAGAGAGAACCGACTGCAAGGAGTGTTGTAACGGATGTCAGCACGGTACGGCTGAGTGTCTCATTCAAAGACTTGTTAATAAGGTCTTTGAAATTCATATCTGTCTTATCTTCTTTCATATTTTCACGGATTCTGTCGAAAACAACAATAGTGTCATTCAGAGAGTAACCCACGATGGTGAGCACGGCAGCGATAATAGTAAGGGAAATCTCCTTACCTGTTATGCTGAATATACCGAGCGTAAGAATAACGTCGTGGAAAATAGCGAGCACAGCACCCACCGCAAACATAAGCTGGAAGCGGAAAGCCACGTATATCAGAACACCTATAAGTGCATAGATAACAGCATAAGTCGCCTTGTTCTTAAGGTCTGAACCAACCTGCGGTCCAACCTGCTCAACTCTTTCGACGATGAATTTATTATCAGGCATGGCATCTGCCATACTTGTTTTTATTGTATTAGCAACGGCGTTAAGATCCTTTTCGGTCTTTTCCACACGGACAAGAACCTCTTCGGCAGAACCGAAGTTCTGAATAACTATCTCACCTATCGCCAATTTGTCCAAAGTAGCTCTGATTTCATCAACATTAGGTGCTTTTTTTTCAAATTTCACCTGAATGATAGTACCTCCGGCGAAGTCGATACCGAAGTTAAACCCTTTCGTAGCGACTGTGCGAGGCTAAGCAGAACCAATAGACCCGATACTATAAAAAATATCTTGGTCTTGGACATAAAATCAAATTTTGTTCCTTGTTTTATCAACTCAAACATCTGTTTTACCTCGACCTAGATACTTAGTTTTTCTACATCTTTGCTGCGAAGGATTGTCCAGAAGACAGCCTTAGTAACAAAAAAAATAGCTGTAAATAACGAAGCCAGAATACCTATCGACAGAGTGATAGCAAATCCCTTAATAGGACCTGTACCAAACTGGAAGAGTACAATAGCCGCGATTATCGTTGTTATGTTCGCATCCATAATGGTGGAAAATGCTTTTTCGTAACCATACTCAAGTGCGTTCATCGGGGTACGCCCCATCCTGATCTCTTCACGTACACGCTCAAAGATAAGAACGTTCGCGTCCACAGACATACCGATAGTCAGGATGATACCTGCTATACCCGGCAGTGTCAGTGTAGCCTCAAACTGGCTCATAACGCCCAAGATGAGTATGAAGTTAGTGGCAAGAGCTATATTAGCTATAATTCCGGCAACACGGTAATATACAAGCATAAAGACAACAATGAGCAGAAGACCTATCAAAGCTGCCTTGAGACCGCTGTTAATAGAGTCCTGTCCAAGTGATGGTCCAACCGTCCTGTTCTCCTCGATGGAAACGGGAGCAGGGAGTGAACCTGCACGAAGAACGATAGCGAGATCTTTCGCCTCCTGCATTGAGTCCATACCGTCAATATAAGCAGATCCGCCCGGGATACGTGATTTTATAACGGGTGCGGAATACACATTGTCGTCAAGCACGATAGCCATACGGTTACCTATGTTGTCGCCTGTGATCTCCTCGAACAGTTTACTGCCTGCGGCATCCATTCTGAACTGAACTATAGGCTGGTTATATGTGGAAGAGATACTAACCTCTGCATCCACAAGATAATCACCCGTGAGGACTGCGTCCTTTTTTCAGAACAAAAGGTGTACGGCCTGTGGTCTGTCCGGTAATAGGGTCTGTCTGTTTCTGATAAAGGATAACATCATCAAAAGGGATGTTACCGCTCTCTATCTCAGACGCACTTACGTTATCGTCGACGATATAAAACTTAAGCTGTGCTGTTTTACCTATAAGGTTTATGGCTCTGTCAGGGTCTGTGACACCCGGAAGCTGAACAACAACCTGTTTTTCGCCCTGTCTCTGAATGACCGGCTCTGAAACGCCAAATTCGTCAATACGGTTTCTTACAACCTCAAGAGACTGGTCAACAGCATATTGGCGGACTCTGTCTGCGGCTTGTTTCTCAAGCATATAAGACAGCATATTCTCTTTTGAGATACTGATATCCTGCAATGAAGGGTAGTTCTCAGCTATAAGTTCCTTAGCTTTTTTCAAAAGCCTCAGGTGTTTTGAGAGCTATGGACACGCTGGATTTATCAGTCTTTTGAACATAGGAAAAATCAATTTTTTTTCAGTGGCTAGTTCTTTTCTCAGCTGGTTGGCAATACTTTCGACCTTGGCTTCGACAGCCGCATCTGTATCAACTCCCAGCACAACATGCATTCCGCCCTGAAGGTCAAGACCAAGCTTGAGCTTCTCGTTCAGCGGAAACATGGAGAAAAGGGCCCAGGCTATTATTATTGCAATAAAAGCCCAACGGAGTTTGAGATTCATGTTTACTTTTTTCTCCTCAGTGGTAGCACCTGCTACTACTTTCTGAGCGATCCCGTTTTTAACAAGCTTGATAGTAACACCGTTAGCGATTTCGACTATGTATGCATTGTCGATAACTTTGATAACCTTACCAAACATTCCTCCGGTAGTCAGAATCTCGTCTCCGGCAGCAATTGAGTTCAGCATTGCTGTATGCTCTTTCTGTTTCTTCTGCTGTGGTCTGATAAGCAAAAAAGTAAAAAATCGCAAATATAAGGATAAGTGGGATAAAAGGTGCGATAGGACTTGAGGCTGCACCACCATCTGCTGCGTAAGCTATACTATTAAACATTTATTCTCCTCCTGAGCTCATTTCTTCGAGCGTTTCTTTCATATAAGTATTATAAACCCCTAAATTTATAGCATTTCTCGCATTTTTTTACAAGAGAAAGATAGAAATGTAGGTTGTGAAGACTGTTAAGACGCATTCCGAGAAGCTCACCCGCTTTGAAAAGGTGACGCAGATAGCCTCTGGAAAAATTTTTTTTACAAGTGTAGCACCCGCACTTGGAATCTACAGGTTCATCAGATAGTTGCCATTCTTTACGTTTGATATGCAGCTTCCCTTTTGAGGTGAAAAGCAGCCCGTTTCGTGCGTTTCTAGTCGGCATAACACAGTCAAACATATCCACACCATAGCTGATACAGTTCAGCAGATCCTGCGGTGTACCGACCCCCATCAGGTATCTTGGCTTGTCCTCGGGCATAAACTGAGTCGTATGGCTTGTGATGTCATACATTACGGGTATCTCTTCCCCGACACTTAGGCCGCCTATGGCATATCCGTCAAAAGGTATAGATGTTATCTGCTTTGCGGACAATTCACGCAGATCCTTCTCCGCCCCCCCTTGAATGATACCAAAGAGAGCCTGATCATCGTTTGTTCTCGCATCGAAACTACGCTGAGCCCAGCGGAAAGTCCTTTCCACAGAATCGGCAACGTACTGCTTCTCTGCCGGAAGGCTGACACACTCGTCAAATGCCATCATAATATCAGCACCGATATTCTGCTGTATTTCAATGGATGTCTCAGGTGACAAAAAAGAGTTTCCGACCATCCAGATGAGAGCGGAAATGTACCCCGTCCTCTGTTATCTTATTCATCTCTGCCAGAGAGAAAACCTGATAACCGCCGGAATCTGTCAGTGTCGGTCTGTTCCATGAGTTGAATTTCGCCAGACCGCCGTGCTTCGCCACCACATCGTCACCCGGGCGAATATGCAAATGATATGTATTCCCAAGGATTATCTGAGCACCTATGTCCTCTTCTAATTCTCTGGGGGATATAGTCTTTACTGACCCTACAGTACCGACAGGCATAAAAATCGGTGTCTCGATCTTGCCGTGAGGGGTCTCTATGACACCTGCCCTCGCTCTGCCGTCCGTCTTTTCTAATGTGAATTTAAACTTAGAACTGATTTTATTTTCTCCTGAAACAGTATCTTTATTTTATATAAGTCGCATCGCCGTAGCTGAAAAAATTTATAACCTTTATTCTTCGCATGTTCGTATGCATCAAGCATCTTTTGCCTGCCTGCAAGCTGACTCACCAATACAAAGAGTGTCGACTTCGGCAGATGAAAGTTAGTTATCAATGAATCTATTATCTTAAAGCTGTAGCCGGGTTTAATAAAGAGGTTTGTCTCGCCGTATCCGCCCTGAACCTGCCCGTCAATGGCTGCCGATTCAAGTGTGCGAACTGCCGTAGTCCCCACCGCTACCAGTTTTTTTACCCTCAGCTTTAAGCTGATTGATCCGCTCGGCTGTATCACTTGAAATGTAATACTTCTCAGTGTGCATATCATGGTCTTCCAGATAGTCCACCTTCACTGGTCTGAAAGTCCCGATCCCGATATTAAGGGTGATCTCCAGTATCTCAACACCCTTCTCTTTCAGCCTGTCGAATATTTCAGGGGTAAAATGTAGACCTGCCGTGGGTGCTGCCACAGAGCCTTCATCCTTGGAATAGATCGTCTGATACCTCTCGGCATCCGACTCAGTATCTGCTCTGTCTATATATGGCGGAAGCGGCATGTGACCACACCTCTCCATCACCTCGCTCAGATTATCATCAAACTGAATAATCCTCGAACCGTCAGCAAGTATCTCTGTCACAAGAGCCCTATAGCCGTTTACCTCGACCTTAGTCCCCTGCCTGACCTTCCCTTTCGTAATGGCTGTACAAGTATTATCCCCTGTTTTTTTTCGAGGACAAGTATCTCGACCTTGCCGCCTGAGGGTTTTTTTTACCATACATTCTCGCCTTCATCACCTTTGTACTGTTAACAACAAGGAATGAATCGGAATCTATCATATCGACTATATCGTTAAACGATTTGTCGGTGAAACCGTCTTCGATGACAAGCAGCCTCGACTCACCCCGTTTTTCGGCAGGATGCTGAGCGATATGCTCATCAGGAAGCTCAAAATCGTAATCCAGAATAGAAGTTCGTATATCAGACATTATCTGCTACGTAAGCCTTCACTGCATTCAGGTCATTTTCAATATCTGCACACTTTTTATCGAGAGTCTCGAGCTTTGCTATCCCCTCAGGCTTAACAGGCGGTTTGCCCGTCGCCTTCTCAACCACCTCAGGGAACTTGGCAGGGTGTGCCGTGGAAAGACATATATAGTCGCATCCGCCAGATATTGAGCACCCGCAACACCGCACGCTGTATGCGGGTCGAGGACATAGCCGTTATCTCTGTAGAATGTCTGGATAGTATTTTCTGTCTGCTTATTGGAAGCCGAATAGGTCGAAAATTCTGCTCTGACCTTCTCCATCTCTGCACTGCTGAAACTGATTTTGCCTGTATCTTTAAGCTCATGCATCTTTTTGCGGAGCATCTCAAAATCTTTGCCGTATAAGAAATACAGATATCTTTCAAAGTTGGAAGCAATCTGTATATCCATACTCGGGCTGTATGTCTGCACAACTTTCTTTGTGCTGTAGTCGGCATCTTTTATAAATCTGGACAAGATATTATTCTCGTTGGTAGCAAGAACGATCTTATCCATAGGTAGTCCCATCTGCTTAGCGAAATAGCCTGCGAAGATATTACCGAAATTACCTGTCGGAACGATAAAACGGATATTCTCCGCCCCATGTTTCTGAGCCTGAAAGTAGCCGTAAAAAATAGTATACTATCTGAGCCAGAACTCTCGCCCAGTTTATAGAATTAACCGCACCTAGCTTATATTTCTTTTTTATAATCTATGTCGCCGAATATCGCTTTCACTATATTCTGAGCATCATCGAATGTTCCGTTTATCGCCAGATTATAGACGTTTGAATCCGTGACGGAAGTCATCTGCATCTCCTGAACACGGCTGACACGCCCTTTCGGATGGAGGATAAAAATATTAATATTTTCCTTCCCACGCACACCGTAGATAGCCGCAGAACCCGTATCACCTGAGGTTGCTCCGATAATATTGAGCTGTTCACCACGCTCTTTCAGGATGTACTCAAACAGATTGCCAAGCAGCTGCAGAGCCACATCTTTGAATGCAAATGTAGGTCCGTGAAAGAGTTCCTGAATATAAACATTCCCCTTCTTTATGACAGGGGCGACCTCTGAGGTTTCAAAGGTGGAATAGCTGTTGTTGATCAGAAGTTTAAGGTCATTTTCAGGGATGTCGGCGGCGAACAGACGGATAATCTCATAAGCGAGCTCTTTATAGCTCAGACTGCTGAGTTCATCTAGCCTATCTGCAACTGACGGCACCGATTCAGGCAGGAGCAATCCCCCCCCGTCTTCCGCAAGCCCCATCATAACGGCATCTTTGAAAGAAACCTTCTCTGTTTGTCCTCTTGTACTGATATAGTTCATTGTTTACTCCCAGCATAAAAGTGATGATAAGCTCATCCGGCTAAAAAACACCAAAAGGGGGCAAAGCCCCTATTAATTTAACACATAAAAAACGTCATTGCGAACAAAGTAAGGCAATATTTAAGATACTATTAACGAAATCAATGTATCAGACTGCCGCATCGGGGTGAACCCGCCTCGCAGTGACTATCTTGTTTATTAGACCAGTTCGAGCTCGCTAAAGAAGAATGCCATCTCGTAAGCAGCAGTATCAGGAGCGTCAGAACCGTGTGTAGCGTTGTTATCGATGCTTGCACCGAATTCTTTACGGAGTGTTCCTTCAGCAGCGTCAGCAGGGTTAGTAGCACCCATAAGGTCTCTCCATGCTTTGATAGCTCCATCTTTCTCAAGTATCATAACGATACAAGGTCCTGAGCACATGAAGTCTGTGAGTTCGCCGTAAAATGGTCTCTCAGCGTGTACTGCATAAAAGCCTTCAGCCTCTTTCTTTGAAAGGTGAATCTTCTTAAGTCCAATAACTTTAAAGCCTTCTTTTTTTTCGATTCTTGTAAGTATTGCTCCGGCATTACCGGCAGCAGTAGCGTCAGGTTTGATGATTGCGAAAGTTCTTTCCATTTTTTATCCTCTTATGAAATTAGTTTTTTTTTATCTAAGCTCAGAATCATTATCATAATAGAATATGATAAGCAATTCATTTTTTATGTATAATCCCCATTTTCAAACTCATGTAGAATATCATTTTCATACACAACATCTGTGTATATATTCGAAATAATATCTTTTAGTTTTATCTCTTCCGAGCAACTATCATTATCCTTTTCAAAATAATTTGAAATAATGTAATCCATAGTTCTTATACAAGATACCCCTTCCCAATATATCCTATAGTCATACCTTCCATTGATCTGACTAGCAGTAAAATATGGTTCTTTTTCCTTTAGCAACTCATCATTTCTGATACTGTTTCTAATGCTTATAAGTAATTTATTGATTTTATGGGTGCCATTAAAAAATCATATGATTAAATTTTATATTTGTCACAAAGGACATTTTGTCACTATTACACTGAGGCAAAGTGTCGTTATTCCAAGCCCCTTTATAGTAAAAAATTACGTAAAGGGTATGACTCTATCTGACTAAAATAATCATAGTCTGCATGATTATTTAACAATTTTTCCTGAAACATTAAAACACTCTGAGGCGTATCACGGCTAGCAAAGATAACGATATCTTCCCAACCTGATGAAATGTAGAAACGATCTGAATCTTCTGCATACCACTTTTCTTTATTATTACCAATATCATACAATAACCTAATCAACATGCCTCTTGATTTCATTTTTTTTAAACGAATAAATGAAGTATACTTTTTTGTCTTTAACATTCCCATTAAACAACTTCACTTCCAAAAGGAGTTTAGACCTAGATAAGTATTTAAAATTATCTTTATCTGCAAGATGTAAGCTTGCCTGAGTGTTATTCATTAAATAATTATTCTGCAAAACAAAATAATGATACGGTCCGAACATTGTACCGGCAATAATTTTATCTTTTGCTACAGGCACAGTATGCCCCTTTAACTCGTTCTCCAATTCATTTATTCTGCTTTGGAGCATCTCGGCATTAGACAAATTGCCATACTCATCTTTGACCCTTGCATTACTCAAAAATGACAATGTGCACAAGTTAACCCCTATATCATCTCCTTTTTTGAAATATTCTGTCAAAGACGAAAGATTTAACTATACTCGGTGTCATACCTTTTACACGGACTATATCTTCTTTTTTGTCATGCTTAAGATTAAATCTCTTACCATAAGCTTTCCATAATAGCTCACCTGTTTCTTCATCAGTTAATGAGTAGTAAGACCTAGCTCGATTAATTGCTATCAAATAAGCGGTATCCAATTTATTCCTTACGCGATAATTCTCTTCAGCTTCTTTGAAAAAAAGCTCCTTTACTTAATTGCAGCCAAAACTTGTCATATCCATCTAGTTTTTTTTCTATTCTCTCGTTTTTTTTCTTTAGGGATATGTAATACAATTTCACGCATTACATCTTCTCTATAGTTGAACTCTTCCATTGCAAGCAAAAAAACAACCTTTTTCCTGAGGGATATGTAGCACTTCTATATTTAAAATCGGTAGCGATATGGGTACAAAAGTGATTACTTTTGACCATACTAAGCATAGACTGCCAGGCAATGTCAGTAATATTACTAAGAGACAAGCTTGAGACATTGGAATTGATGTCATCTCTGCAATTATCAATTTCTTTACATTGAGGGTCTTCCGAATGACAATGGCAGTTATTTAATAAACTTTCTCTATAATTTACAATGACTTTTCTTAATAGTGCAATAGTATTATCTTCTACTTTCAACCTATGACAATCAAATGGTTTATTGAATATCTTCAATACAGTATTTTTTTTGACTGTTTCCACACATATATAAGTAATATCCTTCTCGAATTTCAGATGAGCTGATGTATTGTCCTGAATATCTTTATTATAAAAGCAGTTGTTAAGATAATCCACATGACGATCCACAACAGAGTCAACACTATTGATCATTTCGCGTTCTAACGAATCGTCCGGATAATTAAATGCATTGCAAACTGCTATCACAGTTTTAAGCCTGGATGCCCAAGGGGCAATTGACTGGTAAGGATAAGTTTTATGATCAACAGTGGAACATCTCTTGTAAGACAAATCGCTATTTACAATATGTCTCGTTTCGTGTGCAACTAACTGTAAAAAAAAGTGCAAACAAATATGACGGGCCAGAAATCATAGTTGCCAAAACATCGGCAATTACCTCAGTCGCAACTTCTTCTGCATGATTAACCAAATTCTGCCCCTTCAGATTATACCGAACAGTTAGATTTTTTAAAATAATCATCACCCTGTAATTTTGTGATAGTGGCCAAATATTGTCTCTGATAATGGTTCAACCTTGTTTTTTTTACCTTTTTTTTGCAGGTTTTTTAGGTACATCAACGCCAAGCTTCTTAAATGACTCTATAAGATAGTCAGATTCTACATACCCTTTAAAAGTCCCCGGGCTTTCTGTAAAACTGAATGTTAGCAGAGTTTTTTTTGATTTCGAATTTTGCGATTGCAAAAGGATCATATTCATTTTCCAGTATAATATTTGAGATACGCTTATAAAATAGTTTTTTGGTCTGATCCTTTTTTTCTTCAGTTCTTTCTTCTGGTTCTCTATTATTACATACTCGTCAAATCGTTTATGCTCAAACTCTTCCCAATCCTGATATTTTACATTATTAATTACTTTATGTGCCACCTCATGGGCAATTAATGGCAAGTAAGCCGGTTTCTCCAAAAACCAGAAAGAAGTCTTAATTATAAATAAGTTTCTTTGTTTAGCCTTTTCATCGTTGTCATTTTTTTAAATCAACAACAGTCTCCTCAAACATACTTGTAATCGACTGAACCCAAAGATGTGTAATAGATATTCTTTCTAAGTGCTGTTCAATAATACTTGAAAGACTATTTGGTATTTTTTTTATCTATCCTTTTATAAATCTGTTCAAAATAGACCCTCACCTGATTTCTTAAGAGTCTAGTATAATTAGAAAAGAAATTAGCTATTGACCCAAGATTATATCTGCGGATAATGCTATGCAAAGGTATAACAGTTGGGCTTTGCTCCCTATTTTGGAGCAGCTTATACTGTATATCGTTCAGTCTACCTGCAAGATGTCCAGCTAAACCAATTAAGCAATCACGTTTAGCTAATAGATCGTATTCTTGTTTATGCAGTTTATTCCAGTCAAAACCGCTACGCTCTCTAAGTTCTTCTAAATTCAAAAAAGAGATATAATTATTTTGAAACTGAATTGCTGACTCTTCTGATATTTTTTTTTATATTTACAATATGCTGCAGAGAATAAAATAAGTCTTTGTCCTTTGGAGTAAATAATTCCCATCCCGGAATATCCGTATGAAAACCCAGTATATGTTCTTCTGTTATATTCTCCATAACATTAAAAAAAAGCAGAGCATGTAGTGCATTTTCTATGCTTTTACATTCGTCTGAAATAATTTTAAATTTATCTAATAAATCTTGAGTAGCCACATAAACCATAGAACGACTATTATTGTATTTATATAAGTTATCGGTATCTTGCATGAACAACCCTTTTACATTTTTTCAGACAATATACAGTAAAAGAATAAACTTGACAATACGCTACCAAGAAGTTATTTTTATAAATCCCAAGGGACATATTTTTACGCAACTGTTGCTTTTTTTTGGCATTTTGCTATATAATTAATTATAGATAATAAAGATTTAAGGTTTTTAACCGAAATATAAACAGAGAATACAATTAAGATAAAAAAAAGGCAGATCAAATGGCAGAAGTAATATCACTTAAAAACATCGACAAAAACATATTGTCAGACTATAACCCTGACAATAAAGAAGAATATGGACATGACAAAGGGTCAAAACTAAACTCGGTATCTGATCCTGAACAAACAATCAAACGTGAAGTCAACACAGAATCGAGCATTGACTTCTCTACATATCGCAAGGATGAAATACAAAACTTATTTTAAAAGCTCTTAACTTAAAATAAGTTTTGATCCCACCCAAAACACACTTCATGAATGCTTGATTATAACAGCCAGAAAAGTAACAGGGTTGAGTGTGTCATTAATCAGATTATGGCTCTCTCCGTCTTTAGTCACCAGCATGTCACCTGGATTTAGGATGTCTTCTGTTCCATTATCGTTGGTTTTTTTTGCAACGCCGTCGAGCATAAGGTAAAGCTCCATGTCGCCTTCGTGCTTGTGATAACCTATAGAGCTCCCTGCCTCAAGCTGCATCATAGCGAAGTTTGTCACCTCACCTTTGAAACCGCAGGCGGCATCATATGCCATTCTGATCGCTTTCCCTTCTCCGCCCCTCGGTTTTTTCCATAGTTTGCTGTTCTAGCAGGTCGCCGCGTATTATCATGCTCTATACCTCGTTTATTATAATATTTCTGATTATTCTTGATTGATTACGATATTGCTATTTTTTATTTTTTTGTAAAGAGCTATCAGCCGACCAGCAGGAGGTGACTGACAAGGCAGCACAGCTTATCATCTCGAAGTATGCCCCAAGGTGCTAACCTTGCTTACTTTGCCTCTCCGACTTTTTTTCAGTGCCCACTTGAAGCCTATAGGTCCGATTATCTGGTTGATAGCAACAGTTGCAAGAATGAGCGTCTGAAACTGTACCCCCCCCACCCCTCGAAATTAGCCCCGATAATCTTTGCAAACCCGATACTGACACCTGCCTGCCCCAGAAAGCCCAGAAACGAATAATACTTAATACTCGCATCCTCTTTTATAATATGCCCTCCAACTGCACAACCAACAAAGGTTGCAAAAGTTCTCAGAATGACGATGCCTATGGCGGCTATCCACATGATCTTCAACGCAGGGAGGTCAACAACTGTTCCGGCGATAAAAAAGAATATGAGATATATAATACCCGAGTTGTCCTCGACAACCTGCACGAGTGAATGTCCGAATTTAGAGAAGTTATTAACCCCTATACCTGTGAACAGGAAGACCAGCAGCGGATTGAGGTGCATACCTCTGGCGAGCCATGTCATTACTATTGTAAAGAGTATTATAAAAACACCCTGATTAGCTTTTACATACTTCTTATAAAGGATAACGATCAGGCTGAGCACAAAACCCGCCAGCATGGAAAGCCCTTCCTCCATAATGACAGCACCCACTGACACATCCCCTTTTGCACTGTATATGGACAGGACGAAAGCAAACATAATAATGATAATGATGTCCTTCAATATGGCACTTGTTAGGACATAGTCAGTCATCTTCCCTTTCGCTTCACTCTCTATGATAACAGCGACGGTAGTGGCGGGTGATTTGGCATTTGCTATCACACTCATGAAAACCAAACTTGCCATAGTTACGAAAATCCCCTGAGGAAAAAATCCTTTAAAGAGCATCAACGCACCAAAAAACAATGGCAAATACGACAATGATCTGCACAACGACAAATACCCCTGCCTTAGCCAGAGATATTCGACTATTTCTGAAATTTATCTCACCACCTGCGGTCATTGCAATAATACTGAGTGCCACGTCGTCAATAAATCGCAGATCAGCTATCATATCCTTGGTGAAGACGTTCATAACATAAGGACCTAGAATAATCCCCATAAGCAGGAAGCTGGTGATAGAAGGCAGACCGAAACTGCCGAGCAGTCTTCCGGCCACGAAAGCGAGGAACAGAGCCATTCCGAATATCATAAAGAGGGATTCGTCCAGATCGCTCACGCCCCCCTTTCTGCATAAAATATAATAATGTAATTCCTGCTGTCAAAGACAGTATATCAATTAATTTTTTCTTTCATTCTTCATCATAAAATAAGTTGTTATCTCTGTCGCCACGTGCAGTAAAAAAGAGCGGCATAAACAGCTTGGAAATACCCAGATACCCGTGCCTCGTCCCATAATCCAGCAAAAGCACGGCAGGTAGTATACCTGTAGATATAAGACAGACAGCTTCATTCTTGGTCGGCATTACCCAATTAATAAGCGGCTTTGCCAAAACAAACCTGACCAATACAAAAGAGGCGTAAATAGCTCCGGCAGCAATGAACGATACAGGTTCAAAATCGTATCCATAGCCGAGCATAACCCCGAGTGCCACATAAAAAAAAGATATAAAGTATCCGCTCAAAGCTGATGGACATGCTCTGAAACATGTTGCCGTATTTCGTATCCGACTTGGTAAAACCTATCAAAAAGCCCAAAACCAGAGGGGAAATGTAGTAATACATGGCTATACCTGATATCAGCACAACAAAGAGGATACTTAAATTATGGATACTCTTTTTAGATTTTGCTTTTCCGTAGTGCAGAAATACAGCTCCGAGGATGAGACCCCACAGGATAGATTTAGTAAAATCCACAGGTCTGTAATCCACAACTCCTGCGGCAATAGAGTAAGCGACTAAGGTTATCAGCGGAAACAACGAAGCCATAAGGTTCGAAACAAAGACCTTATCTTTTGAAACTTTAAACAGCTTCATAGATAAATTAAGGGAATACGGCATAAGGGTATTCAGAGCTATAGCCATCATCATAGGGCTTCCGCAGTTCATCCATTTCAGTATAAAATACAGGAACGGTATGAGTGCAATATATATCGTAAGGCTGATCCCATAAAATCTGACAGGCACTTCTTTCAAAAGACGAAAGCTGAAATGAGTACCGAGTGCAAGCCCCATAAAAGCAAGCAAAAGATGAAGGATACCGTTCATTGTTGCGGCAGGGATAGAGCTTGGACCTGCTATGATAAACAGAACAATACCTACAAGAATGTATTCCAGCTCAAGATTAACAATGAAACTGAACAGAGATTCATTCTTCCTCTTAGCCGAGTAAAAAAAGACTGCCTGCAAAAAAGAAAAGCGAAGAAGACTATCACAACTTGTATCTCGTTCATTTTGCCATATTACAAGAAGTTTATAACCAGTGCCACTTATAAATACATCACCTTGCAAAGATTTTTTTTAATATATTGAAAAAATAATTCACAAAAGAACTTTTAACTAATACCTATGGACAGCCCAAGCCCGATAATAACCAAACCTGCTGCCTGTTCAATACGGTGGGTGTATCTGCTCAGCATCTCTCTTACGAACCTGTTGCCTATGGAATAAGCAATGAAAACATCCCACAAAAACACCAAGCCGAACATCCACAACCCGTAGGCAGCCTGTATTTGTATAGTTGCAGATGTACTGATAAAAAACTGAATAGAGTGTCATATAAAACAGAGGGTTTTTCGGATTCAGTATTGCAGACATAAACCCTGACATAAATAATTTCCGTGCTGAATCCACTGAGCCGGTCTCCACGTCGGCATGAAACAGCGTCCGCCGTGACGACCTCACCAGCATTATGCCTATATAGCACAGAAAAAACAGCTCCGCTTATTTTCATCAGGGTGATCAGCCACGGATGCTCACGCACAATGGAAAAACCTATTATTGCCAAAACAATATAAACACCATTTGCCACAGCTATCCCTAAGCATGTCAATACCGCTCTGCCTGAACCGTTCCGCAGAGCAAGAGTCACTATGATAAAAAAAATCTGGTCCCGGGCTGAGGAGTGCCAAAAAAATGTGCCGTTGCCACCATGATAAATTCTGCCATGCCCACCTCCGTAATATGGATTAATATGGACGGCATCCTTCAATGTGGATTGTACTTTATTGACTAATTTATTTTATATATTCGCCGGGGGTGGCGGCAACATACTTTTTTGAAAATACGATGAAAATGGGACTGATCGGTAAAACCCGTTTCCTGTGCCACATCGGCTATAGAGACCCCGTGTCTGAGCATCCCTTTTGCATGCTCAATCCGTAAGTTCATCTGAAAAGCCATCGGCGGCACACCGTAAACAGATTTAAAGGATCGAAGCAGGTGAAATCTATTCTGGCGGAATCTATCAGCCAGACTGTCCAATGAGATAGTCTCAAACATATTCATTGTAAGGTACTCGGCAGCTTCCCTTACTATCACGTTGGAAATATCTACCTGTTCCTTTTCACAGTAATTACCAAATAATACAGAGATAGTTTCCGTCAGTTCTGCCTCAATCTCTTCACGGCTGTCTGCATCATGCAGGTTTCGCAATATATTACAAAAAACTGTCGAATATCTCAGTTTTATCAATGGAATAAATATTTAACTTAAGGTATGAATCCAGATCGCCAAACATCTCTTTCTGTATATTGAAACACCAGTCGATATCGAGATGAATCATCCAGTATGAGCAGGCTTCACCGTCTATAGGCTCACAGCTGTGAACCTCCCCCGGGTTAATGACAACAACCATCCCTTCGGAAAGGATATTCTCTCCCCCCCCTGATGGGTCATGACGGTTCTTCCGCTTTCCACAACACATATGGATAAGTAACTGTCATGGATATGTGCTTTGTACGGTTCGGAGCTTTCGGTGGTTTTCCTTACCTCAATATACGGCAAATCTGCATTTCGCCAGAAAAGATTTTTTCAGGCTCATTTAGATTTGAGTATGCTTCCCAGCTTATTAATATCCTTCTTGTCACCCATAACAAGCAGCTCGTCCAGTTCCATAATAGTGAAATCACACTTAGGGTTTGATGTCGTCTTAGCTCCGCGTGTGACAGAAAGGACTGTCACGCCGTGCCTGTAACGCAGATCGAGTGCCCTGAGACTCTTTCCTGCTATCTTCGCACCGACTGGTACGGTGATCCGCTTTGTCTCCACACCCGGAAGGACAGTGGATTTTGTATCCACGCCATTCTCTTCATATCTGCCCATAACATCCTCAACCATCTTATTGGCTGATTCTATCTCCTCAGAGATAACGGCATTCGCCCCCAGTTTTTTTTCAATGGTCCAAGCTCAAGAGCGTATCTTGTTCTGGCGACGATATGTATATACGGATGCTCTGTTCTTGCTGTTTCGACAATCTTTCTCACAGCTACCGGATCAGGCACGGTCACGGCTATCGCTCTGGCAGTCGCAAGGTGGGCATGCTCCAGCACCTCTAAAGATGAGGCGTCCCCATACATGATGTCAGTCCCTTTCAGATGCTCCTTCTTAACAGTGTCGGGGTTCATCTCTATTGCGATGAAATCTATCCCGTCCTTTCTGCAAGATGCCGCCAGCTGTCTGCCTGCAAGCCCGTAGCCTACTATTATGATATGGTCGGAGAAAGTCTTTTTTGGGTCGAGTAAAGATATTCTGTGCCCCCCCCGATTTCATCTTGTCTGAAAACGGCAGTTTTATTATCTGTAATGCTATCCTCTCACCGTATCTGATGGCGAATGGAGCAGCAGCCATGGTCAGAACGATCACCGCCACGGCAAATTTATAATGCTCGTTTGTGAGCACTCCTGCTGAAACGCCCGTCTTTGCCATAATGAATGAGAATTCACCCACCTGCCCCAATGCCAGACCTGTGACAATGGCAGTTTTCAGCGGATATTTCAGAATAAGTATCGAAAATGCGGATATTATTGATTTACCAAACAAAATAGCCAGAGCCGCCGCTGTAATCATCACAGGGTACTCGGCATAAACCTGAAAATCTATCAACATACCTATAGAGACAAAGAAGAAGCCCGTGAATATATCTTTGAAAGGGATAACACTGCTAAGTGCCTGCTGACCATAGCCTGATTCACTCACCATAATACCTGCAAGGAATGCACCGAGTGCCAGCGACAAGCCTGCCTTATGAGTAAGAGAGGCTGTACCAAGCCCGGCGAGAACCACTACAAGTAAAAAAAAGCTCACGGTTTTTTCGATGCCGCAACATAAAAGAGTACCTTCGGGACAAGTGTTCTAGCCCCTATAAAGACCGCAGTAACTATGAGAACCGCCTTAAGCCCTGTCATACCCAGTTCGGCATAGACATTCCCACCGCTCCCTGCGAGAACAGGATGGCAAGCATCATAGGGATTACGGCGATATCCTGAAATATCAAAACAGCCGTTGAAAGCCGTCCGTGCGGGCTGTCCGTCTCCCCCCCGACCTGCCAGTACCTTAAGAACTATAGCTGTGGAGGAAAGTGACGCCATCATACCTGCAACGATAGCCAGCTTTACGTTATGCCCTGCCGCCAGATAGACCGCCACACCTGCGATAAGAGCTGTCACGGTGACCTGAACTCCACCACCTAAAAGAGCAGGACGCTTAAGCGACAAAAGATGTGATAATGAGAACTCCAGACCGACAGCAAACAGAAGCAGTACAACCCCTATCTCCGCCATCATCTCGACTTCGTGTATCGCATGTATAATAGAAAGCCCGTTAGGACCGAGAAGTACACCGGTAATAAGATATCCGAGAATCTCAGGGACATTAAGACGTGAACAGATTGCCAGAGAAACCGCAGCTGTAGCAAATATTACAGTTATATCAGCTAGAATAGGAATTTCCATATTACCTTCCTTAAATCTTTGATGATTACTGTATAATGCCTCACGCTTTTATTTCAATATAAAAAAGTTACTCCATTATCAACATTTTCTGCACTTATATTCCCCTTGAAGGACTTTTTTCAGTATATTTCTGGCAAGGTACAAGCCTATACCTGTGCCTGATTCCTTTGGTTTTGTAGATAGATACGGCTCAAATATCTCCTCGACCGTGATCCCTCTCAACCCCCCTGCATTGTCTCTATATACGATCTCACATTTTTTATCATTACACTTCTCGGCACATATCCTGATCTCAGGGTTTTCTATCTTTCTACTGCTAAAGGCATCTATCGAGTTTGTTATAAGATTTATCAGAACATGGATAAGATCATTCTTAGAGCCTGTCACAGGTATCCTTTCACCGCAGGATACATGCACATTCACGTGATTATAATTTATAGTATGCTCCACCAACCTGAGGGCATCACTGCAAGCTTCGCATATATAAAACTCTTTGATACGGTCTTTTGGGCTTGTAAACCCCGAGAAGTCGTCCATTGTTCTGGACATAAAAGCGACCTGATCAATAATGATCTTTGCATTCTCTGCGACTTTTTTCTCTGTCGATCTCCTGATCCGAGGCGGCATCTGAGAGCTCGTCGGCAACAATGCTTATAATATTGAGTGGTTGCTTCCACTGATGTGTCATGGAGTTCACCATCTCGCCGAGCTGTGCCATTCTGCCCTGCTGTATCAAAAGATGTTCCTTTTCCAGCCTGAGTTTGTGCTCTTCTGAAAGGGTTTTTTTTAAGCTCTTCGGTCTTTTTTACTCACCTGTCGGCGTGTGACCAGAGAATATACCATCAGGAAAAAACACAAACAGTCCTGCTGAGAAAGTAATCATATAATCTCTCAGCCAGTCGGGGTATTTAACTCTGGTGGACACATATTTTTTTATATATATCCTCAAACTCCTGAGAGCTGATCATCTCTTTACCTGAATCTATCAAGCTCAGCATCTTATAGTTGCCTTTTTTTGACACCTGTATATAAGGGCTGTTTAAAAACCGAGTATATCTTTTTTTTATACTTTCCCGATGCATTCAGCTTTGCCAGACTAAATGCCGCAATGTCAAAATCCATCACAAATGCATCCGCCGATCTCTTCTCTATCATCTTATTTATGGTTTCATAGCCGTCGGCATCCAGCAGAACCATATCCGGAAATTTATCCTGAAGGATACCCTTTGATATCCCTCCATCTGTCCATACAGGGATTTTGCCCAGCTGTGACGGCACGGAAACATCCAGATCTGTCCGAACAAATATAAACTCTTCGGTAGTCACCATAGGTTTGCTTGCGAAATCAAAGATTTTCTTCCGCTCTTCACTCTGCACCATACCTGAATGAAAATCAGCATGCCCATACAGCACTGCGTCAAGGGATGCCTGCCAATTTCTAAGTTTAAACTCGACTTCAATCCCGAGTTTCTTCCCCCCACAAACGCCAGTAGTCCGGACCTATCCCCTGAAGATTTCCATCCGTATCCCTGAACCAGAACGGAGGGATATGCTCGATATAGCTGATGGTAACTTTGGACGGTCTTTCATCGGCTGAGACCACCTTCACCCATGGGGCTGACAATAAAAAAAATAGAATTAACAGCGATAGTAATTTTTTCTTCATATTTTTCCTGTATATTTATTATAAATGAGATTATTTTTTTAATTCTACATGATCTGAATTTGCCGCAATCGGAGGGAGTGATGAAAGTAAAAACAGGGATAGGCTTTGACGCACACAGATTTAAGGGCGGCAGAGAACTATATATCGGCGGAATCAAAATAGAGTCTGATATAGGGCTCGACGGTCATTCGGATGCCGACGTTCTGATTCATGCTATTATCGATGCCCTTGCAGGTCCTACGCTGGGGAAGGACATCGGGAACATCTTCCCCGACACGGATCAGGCATACAAGAATATAGATTCCAAAGTGCTTCTCAGAGACGCTCTTAAGCTTATCGAAGAGACCGGTTTCGAGATTTCATCCATAGATGCCGAGATTATCGCCCAGCGACCGAAGATGTCACCTCACATCGACAAAATGCGGACAACTCTATCAGACATACTCCATATCCCCTATGAAGACATCACGATAAAAGCTACAACCACAGAAAAAATGGGATTTACGGGGCGTGGTGAAGGGATAGCGGCACTTGCCGTAGCCACCGTAATTAAGCGTTATAGACATATTTGAAGTGCGAAAAGACAAATCAGGCGTAAAAGTCGATATTTGAACCTGTCGCAGCACCTGCCTGAGCCTTATTAACATCGCCCGATTCCAAAAGCTTCAGTACGTTTTGTCCTGTCTGTTCCTGAACATCCAGAGCTTTACGTGCAACTTTTATACTCGCTTCATAAGAAGTTTTGGCGGCACTCATCTGAGTTCCGGTTTCAATTAAATGCGTAGTCAAATCCATTTTTTTTCACCTTATTGGTTAAATCGGCAAATTTTCTATTTCCTTAATTTAAAAAAAGATGTCATATATAATTCAATATTACTTAACTGAGTTTAATCGCAGTGAATTTTTTCAACATGGCTTAAATTTTGGACACATAGATTACAAAATTAGATGTTACTTGGAGGTTTTATGAGAAAATTACTATTAATAACAATGGCTTTAAGTGTCGCATTCACTGCCTTTGCTGAGATCAGACTCGGTGCTCTTTTTTGCCGTAACAGGCGGAGCAAGCTTTCTGGGGAATCCTGAGAAACAGACACTCGAAATGCTTGTTGATCAGGTTAATGCCGCAGGGGGCATCAACGGCGAAAAGGTGAAACTCTTCGTCTATGACACGCAGGGGCGTGAAGACAGAGCCATCAACTACGTAAACAGGCTCGCTCAGAAGGACAATGTTCTCGCTATTATCGGTCCTTCCACCACCGGTGAATCACTGGCTATCAAAACCCGTGTTACAGGCTTCAAGATACCGCTCATATCCTGCGCCGCCAGTGCTAAAATCGTAACACCATCTGAACTTTATATATACAAAACTCCGCAGTCGGACACACATATAGCGGAGAGACTCTTCAGTTATATGGCATCAAAAGGGATGAAGACAGTGGGGCTTATATCCGTGCAGAACGGCTTTGGTGCTACAGGTCGCGAGGCGGCAATGGCTACAGCAGAGAAATTCGGCATAGAGATCGTAGCAGACGAAAAGTACATGGATAAAGATAAGGATGTCACCGTGCAATTATCTACTATAAAAGAGAAAAAACCTGACGCAGTCCTATGCTGGGCAGCCGGAGGATCTCCTGCGATAGTTGCCAGAAACGCAGCTCAGCTGGGGATTGACAACCTATACATGACTCACGGGGTCGCTTCACAAAAATTCATAGGTCTTGCAGGCGAAGCCGCCAACGGCATTAAGCTTGCCGCCGGCCGTATAGTCGTAGCGGACAAACTGCCTGATAATGACAAATACAAAGCATTATTAATGAAATACAAGAACGACTTCGAGTCAGCATTCGGCGGTAAAGTATCATCTTTCGGCGGACATGCTTACGATGCATTCGCACTCTTCAAAGCCGCATTCATGAAATCAGGCAACGACAGGACAAAGCTCGCACAAGAGCTTCAGGAACTGAAAGGGGTACTCGGAACGGCAGGTGAATTCAACATTACAAAAGACGATCATAACGGGCTTTCGAAGGAAGCCGCCATTATGCTGGAGATCAAAGACGGGCAGTTTATGCCTCTGAACTGATCTTATCTTTTTCACTACTTCCTAAAGGCAGGTTCTTCACAGTTCCTGCCTTTTTTTGTTTCATATTTTTTAACCGAGTTCAATTAAACTGTACTTTTCACACTCAAGACAGTATAACTTTGCAATTTAACTATCTGCTATTACTTGATAAAATAATTCACCATAGAAACTATGATGTACATTCATATTGAAAAAATTTCAGAATTTAACTTTTAAAATCCGATCTATTAGTGTAAAACAGTATTTGACTATGAAAACGAAACTAGAAAAGATACGGGGTTGGAAATGAGAAAACTTACAATTGTTATGCTTATGCTGTGCCTTTCTGCTACAGCGTTCGCAGAAATCAGACTTGGCGGACTATTCGCAGTTACGGGTCCTGCCAGCTTCCTGGGTAATCCTGAAAAGCTCACCACAGAGATGCTGGTAGATCAGGTTAACGCTGCAGGCGGTATTAACGGCGAAAAGATCAAACTATTCGTATACGACACTCAAGGGCGTGAAGACAGAGCCATATCTTACTTCAAGCGTCTTGCGACCAAAGACAGAGTTATCGCTGTCATAGGACCTAGCCGTACAGGCTGTGCCCTCGCTATCAAAGACCTTGCAGTCAAGTATCAGGTGCCTCTCATCGCATGTGCGGCAAGTGCAAAGGTTGTAACACCTATAACTCCTTATGTATATAAGACACCTCAATCGGATATTCATGTGGCTGAGAAGCTGTTTGACTATCTCAAATCCCAAGGCAAAACAAATGTTGCTCTCATCTCTGCTCAGAGCGGATATGGTGCTACAGGTAGGGCAGCGGCTCTTGAGAATGCTGAGAGGTTCGGAATAAATATAATATCTGACGAAAAAAAATTCATGGATACAGATAAAGACATGACATCACAGCTTTCTAAAATTAAAGCTAAAAAAAATCCTGACGCAGTAATATGCTGGGCTGCCGGTGCAGCTCCTGCCATCGTTGCCAGAAACGCTCAGGCACTCGGCATGAAAGATATCTTCATGACTCAGGGGATTGCATCTAAAAAGTTCATAGATCTCGCAGGGGACGCCGCTAACGGCATCAAGCTCACCGCAGGAAGGCTTATCGTTGCCGATAAACTCCCGGACTCAGACAGATTCAAAACTATGCTCATGAAGTATAAGAACGATTACGAGTCAAATTTCAAGAGTGCGGTCTCCGTGTTCGGCGGACACGCTTATGACGCTTTTGGACTTTTTTCAGGCTGCCGTAGCTAAATCAGGTAACGACAAAGTGAAGCTGGCAGGTGAGCTCCAGAATGTTAAAGGCTTTATGGGGACTGCGGGTGAATTCAATATGTCATCTGAAGATCACACAGGTCTCTCAAAAGATTCATTCATCATTGCAGAAATAAAAAAAACGGTGAATTTGTTCCTGCTGAATAAGTTTTTTTGTTGACTAGCAAAAAAAGATAGGGTATATCATTATCCCTATCGTGATGGCGGTGTAGCTCAGTTGGTTAGAGCATACGGCTCATATCCGTAGTGTCCGGGGTTCAATTCCCTGCACCGCCATATAAAGAGAAAGGCTTTGTGGAAACACAGAGCCTTTTTTTTGTGAAAACTTACTGTATAGGTAGTTATTTAGGCATAAGACTCATAATTTAAAATCAATTAATAAACTAAATGTCCCCAATACAACAATCTACATTAAAAAAAATATATATATATTATTGTTTTAAGGCTACTGCTTTACAAACTAGAAAAGACACTCCGCCTGAAACAGTGATGAACATCCCCTATATTGAAAAAGATTAATCATGACAGGAAAGAGTTTTTTAGGCACCATTAATACACACAGCTTAAATTTCTTTCAGTTTTACTAGCCACACCTTAAGTTTACTTAGCAGGTTATCAGTGTAATAGGCTACCTATTATACTATTTTGTCTGAAACATATTCTAATATGATTTACCTACTGCCGGATAAACGATAATTAATACTCTCTTACACACATAACAGATGGGTATTCAAGAGATGCTGTATCAAAAATAGTCAACTCACCTAAAGTCCTGGTTGAAAATGCACTTAAAAAAAACTTCTGAATTCAACTGCAGTTCTGAATGAAGAGTGCTTGAGTTAATCTCAAAATGGTCATAGTCACCATCAAGATTATAGTCTGTTCCTGTTACTGAGAAAGGCATCCCGCTCATATTAGACCCACTTAATATATAAGTAATATATTTCGTACTATCATTCTGGTCTGCAAGAGGAGTTGATGTCCAATATGTTTCATTTTCTCCAATTGTAAAAAATTGGGTAAAAAACTCAAGCTGCTATAGTCATAAATACTGCGTAACTCTCGTATATTTGGTAGTCGCCAATTACCATAACCGTCTATGGAGAGATTATTACAATAATCTACAGCATCAGAAAACGATAGATTCATTGCTAAAGCACCGGAGCTGTTTTGCCAAGCTAAACCTGTGCTATTATCAACAACCACCCCAGAGCTACTTTTATTAAAACTTTTAAGTTTTTTGCTGGCCTCTCACACATCTAACATTTTTTCATATCTTCAATAGCCGTAATAGTGTCACCAATTGATGCTAATTGAAGAAATTGAGCCATTACATTATCATTTCTTAAGGCAAAAACCCATGCACTACTACCATTGACTAATGTTGCCGACCAAGAGCCATTATTAAATTTGAAAGCAGAATAAGTATCGAATTGCCCGTAATCAATCATTGACTCTAGTTCATCCATATCAGGCAAACGCCAATCTGCATAATCAGCGAATTCAAGATTATCACAATATGTTTTTGCTTCTGCCCATGTATAGGTATTTATACTGACTGATTCATCATCTTGCCAGACAAGTCCATTAAGGTTATCTTTAACTATTTCTAATATATCATCTCTAATAAAATCAGGTTCGACACCGACTTGATAATACCCATCATCATAATCGATATACGACTCAGTAACTCCCGTTTTGACTAATATCGAAGATGATCCATAACTAGAACTATCACCATTACCTCCACATGAAAAAAATGAAAGAAGATATTACCATAATACAAACTAGCGTCTTATATAATCTCATATTAACCTCAATACATTGTTTAATATATAAGCATACAATAATTCAAATTTTACACAAGATAAGAAGAAGCTAAAGCCATATCATTAGATATTTGGCGACACATAAAATATCGTTAAACTATAATATATTTAATTTGAATAGGGCATTATGAGTGCAATTGAGTATTAATGCTATCTCAGCGAGAGCAAGTAGTCTAATGACGTCTATACATACAGAAAGTGGTATAGAGATGTTTCATGTATTGCGTTATACATTCACCAAACCAACTTAAGTGTCAACCGCTGTAATATAAAAATAATAAAATATCAGGATGTTCTGTTTATAAAATTCATGCCGCACAGTGAGAACCATGCGGCATGAATAAGTTATTTACTTCTTCTTAGACTTTTTTCTTGTCCTTCTTCTTTTTGTCCTTTTTTCTTGCTATCTTTCTTCTTATCTTTTTTTCTTTGACATGAGAGCCTCCTGATAATATTTATTTGGCCAATCACTTTCGGCACTTTTTTCTTGCTAAAAGTAATATAATATAGTATTAAAACATATATTCACCCTCCTCGTCAACAGAGATTGGTAATATAATATAACTACTTGATTATTAAAGTTTCTTAAGTAATATTGTAAGACGACAAATCACAGCCCTGCCCTTGCATATCCTGCAAGAGACGCACATGTGATAATTCTTTAATACTTTGGGTGAAAACATGACATTCATCGAGTTTAAAAAAATACCTGCTTGATATAGAAATGAGTCTGCCGAAATTTTGCGAACTGATAAAAGTGAGTGACAAAAAATATTCAGTCCTACAAGAAAAAAAAGGGCAAGTTCCGAACGCAATTGCGGTTATTGTCGCCTGCTTTGCATCCATGCGAGAAAATGAAATAGACTTCCGTAAAATTGTGGACGATCTTGAGCTGGAGAAGAAAACCAAAGAGGGCGGTTTTAAAAAAAAGAAGAAAGAGAGTAAAGCAAAAAAATCTTTCCGACCACGCGAAATAAAACTATTAAAGAAGGGGCAACAGATATTGCCCCTGTGATATATCCTGCTTAGTGAGTATGCAGATTAGTCATTAGCGAGGTGAGCTTATTGGCATCCATAGGACCTTCCGCCTTGCTTGCCATATTTCCGTCACCGTCCATAACGATAAACCCGGGTCTTCTGAGCTGAACCTCAGCCGAAAGCTGCATAGCCTCTTTACCTTCATAATATTTAACATGTATCCTCTTTTTTTTAAGTATCTGCTCTACCTTGAGAATCTCAGTGGCACTGGAAGCCTTCGAGCTGTCGTCTGCCAACAAAACACCCACGGCAAACCCTTTCGATTTTGCAAAGCTGGACAGCTTGTTGAAAGGTCTCTGGCTATTCTGATAATCAGGTATCACTGCCAGAATTGTGGTTACAAGAATCCCTAGAACAATAATCAAAGGTATCAATTTCTTCATTTACATCTCCAATAAAAAAAATATAGTTATTTCTTAAACTTCTCCTCAAGCTCGACCTCGATGGCTATCTGCAACAGTGTCTGTATTGTCAGAGACTGCATCATCTTGTCGTATGCAGGGGAGAGTTCATTCTGTTTTTTTTCTCATCATCAGATATTTCGGGCTGCTCATCGCCTCTATATATTCAGATATCTCTTTAGCTGAATAGTTCTGTTTATAAAAAAAAGAGTAAATCTTCGGTTTCATATTGTCCCAGTTAAAGGAACTTACTATCTTGTCGCTCACTCTGTCAGCCTTAGCTCTATCCTTATCCTTCATCTTTATTATATTCGTCTGCATCATCTTCACCAAAGGGACATATATAGATGATATGGTGGAATCATAGCTCTGCCCCACACCTGAAAGCTCAAAGAATTTATCAAGCTGCTGATCGGTAGGCGGTTTTGCCCATACATTCGCAGACAGAAACAGTGTCAAAACAATAACTAATAAACGCACATATCTCTCCTTTCAGCAGGTATTAATTAAATATACACACGAAAATTGAAAAAGCTATATTCTTGTGATGTTTTAAGATAATTTACAAAAGATATGGAATCTCAGATCAGAGATTAATCTTTCTTCTGTTGTTTAAAGAAATCTATGAATGAGACAATATTCTCTTTCTTCGTAGCTTCGATATTCTCATTCAGGATAGCTTCATAGACTTCTTTACGGTGGACGCTCACATCCTTGGGAGCGTCAATACCTATCTTTACGCTTCGTCCGGAGACATCGACAATCTTAATCTCGACCCCGTCTCCGATCATTATGCTTTCGTTTATCTTCCTTGATAATACAAGCATCCTTAATCCTGATTTTGAAAGAGCGGCGACTTAATCTGCCACTTATCATCTTCCAATATGACCTGTTTAGCTAACTTTTTTCTCCATATTCAGAGCAATAGGAGCACGCAGATTTACTGTGGCATTCTTTGGCTGATCAGGGACGACCACTATTCCGAAAAGTTTGATATCCTTTTCATCTTCTGCACCTAATATCTTTGACTCTCTCTTGTTCAGAGCGGGGCTATAATCAGGGAAGAATATATCCGGTTCTACCAGTATGAAGCAGATATTTGCATCCTGAACTGACTGAAACCAGAGGAACGGGTATGACTTATCGTTTGAAATAAGCACAAAATCGTTCAGATCAGGAAATCCAAGAATAGGTGCGGATAGTGTTATAACATCCGTCTCCAGGTATTCTACCTCCCCGAGTTTGCCTGATACAATTTTTTTTCGGGTTTCCATTGTTTCCTCACATTTTTTTTACTGAGTTAGCACTCATTTTGCTCTCCTATATATCTACAGATAGTTCATAAGACTTATCTGGAGTATCTTTGCCGTGGAGCTCAGAGCAGCCTGATAGACCGTCTGTGCCACCTGAAAATCTGTAGTAGCTCTCGCCTGATCGACAGTTGTAGAGCCTGTGTATTCCGCCTTCAGCTTGTCGTTCATCGATACAAGCGATTCATTAAACGATATCGCCGATTCTGCTCTGTTTTGCCTGTTACCCACTGTGGTCAGTGCAACGTGGAGCTGAGATTCTGCTTTGCTCAGCACAGGCAGTTCGTATGAAATCCCTGAACCGACCGCCACTGTATAGCTGTCTGTGGCATACAGATAACCTGCGTCATAATGGTGATAAACACCGTCTGCCACATAATGCTGCTCATTTGCAGTATCAAGAGTGTAGTTGCTGATCAGGTCTCCATTGCTCCCTGTCACTTTCAGCTTGGCGATATCTCCGCCCTTTTCTATACCAAAAGTACCTTCGTGGTCTCCGGAAACGTGTAGTGAGTTGATAGCGAGGTCATTAAATTTGAACCCCATCTTATCCTCACCTATCTTGATACAGGTAATATCTGCTAACCCTGCTTTTGTCAGCTGGGTGTTGATATTTGTAATCAAGTCCTCAAGGGACTGAAAATTTTCTCTGTCTACAACGATACTGGCGGTTTGATCCGCTCCGTCATTATAGTTGAATGTAAGTGTTCTGGACTCCACGTCCTTTTCACTGACATCCAAAGTCGGCCTGTAAGGCGACTTGATTGTATCTTCCGGGATGAGTTGATAGAACCCTAATGCTCCGTGTTCATCGCCAGATACTACTATATCGTCCACTGTGCCGTAATTCTTAAATATTATTGTGCCGTTGGTATGCATTTCGGCCACAACAGAGTTTGTTGTTAATCCGTTAGCAGGGTTTGTAAGCTGCGGGGAGGTTACTCGAAAGCTGAGAATTAATAACACTAAGCAATGCAGCGGTATCCGCATAATTACCTGCAGGGACTGTCACACCGACAGAAGTATCCCAGCCGGTACCCGGTACGTGATAGTTCACATCCAGAGTCGCAATAGCGGTAAATGTCAGCTGCGGAAGCTGCTTACCTATTGTCGGACTGTCCACCTGACCGAAGACAAATGCTGTCTCTGTGGTGTTATAATGCATTGATATTTCAGTATTTCCCGAACCTGAATCAACCCTGAGTTTACCCTCGTCGTTATAAGCCTGAACTCCAAGCTGCTGGAGAGAAAAAATCTGAGTTTATCTGATTGACGATACTGTCAATAAGAACAGTGCCGTTTGCTGAATAAGATGCAGCAGAGATATTGTAGTTCTTTATTGTTATTTCAGGAGTTGTCTGATCCGACTTTAGTATCAGATCAATATCTATGTCTATATCAGCGTAGTTTTCAACTGTTTCAGATGTCCAATACTGCTCTTGCTGAATGTAGAATTCAGATTTGTTTCCATAGTATTCCACTTCAAACTTGAGCTCGTCGTTATAATTACCTCTGAATTCTCCGTCAAAATACGGAACGGCAGTGGATTTAAGATCTGTTGCCATCCACGCACTCGGAGCTGCTATACCGGAATCAGGTATATTTTTTTTATCCAGTGCTTCATAAAGGTTTTTTTTAAGCGAGCGGAAGACATCTACATTCTCCCCCCTCTTCGACAACGTTCAAATCACCGAAGCTCAGGTTGGAAAACTCTGTCATATTTACTGTAAAAGATGTGGAAGCGGATATCTCACCGAGTACTATACTCACACCCTGAGCCAGATAAATCTCCTCTCCGTTATATGATAAATTAGAGATAGGGTTTGAGCTGTTGTCCACAATTGTATTCCCTTTAGCATCTGTCACTTTCAAAATCACATCATTGGCAACGACAGTAGCAGAGACTGACCACTGATCAGGGGCTGAACCTGAGTAACGACCTGTCAGTATTATATTAGGATCAAGCATAGGATAGCCCACGCCTGTATTTTTCTCATCAAGACTGAATGTAAGTTTACTCTTTCCGCTTCTGAGATCCTGCACCTGAACCTTACCGTCGACAATGGAAGCATCCACGGCATTATCATAAAGGTTCTCGATGAAGGTGAGCATATCACTTACTCTCTTTTCGTCCTCTATAGGGAATCCGGTACCTCTAGGGTTGTCGTATTGATACGACCCTACTACACCTGAATCATCCCTTGTGGCGAGGAAAGAATCTTTTGTAAAGTTCTGGTTAGTTAGTGTAAATGTTACTTTATAATCCGAGTTAGTACCTGTACCGACTCTGGCATATACATCAAATCCCATCCCTTCAGCCGCCAGTTCGGCATTTATCTTATCTTCGATATCCTGCTGCGTATCGCCTGTCACAACTGAAAAGTTAATAGCTTCGCCGTTTACATAGTATGTATGGACTGTTCCACTGGCAGAAGATGATATAGCAAGGTCGTCATGCACAGTCTGCACAGGACCTCTGTAATCATCATAAGCGAGTTCAAAGGTAGTGTCTTTACCTCTTGATGTTATTGTCGTAGTTTTGAAACCGAGTGTATTATACTCAGAACCCGTCACCTGAAGCTCAACACCGTTACCTGACCTTGTGGTCATGAACATGATCTTGTCGCCGTCATTTATAGCGGTTATCTCACCGCCCAGCCCTTGGTTCTGTACGTGTCTGTTTATATTGAAAATGACTTCATCCATATCGTCATAGCCTTTTTTTATCCATAACGATATCATACTGCTTCCCTGCGTATGTCAGGGTGATTGTCCTCTGGTCGATAGTCGCATTAGTCATGTCCAGCTTTGCATTCTCAGGGCTTGTAACCCTCGCTATACCAATCTTATAACCGTTGTGGTCAGTACCTGAAAAGACTATTGAATCCGCCTGGGAAATATTTGCCCCATCCATACTGGAGAAGAGCGTAGTTTCAGATATAGGAAGACCGTTAATTGTATTCGACATAGTTCCCAGAACAGTTCTGTATGTCTCCATAAAGATGTCCTGTCCTGATATGTTCAGTGTTACGTCCTGATTAGCACCTATTTTCGACTGGATCTCACCATCATCACCGACAAATCTTACATCATCGCCGGGTGTGTAGTTAAATGACATCTGAAGGGACTGACCGTCCAGCATATCCTCAGGGAGCTTTATACCCACCCCCCTGCCTGTGCTGATAACCTGCCCGGGGACAAAACTTGTAGTCAATATGTCCGATGTGAGGTTTCCGTTCTCTGTTGTCTCATCACTTCCGTTACTGTCTATGATCACGTTATTATTCTGAGAATCAAGCATACTGACATAAACAACACCGTTCACTGCCGTAGCTCTGACAGTATATGAGCCCTCTTTAAGGTCAGGCATGTCGCCGTAAAGTTTTGAAGTGAAAGCCTCAGCTCCGTTAAGGTTTGAGATTACGGATGTAACCATCCTCTCGCCTGATGTGAAAGGTATGTCTTCCGTCTCATATCCGCCGAATATATATCTGTCCATATACTGAGAGTTACCTATATCTATCATCTCCTGATAAATATTCAGAACCTCACCTGCAATGGCTTTTCTACTGTCTGCATCCTGAGAATCGTTTATACCCTGAATAGCAAGTTCATCCTTTGCCCTTGAAAGTATTTTAGATGCATTCTGCAGTTCGTTATCTTCGTTTGTTATCCATATCAGTGCGTTATTCGCATTTCTGTTATACTGGGTGGCATCATCAACTGAACGCTGAATGTTGTAGGCTGTAAGGTAATTCACAGGGTCATCTTCAGGGTTGAGGAGATTACGCCCTTTATAAACCTGCTCATTAGCTCTCACGAGGGTATTTAATGAATTATTTACACCGTATAAATACTTCATCGTCATAAAATTATATGTAATTCTCATAGTATTAACCCCTTACCCTACGCTCCGAGTCCGTTTACAAGTGTTGCAAGCATTTCATCAATTGTTGTTATAAACCTTGAACTGGCCTCAAATGCTCTTTGAAACTTCATCAGGTTAGTCATCTCTTCATCCATCGAAACACCTTTGATCTCTTCCAGTTTCAATGAGAGCTGACTGATCGCCTGCTGTTTTGTAGCTACATAAACATCTGCTTTTGATTTATCGCTACCCACCTTCGCTACGAAAAATGAGTAGAATTCATCGATAGTAATATTCTGCTCAAGGATAAGATTCTGTCCTTTAAGGTCAGCAATATTATATGCATTCTGGTTATCACCCGGAGCTCCGGTTTTGGATGCGGCTATAAAACTGCTGTTATCTTTTATTACATTGGATACTGATATGTTGGTGGCATCGCTGCCGCCGAAGAAACCGTATGTTCCTGAGGCTACGAGAAAGTTAGAAGTATCCTCTGCAAAGGTAAAATCGTACCCAGAACCAGATGTAATCTTAATGGAGTTGTTGATAGCTACAGATGCCTGTATCATTCCGCCGTTAGGATTTCCGTCTGCAGATGATATCTTATTAATAATGGAGTTCATGTTGTCTATATCAGGGTCTATCTGGATATCAAGGTTATCCACCTTAATCCCTGCCTCGTTATAAACAGCAATCCTCAGTGTTCCTGCATGAACAGGGAGCGGAAGAGCTCCTGCCGGCTCGTTAAATGTATATGTAGGGTTTGTCACACCGTTAGATGATGAAACCTGTGTCAGTCTTTCTGTACCCTGCCCCACAGAGTGGATACGGTTGGTCTCCTGAATGAGTGTCGTGGCGAGGGAGTTGAGAGTGTCCATATAGTCCACTATGAGTTCATCCCTGTTATACATCTCACCTGCGATACTGCCGCTTTTGAAACCTTCGGTAATGTTTACCTTATCTCTGTCCTGCTCCTGAGTCCCCCAGTATATTTCTACATTAGGATCATCCTGAGACCTTCTTTCAGCAGACAGCTTAAATACCTTACCTTCGTCAACGAGGGCGTTACCGCTTATATACACGGCGACCTGCCCTGAAGTACGCTCGTTTATCGTAATATTAGAAATCTCAGCCAGTCTGTTTAGAAGAACCTGCCTCTGATCTCTAAAGTCGTTTGCAATATTCCCTCCGGCTTCAACCTTGGCAATATTTTTTTTATTAAGGTATGCAATACTTTCTGATATCTGGTTTATCTCGTCGGTATATTCGATAATTACAACATTGCTCTCTTCCTGAATATTCTTCAGTGCGTTGTAACTGCTCTGTATTTTATCCGCTAAGATCGAGGCTTTTTCGATAAGTGTCTCTCTTTTTATAAGAGCTTCGTCGGACTGGTCAGGTGCAGTGTTTGCGAGGTCGCTCCATGCGTCGAAATACTCCTGCATGGATTCGCCGAGTCCTGAACCGTCCTCAAGTTCGTTGAAATATACTTTCACTTTGGAGAGAGACATCTGCATCGACTCGTAATACTCCATATCAGAACTCTCAGCCCTGATTGTGGATGCTAATATGTCGTCGTATATCCTTTCAACATTTTCAACATCTACACCACGCCCGAAAACAACATTGCCTCTCACGGTAGGGTTCATGGTATCAAGCGTAACCCTCTGTCTTGAGTAGCCTTCTGTATTTACGTTTGCGATGTTATGACCGGTGACATCGATCCCCGCTTGTGATGCGTATAGACCGGATACACCCGTCGAAAAAAAATATGCATTAAGTTAGACATATGAAGCCTCCGGCAAAAAATTGCCACATTATCCTGTTCTGCTGATAGTGGATGTTTTGGTCTGTGAGTAGCTCTTGTTGATTCCATAGCTGTTAGTGCCTGCAATCCCAAGCCTGCTGAAAACGCCGTCTATCAGGGAGATATTTGTTTTGTATAATATTTTGAGTGATATATTCAGCTCACTGATGTCACGAATAACGGCAACCAGACTGTTGCGTATTGCGTGCAGAGCTTCAGAGTCCTCACCTGCATGAGAGTCTGCTATGTCTTGAACTTTCAGATCTTCAACCCCTGTCTCTTTCTCAATTTTTTTTCAGACAGTTTTTTGAATGCCTCATCAAGGATCTTCTCTTTATAAGCAAGAGTATCTTTCTTCTTTACAAGGTCGACAGTCTTCTCTGCATCCCATGTAACGACACACTCTTTCTCTGCTTCGAGAATATCACGCATCTCTATGTAGAGGGTCTCTTGTGATTTTAGAATTTCGATTAAGTCTTTAACGCTTTCCATCTCATACCTCCGAGTATTTCGGCAGTAATGAGAAACAGGTTATAAAGTATTAAATAGGTGTGAAAAAAGTTATTTTAGAATAGGTCGTCAATCGCAGTCTGTACGATTTTTTTCAGCCACATCTCTGCCTGAAACATTGTACTGACCGTTTTCGATTCTGACCTTGAGCTCCTGAACGAGCTCAACTCTGATTTCCGGTGCACCTTTGAGGCCCTCTTTCATCCCGGCAACATCTTTAGCTACACTGGAGAGTGATACTTGATCACCGCTCGCACTGTCGCTTGAGCCTGAAGAAGCGGATTTCTCCCCTTTCTTTTTTTTGGCTGACGTGTCGTTCAGTCTGTTAAGATCAAATTTGAATTTATCGTCAATTCTCATCTTAGTGCCTCCGGTACATCTAGATAATCGTACAGGTTCTAAAAAACTTTAGCAGTTTTTTATCTAGTTGTTCCAGTTTAAAATACTTTTCTTTCCCTATTTCCTGTTCTCATAGTTTCTCATTTATAGTAGAAGCAACATTCGTGCCATTCATTTTCCTTTGTAAATCAAGGAATTGGTTTGAAGAGCCCATGTTGTTTTTTCCGCTTGGGAAATTATTACCATCAACACCCTGCAAATGCTGACTCATAGAGTCAAACAGCATCTTGGAGAGCCCCATCCCTTCACCCTGTGAAGACTGCTTAGCTATCTCCGTATCCATCATCTCAGTGAAAATCTCTTCACCCATGCTCTTTTTGATCAGTCCGCCATCCTGTGTTGCTTCTCTCATGGATGCAAACATCTTAGACATAAAAAGGGCTTCGAATTCCTGACAAGCTTTCTCGAGCCTTTTGCTCTCGTTTCTTGTATGGTTCAGGTCTGAGCTGATTGCTTCTGTATACATTACATCACCTGCAGTTCGCCGTGGAGTGCTCCGGCAGCTTTTATCGCCTGTAGTATAGAGATCAGGTCTCTCGGTGTTACACCTATTGCATTCAGCCCTTTCACTAGGTCGCTTATGCTCACCCCTTCAGGTACTATCATCAGCTTCGCTGTCTCTTCTTCCACAGTGATCTCTGTCTCTTCTGTCTGACCGCCGCCGTCGCCGAGGAAGTCAGGCTCTTCAACCTCTACGGTTGAGTTTATGCTTATGGTAAGGTTACCGTGTGATACTGCCACAGTGTTGAGTCTCACATCAGCACCCATAACTATCGTCCCTGTCCTTTCGTCCACTACAACTCTTGCGAGGTGAGTAGGCTCTATCCGGGAGTTCAGAACCGAGTCGAGATAAACGTAAAAGTTCTCCCTCTCTTCAGCAGGAACACCTACCTCCAGCGTAGAAGGTGAGGTGATCTTCGCTACGTTCTGCCCTATCCTTTCGTTAATTGCATTTTTTGCTTTTACAAGGTCTGTCAGGTTTCTCTGCTTGAAGGTGAGGACTATTTCACTCTCGTCCATTTCAAAAGGGATCTCCTGCTCTACAATTGCCCCGTTAGGAATCATCCCCACTGTCGGGTGGTTCTTTATAGCCCCTGCACCTGATGCGGATACATTCATACCGCCCACAGATATAGGTCCCTGTGCAACTGCGTAAACCTGACCGTTTGCAGCTGAAAGCGGAGTCATAAGGAGCGTTCCGCCCTCAAGACTCTTCGCATCCCCCACAGATGAAACAACCACATCAACCATAGTCCCCATCTTGGAGTATGGCGGAAGCTTTGCAGTGACCATAACGGCAGCAACGTTCTTAACACTCACAGCGTCCTTTGTGACTGTTATCCCCATACGCTCCATCATATTCACGAGGGACTGAACGGTAAAATCTGTACCGGATTTGTCTCCCGTACCATTAAGACCTACAATTAGTCCGTATCCTATCAACTGGTTGTCTCTTATCCCTTCTACGTTGGAGATATCTCTTATCTTCACCATCGCAAAAGAAACATTTGCAATCAGAATAATGAGTAGTGTTAATACTGTCCTTTTCATTTTCAAGCCCCCCTAGAACGGCATGATCCAGCTGAGTAGTGTCATCAGCCAGCCTGGTTTGTTTGAGTCTGTAAGCATGCCTTGTCCGCTGTATGCTATCTTTGCGTCTGCAATGGATGTTGATTTAACAGTGTTAGCCGAATCCACGTCCTTCTGACGAACGATTCCGCTGAGTGTGATTGTCTGCTTTTCGTGGTCTACTATGATCTCTCTATGCCCCTCGATAACGAGGTTTCCTGACGGAAGAACCTCTGTCACTCTTGCGGCGATTGTACCTTTGATTGTATCGGTTTTAGACTTCGACCCACTGCCTGAAAAAGAATTAGAAGATTCAAGTCCGTTGTCCATATTCAGAGGGTTGCCCGTCCCCAGAAGGTTATTGACTCCCATATTGAGCGGAAGCCCCATAAGGTTTGTCAGAGTAGATTCTGTCGACTGCGACTTTGATGTTGCGGTTGAATTTGAGTTTGTGGCTGAAGCCTTTTCAACTATCTCGACAATTATGATATCGCCCACATGACGACCTTTATAATCGAGAAACAGACTCCCTTTAGCCCCTGTTGCCATCCATAATGACGGTGAAGGCTTTCTTGCGGCAAGTTGTTTCTTATACTCTTCCAGCTCTTTCTGATAGCTGTTTTTAAGAGCATCATTATCAAATGTCGGTTTTTTTGGCACATCCTGTAAAAAAGAACCGCTGCTGCTATTATCATTAAAAGGGCTCTGACTTTCATGTCTTTACTCCGGTAATTTTTTTCATCTACCAGTGTAATAACAAGAAATGTGCCAATATTAGAAAATGAGAGAAGGGGTTGACATGCAAGCCCTAGTTGGAATTTACGAGAACCTTACGACCTTTGCTGTATTTTCCACGGACAATTTTGCCGCTTGCGGTATTCTTGACACGGACATTTTTTTCCGATGTATGCATCCTCTAAAAGCTCGCCCCCCTGTGGTCACATTTAGCTGTCCGTTATTAAAGACTATCGCAACGGTAGAACCTTCGAAAGCGTCAGGTCTTTTGATAACATCGCCTGTGGTCACAGGTCTGCCAATAGAAATATTCCTCGATGCGATATACCCTGCCGGATCGTCGATAGGTTCACCGCGGACTTTGGACAGGTCATACCTCTCAAGAGCAACGAGATTCTCAACACCGCTCCCCTTCTTTATGGAGCTTTTAGAAACGTAAATCTCTTTATAGGCCTTCATGTTAACGGTATAGTTGAATTTTCTCATACCATTATCAATAGCTATAGACACGTTACCGAAACGATTCTTCGGTACATCGATATCATACCCTTTGGATTCCGAATAATAAAACGGACGCCCCATGCGTATAGTTCCTATCTCTATATCCAGATCGCCGTACATCACGGATAATATGTCCTGAATATCACTTTTAAATTTATCCTCAGTGAGCAGAGTGCCACGCCTCTTGAATGTCACTTCTCCTGCTCTTGCCCCCTGTATATTATGCTTATTTATAATATACATAGCCATCTGCCGATTGACGGTTTTCTCTTCGCCGTACCCCAGTCCGCAAAAGACCTCATCCTTTATACCTATCTCAGGAAAGATGTCCTCAAGCATAATGCACTCTGAGTCTATGACTATCGCATCATAAGCTCTCGCACTAATGAAAGAGGAGATCAACATAACTATAAGTACAAGGCTTTTATACATTATTACCTCTTAAGGTTATTAACTATCTGAAGCATTTCATCACCTGTCTGAACAGCCTTCGAGTTAATCTCGTAAGCCCTCTGACCTGTGATCATATTCACCATTTCATCTACCACACTAACGTTGGACATTTCAAGTATGTTCTGAGCGATAGAACCGAAACTATCCTGCCCGGGTGTCCCTGTCACAGGGTCTCCGCTCGCACCGGTAGGCATGAAGAGATTCTTACCTATGGATTTCAGACCTGCAGGGTTTATAAATCTGGACAATTCAACCTGACCTATCTCCTGAGCCTGATCCTCACCCGGCAAAACAACACTCACAGTCCCGTCCTCTCCAAAGGATATCTCTGATGCATCCTCAGGTACAGTGATATTTGGCTCAAACAAGTATCCGTTAGGACTGACCAGGTTACCGTTACTATCCAGCTTTAGCGAACCTGCTCTGGTATATGCGATTTCTCCGTTAGGAAGCTGAAACTGAAAATAGCCGTCACCTTCGATAGCTATATCCAGATTCACGCCTGTATATTGAAAGTTACCCTGCGTATGCACCTTTTCAACAGAAGAAACCTTCGATCCAAGTCCCACCTGTATACCTGTAGGGTGTGTCAATCCTGCCGCAGATATAGATCCTGCAGGTTTGATCTCCTGATATATCAGGTCTTCAAAGTGTGCTCTGCTCTTTTTTTTAAAACCAACGTTGTTAACGTTTGCAAGGTTGTTTGCAATTGTATCAATATTCGTCTGCTGGGTCGTCATGCCTGTGGCGGCTGTCCATAAAGTTCTAAACATCTTCCGCTCCTTATCTCACTGCGCCGACTTCATTTGCGGCCTTGGAATTCATCTCTTCGAAACTAGCTATTATTTTTTGAATAAGCCTCAAAGCCTCTTGAAGCCTCTATCATTTTTTACCATCTCATCAACAGGATTTACGTTGCTCCCCTCAAGATACCCCGTCATAAGTCCGGGGTTTACTGCTGCCTGAGGCAGAGTATCTATCGCTATGTATAGATTCTTACCCGACTTCTGAAGGTTTGTCGTATCATCGAACTCAAGGATATCTATAGCTCCGATCGGTGCTCCGTCCACAAGGATATTCCCCTCTTCTGTGATAACCGCACCCTCCGGAACTCTTACGGGCTGAGCCGTATTTATATTACTAACTACATTGTAGCCTTCCATGGTTGTCAGTTGATTTTGATCGTTAACAGTGAACGAACCGTCCCTTGTGAATCTGATACCGAATGGGGTATCTATAGCAAAGAACGCATTAGGTTTGGCTAATGCCATGTCAAGCTGCTGCCCTGTCTCTTTAAGATGCCCCTGCTCGAAACTCACCTTTATATCGTGAAGACGGACAGTGGAATTTATCATTTTGTTGTATTCACTATCCCTGATAATGTCATTCGGGTGTTCAGTAGCGTTAGGAATATACTCTGAAAAGACGGGCAATTCCTTCTTATGACCGACAGTATTAATATTAGCAAGGTTAGAAGCGATAATATCCATCCTCTTCTGCTGCATAGCCATACCGCTGGTTGCTGTATATAAACCGTTTAACATTCTAGTTCTCCTTCGTATCTTTGCCGACTACTTTCTGTGCATATTTGACAAGTGTCGCCACATCGCCGTGTGCATCAGGCATGCCGTTAGCCATTATATGAGTCATCCCTTTCATAGTGAGCTGCTTTACAGGCTTAGCTCTCTTTGTTGCGTAATACCAGAAGTTCCTGTCCGATTTGCTCTCCACTCTGATACTTGCCACATATGTAGGGATATCAAGTTTATCCACTATACTGAGAGATATTTCTGAATAATTCAGACCGTATGTCTTACTCAGTGATTCCCTCACGTTTGTTACCACTATATATTCAGCGTCGGCAGGATTAGATACGGGGACACCGTACTTAGCCAACGTCAGATAGTTTCTTATCATTCTGCCCATCTCTTCGTCGTAAACAAAAGTTTCGCCGTTGGAGATTTTCGGAGGGATAACAAAGAAAAAAAAGCTCCCTTTAGTGAGCTTATTTGATACCTGAGATTTATAATCCACTATCTTTTCTTTAGTCTTATCGATAACCAGTGATGATACGTTTGCATTCATCTCCGCAGCCAAGAGTATATAAGTAAAACCTGATGTCTTTAGAAAGATCGAAACAGAATCACCCACAAAACCTGCTGAACTGCTGACAGCGGATTCCAACGGCTTTGTAACAGGGGCGACAACACTCTCCACGGGTGAAGTCAATGCTCCGGCACATCCTGTAATCATCGCAGCCAAAATTAATATAGGAAATAATTTCTTCATCTCTCACTCCTTAGATACTTGACAAGCAAGCCTCGTGCCAACAATGTCTGCACATTGCAGCTTATTATAAGCTAATTCAATATGCCCCCCCCATCCAAATACCTCCCGTTGGTCGGAAATTGCGGCTTCTCATCATATGCATTCAATAAAAAAACAGCTGACTGCAACAAAACACTTGCAAACGATTTGCATTTAGATATAGTAACTCTATGGATAGATGTAAACCAGAGATACTACTCAAAACGACAAAAACTAAAATGACAGATGCCAGAAGCCGCCTGCTCGATATCCTGTTGGATTCGGGCTCTCCTGTTTCTGCAAATGAATTGCACAAACGTCTTTCAAAAGAGACAACAACCGATCTGGCTACCGTTTACAGAGCACTAAAAGTCTTCACGGAAAAAAGGGCTCGCAAGAGCGTCAATATCGACGGAGATACCGTGTATTACGAAAAGGCGTGTGAGCATAATCCTCTCCACGCTCACTTTTATTGCGAAAGCTGTGGACATGTGGAATGCCTGAACCCTTTCGGTTTTGAAGAGAGTGCCTCATTCCTCAGCATGGCAAAGAACAAACAGATAAAAACAATAGATATGGTACTTAAAGGAAGGTGCGAACAATGCGTGTCTTAATACTTCTACTCTCCGTAATTATGCTGCTTTCAGTGAATGCATACGCCAAGGTAAATGTATATGTGAGTATTCTGCCTCAGAAATATTTTGTAAATGCCATAGGCAAAGACAGGGTGACTATGCAGGTGATGGTTATGCCGGGTGCAAGCCTGCGACATACGAGCCCGCCCCCCCCAACAGATGACTGCCCTTGCAAAGACCGATGTATATTTTGCTGTCGGAGCACCATTCGAAAAAACATGGTTGCCCAAATTCATTTCCATGAATAAACAGCTAAATATCGTCCACACGGATAAAGGGATCACCAAAAGACCCATAGAAAAGCATATACACCATGACGAAGAAGATCACCATGATGATCACCATCATGATAAACATGAGGAAGACCATGAGCCGAAAGTAACCAAAGATCCGCACATCTGGCTCGACCCTATACTCGTCATACAGCAGGCTCAGCATATAGCAGGAGCTTTATGTGATATCGACCCTGAAGGGTGCAAATTCTATAATGAAAACCTGTCTAAATTCACTAGCGACACGCTGGATCTTGACAAAAAGATCAGGCAGATCGTCTCAAAAGAGGGGAACAGACACTTTATGGTGTTTCATCCGTCATGGGGATATTTTGCAGACAGGTACGGATTTTTTCAGATACCTGTTGAGCTGGAAGGGAAAGAGCCTAAACCGTCCGACCTTAAAGAGTTTGTCGAGCTTACACGAAAGCTGAAACTGAAAACAATATTTATACAGCCGCAGTTTTCTAAAAAAAGCAGCAGAACTCATTGCACACGAAACAGGTGCTAGTGTCATAGCTGTCGATCCTCTGTCGGAAAACTGGAGTACAAACCTTATCTATGCGGCGAAGCTCATTACCGATTCTCTTTAAGCATAGAAATAAAACTTTTCGCCATTGTGTTCAGATATCTGCAGTCTATCCTTAGCTAAGGATTGCAGAATATTCTGAACCTCTGGCTGATTAACGCCAAATACTCCTGCGATGTCGGCAACACTGCACGGTCGCATGGATATAAGTCTGACTAGCTGCTCTGCGGTGAGCTGACCATGAGAAAGCTCCTTTATATAGTTCCCGACAGGTTCAACATTTATCCCAAGAGATTTAAAAAGGAGTGCGACCTCCAGCATCCCCTTCTCTGAAACAGTTTTCGCTCTGGAAAAGGCAGGCGGTCTGTGGACGGTATTCAGCTGAACAAGATCATACCTGCAACGCTTGATAACATCCGCAATCTTCAAAAGCTCATCTTCACTGTTGTTAACCCCTTCGCATAGCAAAACTTCTATTAACAGCCGCCCGTTAAATTCATGGGAAAACTCCACGAGGGCTTCATTTATATCTTCTATAATCAGTGATCTATTGGGGGCACATACTTTCTTATATACTTCAGCCGTGGCAGCATCGATGCTCGGCACAACAACATCAGCCAGTTTCAGCTCTGACCTGACGTCAACATCTGTTATTAGTGACGAGTTCGTAAGCACGGCAACGGGGTGTTCGCATATCTTCTTTATCTCTCTGATAATATAGCCTAGATCAAGATTCAGCGTCGGTTCGCCTGCACCTGTGACAGTCACTATATCCAGATCGGATTTCAGTTCAGGATAATTCTTTGCAAACTCGCCGATTATCTCATCAGCATCGGCGTAGCGTGTACGCTCTGTAATACAGCTAGTAGTTCGCCCTACTTCGCAGTATATGCAGTTCATAGTGCATATTTTATGAGGGATAATATCTATCCCGAGCGACCTGCCCAGCCTTCTGGAAGGGACTGGTCCGAAAAGGTATTTATATCTATCTGTGTATGCTTTCATATCAACTCCGAAACACATAATAAGCCTTTGACGCAAAAAATCAACAACTGCGGTATAATAAGCCATCAGCAAATTGAGTTGCGTTTACGGAAAATCTTTGTTAAAAAAAATAATAAAGAACATGTGTGCACAATCAGTTTAGCTGAAAAAAAATACACAAGTACTTAAAAAATAATAACGTTTTTTAAACTAATGATGAGAGAAATATAACAGTCAAAATTAGTCTTTTTTTTATACTGGAGACTGATTCAATGTGGAGGTTTTAGAATGAGCCTTAGACAAATTCTCAAGAGCTACGACATTAGCAGAAGGGATTTCATGAAGTACTGCACTGCTCTCAGTGCTACCCTCGCTCTCCCGCCTGCTATTGCACCGCAGATTGCGGAAGCTCTCGAAAACGAAGACAACAGACCACCGGTTATCTGGCTTGAATTTCAGTCCTGCTCCGGTGATTCAGAAGCACTCCTTCGCTCAGGCAGACCAAAAGTCGGTGATCTTATACTTGATGTAATATCACTTGACTATTCAGAAGTGATCATGGCTGCTTCAGGCCATCTTGCAGAGGAGGCAAAACACCTCTCAATGGAACATAATAAGGGGAAATACCTTCTTATTGTCGAGGGTGCTATCCCTGTGGATGATGACGGCGTTTATTGCTGTATAGCAGGCGATACCGCTGTAAATCATCTCAAAAAAAGCGGCAGAGGGAGCAGCGGCTATCATATCTGTCGGTAACTGTTCCTGCTTCGGCGGTATCCCTGCAGGACATCCTAACCCGACAGGGGCAAAGGGTGTGACTGATATAGTCAGCGGAACTCCTGTAATCAACCTGCCCGGCTGCCCGATGAACTGTGACAACCTCACGGCTCTTGTCGTGCATTATCTTGTATTCGGTTCTCTCCCGGCCGTAGATAAACATCTGCGTCCTAAATTCGCATACGGCAAACGTATCCACGACAACTGCGAACGCAGAGGTCACTTTGATGCAGGACAGTATGTCGAAAAATGGGGAGATGAAGGTCACCGACTCGGTTGGTGTCTGTATAAAATGGGCTGTAAAGGTCCTGAAACATTCCATAACTGCCCTACACTCCGCTTTAATGACGGACTTAGCTGGCCTGTAATGGCCGGTCACGGCTGTGTAGGCTGTGCAGAGCCCGGCTTCATGGATACCATGGCACCATTCTACCGCAGGCTTCCTGCCGTTCCGGGATTCGGTGTTGAGTCCACAGCGACTAAGCTCGGTCTGAAAGTTCTTGGTGTATCAGCGGCAGTATTCGGTGTACACGGTATCATTAACCTCTTCCGTAACAGAAATGTAATTGGCGAGGTTGAGAGTGAGCATCTTGATAACGAAAATAGGGAGAGTTAGACATGGCTGAAAGGATAGTAGTAGACCCCATCACCCGTATTGAGGGGCACCTCAGAATTGAGGCCAAGGTTGAAAACGGCAAGATTGTAGATGCATGGTCGAGCGGTACTATGTTCCGTGGTATCGAGAAGATACTTCAGGGGCGTGACCCTCGTGACGCATGGTACATCACACAGAGATTCTGCGGTGTCTGTACAACAGTTCACTCCATAGCGTCCATACGTTCTGTCGAGAATGCCCTTGGCATAAAAAATACCGTACAATGCGGAACTGATCAGAAATATAATAATGGGCTCTCAGTATGTGCAGGATCACGTGATACACTTCTATCACCTCCACGCACTCGACTGGGTGGACATCGTAAGTGCCCTCAGTGCAGACCCTAAAAAAACAGCAGCTCTCCAGCAATCTGTCTCCGACTGGAAATACAGTTCAGAGGACTATTTCAGAGGCGTACAGGAGAGACTCGGTGCATTCGTTAAAACAGGCCGTCTTGGACCTTTCGCTAATGCTTACTGGGGACACTCTGCATATAAACTTCCGCCTGAGGCTAACCTCATGGCGACTGCACACTACCTTCAGGCTCTTGAGCTTCAGAAGGAGATCATTAAAATCCACGCTGTTCTCGGTTCTAAAAAACCCGCACCCACAGACATTCCTTGTGGGCGGTATGTCTATACCTATCGACCCGAACAGCCAGAATGCTATCAACGCAGACAAGATAGCTATGATGCTCGAATACAACAAACTCGCTAAAGAATTTGTTGAAAAAAAAGTATATGTACCCGATGTACTCACTGTTGCTCCATTCTATCTTGACTGGGCAGGCATTGGTGCAGGGCACAGAAACTATATGTCTTACGGTGAATTCCCTGAGACTCAGAAGGGCTATCCGAATGATATGTGGCTTCCGTCAGGTATCATTAAAGGCGGTGACCTTTCAAACATAATGGGTGTTGACCAGTCCAAAATAGCTGAGGACTGTGCTCACGCATGGTACGAGGATAAATCTGCCAGACATCCTTTCGACGGTGCATCAGATAAAAAAATACACAGGTCCACAGCCTCCGTATGATTTTCTCGATGTAGAGAAAGATTATACTTTCGTTAAAGCTCCTCGTTACGACGGTGAGCCGATGGAAGTAGGTCCGCTCGCAAGAATGCTTGTTGCTTACGCTAAAGGGCATAAGGATGTTAAACCTGTTGTAGATTTCGTTCTGGGTAAACTCGGAGCAGGACCTGCGGCTCTCTTCTCCACCCTCGGACGTACTGCGGCAAGAGCTATCGAAACACTCGTCACTGTTAAAAAAGGTTGACCAGTGGATCATGGATCTCGCAAACAACATTAAAGCAGGCGACTATGCTATCCACGCAAACGAGAAGTGGGAACCTGCGTCATGGCCTGCAAATGCTAAAGGATACGGCTGGCACGAAGCCCCACGTGGAGCTCTCGGTCACTGGATCGTCATAGAAAACGGAGCTATCAAAAAACTATCAGGCTGTTGTTCCGTCAACATGGAACGCAGGACCTATGGATAAAGGGGACGTACACGGACCTTATGAGCAGTCACTCATAGGAACACCTATTGCAGACCCTGATAAACCTGTTGAAATCCTGAGAACTATACACTCGTTCGACCCATGTCTCGCTTGTGCTGTGCATGTTTACGACGAGAAAAAATGTACTCAGATCAAAGGTTAAGGTACTTTAATAATTAGTTGAGCAACCCTCAGCTATTACCGAAACAACACAATTATATAAAGCCGGGTGTTCGCATCCGGCTTTTATTATAATAAGAATCAGGATGGCTATATGAACCTATTAGTGCTTGGGATAGGAAACCTTGTGATGAATGACGATGCGGCAGGTGTACATGTTGCACAGGAGCTTGCAAAAAAAATATAATAATATACAGGATGACCTGCTCGTCTTAGACGGCGGCACACTCGGGCTTGATCTGCTGGGATATATCGAGTGGGCGGACAGGCTGGTTCTGGTTGACGCTATTGATATAGACATGGAACCCGGCACGGTAGTGAAGCTTGAAGGTGACGACATAGACGTAGCATTTGAAAACAAGCTCTCTGCACACCAGATGGGGATGAAGGACATGCTTCTCACGGCGGAGCTTATCGGTCAGCGACCTGAAGAAGTAGTCTTTTACGGTATCCAGTCGGCTACTATCCAAATGGATATGGAGATGTCTGAACCAGTTAAAAAATAATCTGCCGAAGCTAACGAGTCACGCGGAGCAGGAGATAACCTCCTTTTTTGAATAGATAGTCATCGGCTATAGCTCCCCGCAATGACATATGTGCGACAAATACGTTCCAGAAGAATGACAAATATCGTAAATTGTAAATCCAGACCTACTATGTTATCCTACCCGTATTCATTTCTCGGAGATAAACATGGCACAAATGAACGCAAAAGACGCACTTAATCTCGCAAAAAACCTATCACAAAAAAAGGCGAAATAGCTCAGGCAGAGCAGGTTTATTCCGCTTTATTACAGGTCGATCCGCATAACTCTGAAGCTATGCATAATCTGGGGCTCATCTTTGCATCCAGAGGTGATCTGGACTCAGCCATCGCAACAATGAAACAGGCGATAGTGCTGGATAGGAACAATCCAGAATTTCATAATAATATAGGCGAGTTATACAGAAAAGCAGGTCAGCTTGAACATGCAAAATTTCATCTGAGCTCCGCCGTGGAACTTCGCCCGCAGTATGGCGAAGCCTATTCAAACCTTGGTCTAGTATACAGGCAACTGGGTGATATAGACAACTCTAAGCTCTGTTTTGCCAATGCATTAGAGATAAACCCGAGAAATACGGCCGCCCTTATCAACAGCGGTAACCTTATGCGTGAAGAGGAGAATTTCAGCGATGCCGTGGAATGTTATCAGGCGGCACTGGCAATATCTCCCGATAACCCTACAGCCCTTAAAACTGTTTCTATGGCGTATAGCAGCTAGGGGATTACAACTCGGCTGCTAAATATCTGAGCAGACTGACGACAGGCCACCCTGATCTACATGCAGAAAAGGTTGATCTGGCTCTCATATGCCTGCGTAACAAAGATTTCAGGAAAGGTTTTCAACTGCTGGAATCAAGATTAAAATACAACGATATCATGAAAGGCGACATAGACACTTTATGGCGGGGTACAGGTCAGGATGAAAAGATACTCTATGTTTACAATGAGGATTTTATCTTCGACAGCATAGGTGACACTATCATGTTTGCCAGATATGTCAGAGAGCTTGAACGCTTCTCGCCCTTTAAGGTTGTCTTCAAGGTTCAGTCTGAGCTGGTGGAGTTACTCAGCGAAAATATGCCGAGCTTTGTACAGGTTACAGACGAAGATTGCCATGCATTCGACAAGCACTCACCGCTTTTCAGCCTTGGGCTTGTGATGAACGCAAGGGCGAAAACTATCCCGAACACAGAAGGATATATCCGAGCTGACGGTTCTGCACCGGCTGATTCTATGCAGTCTGACAGAATCAAAGTCGGAATTGCAGGGATAGATGATGATTCCGCACTAACAGGCAACGATAAAGTTCAGCTTTATAATATAGACGAACATGCCACCATAAAAGAAAAAAGCATCAGCCATTGCAAATATCGATATGCTGATAACCACAGATAACGACACGGTTCATCTTGCAGGGGCTATGGGCAAAAAAGACAGCTCTTATCATCGACGAAAAAACACGACTGGCGTTGGTTTAATGCGAAAAAACGGCAAAACTTCCGAATGGTACGGCAGTGTTACTTTTTACCTGAAACCAAAGGGCGAAACACTTGCCGATGTGATAAAATTAATCAAGTTTTAGTGTTTTTTTTAACTTCGATCAGACCGAAATGTCCTTTCAATATAGGCGAATTGACATGAAAGCAATGCGGTGCTACAAAAAAAGATAAGCATTTTACACACTCTTAGGGGGGGGTAAACCTTGGGTAGTTTTGAATATAATAATAACGAACTGTATTGTGAAAGGGTTTCTCTTAAAACCATAGCTGAAGAGGTCGGGACACCTTACTATGTCTATAGTGCAGATGAACTCCGAACTCAGTACCAGAAATTCTATAACGCATTCAATAAGATGGACCGCATCATCTGCTTCGCCGTGAAAGCATGCGGCAACATCGGCATACTGTCACTGCTGGCATCCGAAGGCTGTGGGGCAGATATCGTATCAGGCGGTGAACTGCACAGGGCTTTAGCCGCAGGGATGGATCATTCAAAAATAGTATTCGCAGGGGTCGGCAAAACCCGTGAAGAGATAATATTTGCAATTAAATCCGACATACTCATGTTCAATGTGGAATCACGTCAGGAGATAGACCTGCTGAATGAATGTGCACTGGAACTCAACAAAAAAAGCGAGGATAGCCATACGTGTCAACCCTGACGTAGACGCTAAGACTCACCCTTATATATCCACTGGTCTGAAAGAGAATAAATTCGGCGTACCCGTTAAAACAGCGAAGGAAGACTACATTTATGCCAACTCTCTGAAAGGCATTGATGTTGTGGGAATTCACTGTCATATCGGCTCACAGCTCACGGAAGTAACACCTTTCAGAGATGCCGCAGATATACTTATCAATCTGATCAGAGACCTGCGTAAAGCGAAGATAAACATAAAGTATCTCGACCTCGGCGGTGGACTCGGCATCTCATATAAAGACGAGATAACGCCGTCACATGCAGACTACGCCTCAGCACTATGCGAGATTTTGAAGGGTGAGGACATGACCTCATCTTTGAACCCGGCAGAAATATTGCAGGCAACGCAGGGGCACTGATAACAAAAGTCCTCTATACAAAAGAGACAGAAGAGAAGAACTTTAAAGTGGTCGACGCCGCTATGAACGATCTGGCGAGACCGTCATTATATAACTCTTACCATGAGGTGAAATCTGTCGATGTAATAGACAGAACCATCACGGCGGACATAGTCGGACCTATCTGCGAGTCGTCAGACTTCCTTGCAAAAGACAGAGTCCTGCCTGATGTCGACAGAGATGGACTATACGCTGTAATGTCCGCTGGGGCATACGGCATGACCATGGCATCTAACTATAATTCCCGTCCGCGTGTTCCTGAGATACTGGTGGACGGAGATACATATTATATAGTAAGACGTAGAGAAATTTATAACGACTTAACAGGACCTGAGATGGTTCCTGAATATCTGAGGAAAAAAATGAACATACCATTTTACAAAATGACAGGTGCAGGGAACGACTTCATCTTTATCGATAACCGTGACGGCAAAGCCAACGGGATAGACAGGCAAACACTCATAACCAAAGCGTGTGCCAGAAACGTATCTGTAGGTGCTGACGGTTTGGTGCTCATTGAGAATAGTGACGGAGATACGGATTTTAAATGGCGGTTTTACAACTGCGACGGTTCAGAGGCGGAGATGTGCGGAAATGCATCAAGATGTGCAGGACGCTTCGCAAAACTGAACGGCATAGCAGAAGATAAAATGAGCTTCGACACACTTGCAGGCGTTATCGAAGCAGAAGTTAAAGAGGGGGGGGTGGATGTAAAAGTTCAGCTCACTCCGCCATTTGATAAAAAAATCCGATTATACGCTCAGCCTCGACAGCGAAGAACTCCCTATATCGAGTATAAACACAGGCGTACCTCATGTTGTCTGGTTTGCAGACGGCATAGAGGACATAGACATTATGAAATACGGAAGCGGTATCAGATACCACGCCGATTTCTCTCCGGCAGGAACTAACGTAAATATCTGTCAGATAATGCCTGACGGCATGTTACGCATACGCACGTACGAGCGTGGCGTAGAGGGTGAAACCATGGCTTGCGGCACAGGCTGTGTTGCCGGAGCTATCTTTGCTATAGACAAGGGGCTCGCTCAAAGCCCTGTGACATGCAAGACATCAAGCGGACTGCTCCTAACCGTCTATGTCGAAAACGGTAAAGTTTACCTTGAAGGTGAAGCAAGAGTGGTTTATAAAGGTGAACTGACTAAGGAAGCTTATCAGTATTAGTTACGGGATTATGCAGCCTGAGCTGCTTGATACATGGAGGAGACTATGATGTTTAAAGGAAGCTACGTAGCCGTAGTAACACCTTTCAAAGACGGAAAGGTAGACGAGGAGAGACTTAGAAATCTGGTTGACTACCAGATCGAAAGAGGGACTGACGGGATAGTGCCTTGCGGTACATCCGGTGAGTCGGCAACACTTACTTACGAAGAGCACTGTCAAGTAATTGACATTTGTATAGATCAGACAAATAAACGCGTGCCTGTTGTGGCAGGTGCGGGGTCTAACTCCACACATGAGACACTCTTCCTTACTGAGCATGCTAAAAAAAGCAGGTGCTGACGGTGCACTACTCATCACTCCATATTATAACAAGCCGTCTCAGGAAGGTCTTTATCAGCACTATAAATATGTCGCTGAGAGAGTGGATATCCCAATAATAATGTACAACGTACCGGGAAGAACAGCATGCAACATGCTCCCTGATACTATTATAAGACTTTCTCAGATACCTAATATCGTATCTGTGAAAGAGGCAAGCGGTTCTATGGATCAGGCGGCGGCCATTATCAACGGCACACCTGATGATTTCGGTCTGCTTGCAGGCGAAGATGCACTCATCTACCCTCTTTTGACTCTCGGTTCTAACGGGGTAATTTCTGCATCAGTAAACGCTTGTCCGTCTGAAGTTGCAGACTTATACGACTCTTTTGTTGCAGGAGATATTGAAAAAAGCAAAAAAAACTTCACTTTAAGCTCCTCCCTCTATTTGAGGCATTCTTTATGGAGACAAACCCTGTCCCTGTGAAGAAAGCCCTTGAGCTGATGGGACTTATCGGACCTGAGGTCAGACTACCACTTGTTGAAATGACGAAAGAGGGAACAGCTAAGATGAAGGCTGTTATGGAGCGAGTAGGTATCCTATGAGCAAAGTAAAAGTAGCTATGGTCGGTGCTGCCGGAAGGATGGGTCGCCGTATCATCTCTCTTATACAAGAAGACGACAGATGTGAGCTTTCAGGTGCACTGGAATACTCAGCTTGTCCTTTCATCGGTCACGATGCAGGAGATGTCGCAGGCTGCGGCAAGATAGGCGTTGAGATCACCGACGACATAGATAAGGCTTTCGCCGATGCAGATGTCTTTATAGATTTCACAGGCGTGGAAGCCACCATGGCGAACCTGAGCAAATATGAAAAAGCAGGCGTGCCTGCTATCATTGCAAGCACTGGAATGACAGCCGACCAGACAAAAGAGCTGGAAAAAACTTGCCAAAAAGATGCCCGTCCTGTTCTCACCAAACATGAGTGTCGGGGTAAACCTCACTTTCAAAGTTCTTGAGAAGGTAGCAGAAGTTATCGGCGAGGACTGGGATATAGAGATTGTGGAATCCCACCACCGCCATAAGAAAGACGCTCCGAGCGGAACAGCCATGAAGATGGGCGAAGTTATCGCAAATGTCCTCGGCAGAGACATTGAAAAGGATGGTGTCTTCTCTCGCCACGGAATAATAGGCGAGCGTACCGACAAAGAGATCGGAATGCAGACACTCAGAGCAGGAGACATAGTCGGCGAGCATACGGTTATGTTCTGCACTAACGGAGAACGCATAGAGATTACCCACAGAGCACACACCCGTGACATGTTCGCAAAGGGTGCTATCAGAGCGGCTATCTGGATGAAGGATAAGCCGAACGGATTTTATAACATGTTTCAGGTCTTAGGACTGTAAACCTAACCAATTAACAAGGGCGGTCTGCGGATCGCCTTTTTTTTTATCCTTTCTACATTACTATGAGCTGATTCAAAAAACCTGTAAATAAACTTTACATATTGTTGCGGACAGTTTTAGTCTTATTATTATAAGCGAAGGACGGGGAAATCCGCAATTCAAAGCCAGAAAAGAAGCAACAAGTCAGGATTCCCTGACTGATCTCCCCAAACTTCAATAAATCTCTAAGGTGTTGGCTGATAAAATCGACGTCATACTTATCAGCCGATGATTTAAACATCTTGGTTAGTGTAATTACATAAGATTTAAACCCTGTATGGGATTCAGTATTAACGGTCGATCACTGTAATCGACCGTTTTTTTTTGCAGTATAAAACAGGTCAGAAAAAACTACAACTATTGGTATTCCTTACATATAAAATTATTTTACATATTGATTTATATACATATCCTCCGATAATATATGACAGGATAGAAATTATTATTGAAATTGGAGGGTGTAATTATGAACCGCAAAGGCTTTACTCTTGTCGAGCTAGCAATCGTTTTGGTTATCATCGGGGTGATTCTGGGTGGTGTTATCAAAGGTCAGGAGCTCGTAACAAACGCAAGGATTAAACAACTATATAGGAATTTTCAGCAAGTCGAATTTGCATACTTCTCATACTTTGACAGATTTAACGGTGTCCCAGGTGATTTGCAAGCAAACGCTGCTGGCGACAGAGATGGTTTAATTCAGAATAATGATCCCGCCACAAGTAGAGACGGCACTCAAACCGGAAATGAAGACGATGTTTTCTGGTATGAAATCAGAAATCAGAACTTCTATAGTGATGGCGGTACCGGAATTGCATTACCTACTCATGCGTTAGGAGGAACAATGCTTGTCGAAAATGGTTTCGGAGGGCTCACGGGATTCAATGTATTATGTATGCTAGGAATCAGAGCTGATCAAGCAATAATATTTGATACCCAATTTGATGACGGAGTTGGTACTACAGGAGACATCCGAGGGGCTGCAGCAAACCCAGGAGCAGCTGCTGTAGCTTATTCAGCAACACCTGGTACAATTGGTTCTGTCTGTATCAGGATAAACTAAAACATTCTAAACCATATTAAAAGGCGGTCTTCGGATCGCCTTTTTTTTTACCCTTCTCACGTCATTCTGAGCGTAGCGAAGAATCTGATAATATCAGACAATCAACGGGTTCAGCTCCAGATATACAGGATTAACCCTAAACAAACAGATAAGCCATGCCTATAGATCATTACGTCGAAGTAAACTTTTCCTCATGATGACAAAAAAAACCATAGCACGCCAAAAAAGCCCCATAAGATATTTAACTTAAAGGTATCTGATCACCATGATACAGCTTACCGTTAATCTCCACCTCTGTCAGAGTAATAGAGCCGCTACCGCAGGCGATTTCTACACCATCATCGTTTACGGCAAGCACCTGCCCCGGTTCACCATAGTCCCCCCCCTGCCACTTCTCAGTGGAGGCACGCCAGACAATCACTTTTTTTGTTCGTTATGCATAAAAAAACGCCCCAAAGAAGGGTCGACTATAACCACGGACATGGTTATAAAGGCTGAATGCATCACGATTGAAATCTATTATCGAGTCTTTCCCACGCTTACGCTGAAGATAAAAAGATGAAATCTCGTCTTGTGCCACGGGAGTATAGCCAACAAGCCCTTTGCGGTTCAGCTCGACAATAAAATCCGCACATACGGAAGCATATTTATGCAGAAAATCAGACGGATAATCCTCGTAATCTATCCCGATCTTTCTGGAAGAGATGATATCACCGGCGTCCACCCTCTCCCCTTGCAGATAAAAAAGTAGCTCCGCTGACAACAACCCCACGGACAAATTGCTCTGTTATGGCTGAATACCCTCTATAAGCTGGCAAAAGCGACGGGTGAGCAAATACCACATCCCGATCAACGCCTTTAAAAAAAGTCTTTTGTCCAATCCACACAAACTATAGTCTTACCCGATAAATCCGGCAGATTCTCGCATGTAAGGGCACTGTTTGCGGCGATAAATGTCATATTGAACTGTTTTCGGTGGCTTCCGAGATCTTTAGCCAGTGATGTCCTCTGAAAGCCCCTTGTATAAGTGACAACATCGGGATAAAAGTTTCTCCTGTCCAGTTCATCCAGAAGCAGCTCCCCCAGATGGTTTGCAGTGAATAGACAGATACCCATATTATTTACGCCTCAGTATAAAAAAATGCACCTATAGCAACTATCACGGCGGCTATTATATATATTATTGTATATGAAGGTTCTTTTGTTGATGAGAGTCTAAGGTTTTCCCCTTTTTTTTAGCAGAGCGATCCCCTGAAAAGTCCTTTCGTGTACTAGGTTTTGAACCTCACGCACTAGCCCTTCTTTATTAACGACTTCGGTTTTCACCAGATCAGCCTTAGGGAAAGCGGAATCGAAAAAAAGATATATAGTATGCACATCTGGTCTCGTCCGCATCGGACAATGTTTTCGGTTCGAAGGTAAAGCCATACATAGGAACTTCCAGCTCGTATTTAGTCGAAAAAACAGCCTTCTTCTGTCTCGATATATGCCTGTTCCAGATCGGGTGTGACCCCGCAAATTGTTTCGGTGATCTTCATTCTCGACGCTTCATATATGATATTGATGTCGAGCTTCGCGGCGGAAACCGACGCCGTCATGAGAATAAAAAAAATGATAAAAAATATAAAATATTTCACTGAATCACCTCTAAAACAGATAATAAAACATTGTAGTACCCCACGTAAACACAATAGTATATTTCTTAAAAAAAATGTAGAGCATAAGTTCACCTTTGGGTTGTTTTCTATAACTCAAAAGTGTATAAACAATAGTGCTTTTTTGGTGATTTAATACCTTTTCGGGCACATTTTAAAGTCCAATAAAGTTATAGACATGAATTTAGAATTGTGTTATACGCAATTGTATACAGTATACCATTGCCGTATGAACGCATAAGAATTGCATAAACATAAATTTCCGTGGAGTGTGTAATGGCACAAGTTTGCTACGGGTACTATAAGGATACCAAGCTAGACAACATAGGCAAAGCAAAGGAAGAGTGGTCAGATTCACCGCTCAGAACCCCAGACGAGTACAGAGACAAACCTCTCAAAGCCCTTATCAATTGGGATGGTTTCTTGGTCTACGACGAGAATGTAGACATGCTGGCTGCACTCGCTAACTATATGGAAGAGATCAGTAGTGATGGCTGCTGCGGAAGATGCTTCCCCGGGCGTGTAGGTACTAAGCTCCTCGCTGAGCAGCTCATGAAGATACGCTCCGGAGCATGCACAGACGAAGAAATAGCAAAAGCTGTAGACATGTGCGAATCAATCTTCAACTCTGCTAAATGTACAGTTGCTCCAACCTCAACTGTCCCTGTTAAAGCATTCCTCACAGAATTTAAAGATCAGGTAAAGGCTCAGGTTTCTGATGATGCCGCTGAGTATTTCAAGCATATCACAGCCCCCTGCACGGCAGGGTGCCCTGCCAATGTGCCTATTCCTGAATTCATCGAAGAACTTAAAGACCACAGACATCTTGATGCATTGGCTACAATACGTAAAACTATGCCTCTCCCCGGCGTATGCGGACGTGTCTGCCCTCACCCATGTGAGGAGAACTGCCGTAGAGGACTTGTCGATGAAGATCCTGTCAGCATTATGGTTCTTAAGAGAACACCTTTTGACTACGAATACTACAACAATAAAACCCCTCAGCTTCCACCAAAGATGGAATCAAAGGGCAAGTCTGTCGGTATAATCGGTGCAGGACCTGCAGGTCTCACCGGTGCATACTACCTCGCTCTTATGGGTTATGATTGTAAAATATATGAGATGCTGGATGAACCTGGCGGAATGGTTGCGATGGGTATCCCAGACTTCCGTGAGCCAAGACACATCCTTCGTCACGAAGCAGAGATCATCCAGTCCCTTGGTGTAGAGATTCAGTACAACACCAAATTCGGCGGACCGAATGACGATATCGACCTCGCATACATGAAAAAGAACTACGACGCTGTTTTAATAACTCTCGGTGCATGGAGATCAAAGGCCATGGGTATCGAAGGTGAGAAAGACGGTTACGAAGGCGTTTACCCTGGTGGTATCGACTTCTTATATGTACAGGCTATCGGTAAAGACGTAGCTGTTAAAGGCAAAAAAGATCGTTGTTGTCGGTGGTGGTAACACTGCTATCGACTGTGTTCGTGTTGCCCTCAGAGAAGGTGCTACAGACGTAAACCTCATCTATAGACGTTCACGTGCTGAGATGCCGGCGGAAGATTACGAGATTGCAGACGCTATCGAAGAAGGTATTAATTTCCACTTCCTCTGTAACCCTACAAGAGTTATCGCAGAAGACGGCAAAGTTGTCGGCTGTGAGGCTGTTCGTATGGAGCTCGGTGAGCCTGATGATTCAGGTCGTAGAAGACCTCAGCCTGTCGAAGGTTCAGAGTTTATCATCGACTGTGATTTCATCATACCTGCTATCGGTCAGGATCCGGACCTCTCCTTCCTTAAAGAAGAGGACGGCATAGATGTTACTAAATGGAGCACATTCGCAGTTAAAGACGACCTTTACGTTACCACAGACCCTCAGATATTCTCTGCAGGTGACTGTGAGTGGGGTCCTATGACAGTTGTTAAGGCTATCGGTGCTGCTCGCTGGGCGGCGACAATGATAGACAGATACCTTACCGAAGGTGAGCCTTACCTCACTGAAGAAGAGACTCTGCAAAGAGCACTCGAAACATCAAGAGGTGCTGTCTTCGATAAGAAAGAAAAAAGTCTGCGAACTCGAAACCCCATCTATCCACAGAGTACATCAGGAGAAGATGGACGGAGATTCCAGAAAAGATAACTACGAAGAGGTTGAAAAAACCTTACACAATGAACCAGGCGTATGACGAAGCCACCAGATGTCTCAGGTGTGTTCGTATGGCTATGGTTGCACTTGGCTCTAAATAACAGGCGTGTGGAGTAGATAAAAAATGGCAGAAATTATAATAAATAACAACTCCTACTCTTTCAACGAAGGCGACTCTATCATTGATGTTGCTGAAAGAAACGGAATCCATATCCCAACCCTCTGTTACCTCAAGGATGTTACTCCTACGGGTGCTTGCAGACTCTGTCTTGTACAGGTAGAGGGAGCGGGAAGACTTCAGGCCGCCTGCACAACCTATGCCAAAGACGGCATGAAGGTGGAGACTGATAACGAACATATCTGGAAAAACAGAAAAGACATGCTCGACTTTATCCTGATTAAACACCCTCTTGACTGCCCTGTTTGTGACAAGGCAGGTGAGTGTGAGCTTCAGGACACGGCTTTCGAATTCGGAATGAAAGAGGAGATGGTCTCCTCAAACAAGCCGACCGAGCCTGTAGTAAAGTGGAACAAAATCGTATATAACTCTAACCTCTGCGTACTCTGCGAAAAGTGTATAAAATCCTGCCACGAAATGACAGGCTGTTCTGCACTAGCTATGGAAGACAGAGGATTCTATAACCACGTCACTCCGGCTAAGGGTGATACTCTCGGCTGTGACTTCTGCGGTACTTGTATCGACAGATGTCCTGTAGGTTCACTCCTCGACGCTCAGTTCCATCATGCGGCACGTATATGGGATCTGGAAGAGAAAGTGACAAGCTCTGTATTCTCTCCGGACGGATGTCAGGTTGAATACGGAATCAAAGACGGAAAAATACTCAGAGCAAAAGCTGTAGGGAGTGGTCAGATAACCGCTCAGGACAGATTTGCATTCAGATACCTCGATTCTGCCGACAGAGCACTCAACCCGAAGGTAAACACAGGCGGAAGCCTCACTGAAACTGGCTGGGATGAGATAGCAACCACGCTTAAAGACAAAATGACAGGTCTTAAAGCTGACGAGGTTGCTCTCGTTGCCGGAAGCACACTTACTAACGAAGCTATGGCAGCTTACAAAAAAAACTTATGGCAGGCTTCGGCTCTAACAAAGTTGTAAGTGATACAGATATCGCTCTCGGTTCTTTCTATGACAAATACTCTGCTAAATTCGGCACTCTGGAAAACATCGGAACACTTGATGATATCAAAGACTCTGATGTAATCTTTGTTATCGGTTCTGATCTCCGCAGAGAGGCTGTCGGCGTTAAGCACAGAATAATGAACGCTGTCATCCACAACGATGCAAAAGTTTATGTTGCAGGTCTTAAAAAATACGAATACGACCTCTTCACTACTAAAACTTTCATGGCTGAGTACGGCGATTTCGCAGGTGCTCTCGAGCTTATGAAACAGGACGCTCCTGCACCTGTTAACCAGAAGAACCACAACGTAATCGAAGTTATAAACGACGTTAACCTTTATGTACCTGCTAACCTCAAAAAAAAGCTAAAAAAAAGTATCTCTCATCATCGGTGACGAGTACATCCAGTCAGGCACAGATGCCGACGCTGTTTTAGCTTTCTGTGACTTCATCGGTAAAGACATCCTTAAGTCTGTCTTCGTAGTGAACGATCAGGTTAACTATATGGGTGCTGTGGTAAACGGATTTGTAAGAAACGGATATACTGCAGAGAAACTCACTGCCGACCTGACATCAGGCGGTATAAAGCTTCTTATCAATGCAGGTTTCAACGCTAAGCCTAACTGCGAAGTTTCTGCAAAGCTTGAGACTGCATTCCCTAAAGCAGGAACATATATAGCCGCCGACATCTTCAAGACAGGTTCTGCCGTCACTGCAAACGTGATACTCCCTGCTAAAGATGCTCTCGAAACTGTCGGAACATTCACAACTATGGACGGACGCCTTGTTGCTCTCGATAAGATCGTAGACATAAAAGGCTCTCAGAAGACACACGTACAGATCGCTTCTATGCTCGGAGAACTCGCCGGACAGAGCATCACTGCATGTGCCTTTGAAACATTCCATGGTGACGTTGCCGGCAAAAAACGGCTTCCCTGCCATCGACTACTCAGAGGTCGACGGAACTATAGCCAAGGCTAAAACAAATGAGTGGAACACCACATCATACACATACACAAAACCTGCTGCTAAAGCCTGCACTGTATACGTGAACCCACGTTATCATGCAAACATAATAACAGCTAAGTCCTTTGTTGCTCAGACAGAAGAGAACAGAGAATTCTTCTTCCCTGTGAACAAAGAGACTCTCTCCGGTGAAGAATCCGACAACGTTGCAAAAGGCGTTACACTCATTACCAGAGATTTCTAGATAATTAAGTAACTTTCTATATCAAAAAAGCCGACTCATCCGAGTCGGCTTTTTTTTATGTGATTTTTTACCTAACACACTTTTCAATCAGACATTTTTTCTAGTATCATTATTCTCAGAGGTAATTAATGAGTAAAACAATACTGCTCCTGATGCTTATTCTTATAATGAGTGTCGGTTTATTCTTATTTGTGGATTTCAGAAACGACAACCCGGTTATTGTTGATAGACTCATCCAGATTGTTTACCCCGACTGGACAACCAAAGCTGAGCAGAGACAGATAGAAGGTGAAGCGGCAAAGCCACACAGGATCTTGTTGGCAAGAACACAGATATCCTCGGCTCTGACATAAATAATAAAAAAAACTCCCGATATAGATATAGAAACAGGTGACGCTCTCCTTAAGGCCTCCCAGACCGGAAACCCCGATGTCGTTAAAAAAACTCATCAGAAGCGGAGCAAACATAAATACTCAGGATGATTACGGAAATACAGCACTCAACCTTGCTGTTATGCGTGGTCAGACAGACGTTATCAATACACTTCTTATTAACGGTGCAGACCCTGATATCCCCAATGAAGACGGATTCACCCCAACCGCAAACGCATCGAGACAAAGACGCGAAAAAAGTGACTACCATGCTGCTCGAAAGAGGGGCTGACCCAAATAAGCCGAACGCAGAAGGTGTTACACCGCTCATGCTGGCGGCTAAATACGGGCACGAAGGGATAGTTAATCTGATGATGCAGCACAACGCAGAGGTCAATCTGAGAGATAATCTGGGCAGATCGGCAATGATGTATGCCGCTGAACACGGTTATTCCAGAATAGTGATAGCACTACTAAGCATGGGTGCAGATAAGAACTCCACAGACAATCTGGGAAACACTGCCAAAGATTACGCCACACGGTTCGGGCACGAATCCACAGCTATCATTCTCGACCGCAACTAGGCAGGTCTGCACCTGCAAGCATACTTAGAGAAGACTTTCCAATATACGTAAAGATACGTAATTCTGAGCGTAGCGAAGAATCTGATAATATTGGATAATCAACTGGTTCAGGTCTTTCGGTAAATACCTCAGTATGACAAACTACATATTCATCTTCATGATGGTGAGACAACCTTTCTGGCTCAACTAAAACAGATGACCGATCTCAACGTATATGGCAAAGAAACCTGCACCAACCTTGGCGAAAGTACCCAGAAATCTTCCGAAGAGAACACCCTTAGCTTTCTCTCTGGCACGAGGCATAGTAGTCCCCGATGAAAGCTCATATATCAGAGCTCCAAGATACGCTCCAAGGAATGTACCTATCACAGCACCGACCCCAAAAAATACTGGAGCCATCAGTATACCAAGCACGAGTGCACAGATGATGGATGCCCATAACCCTTTATTGCTCACGCCATACCTTTTACCGATAACAAAACTGGCGTAAAATTCAGCAATCTCCCCTGCCGCTATAATAAACAGCACAGAGATGAGAAGCTTTGTCCCTATATAACCTGAGAAATACATAATCACAGGGATTATAGCTGACGCTATTCCGCCCGGTATACCAAAGAGGTTAGTCAGAACCAGAACAGATTGTAAACCGATTAGAATTATTTTAATTGTTTCCATATGGCATTCTACACTTAAAAAAATATAAAATTAAAGCGAAGGTGCTTTATGCTTGATAACAATTTTTTCGACAGAGATGCTAAAGAAGTGGCAATGGATTTACTGGGCAAAGTCATGCGTAAAAGACATGGCAAACATATCCTATCCGCCATGATCATAGAGACTGAATGCTACTATCTGACCGACAAAGGGAGTCATGCGTCCCTTGGCTACACGGAGAAACGCAAACCACTCTTTATGTCTGCCGGAACGATATATATGTATTATGCCAGAGGGAAGGACTCTTTCAACGTCAGCTGTAAAGGTGAAGGGAACGCCGTACTCATGAAAGGCGGAATGGCATACACGGATGTCATCAGCCCGGAGGCTGCACTCGATATCATGCACGAGCTCAACCCAGCAGGGGATGGAAGCAGACGGGACGATAAAAAGCTCTGCTCAGGGCAAACTCTTTTTTTGCAAATCTCTAGGGCTTAAGCTGCCCGACTGGGACGGCAAAAAACTTCATTCATGACCGGCTATACATAGAAGACGTGGGTTACAGACCTGAAAAGATAGTCCAAACCAAACGCCTCGGAATCCCCAAAGGGCGTGATGAGCATCTGGAATACAGGTTCGTGGATTTCAATCATGCGGACTCAGCCACATCAAATCCACTGACAAAACGGATCAAAGATTTCAAAATACACAGTTTGCTAGTATAATAACAGTTAATGTTGATTTTCTTTTTTTATTTGTCATAAAATTATTACATGAATAAAAAATACAGAAAACCTTCATACATTACAAGAAGTCAAACAATGGCGTGTAGCAAATATCATCAATATTAATGGGATGTTGAATACGCTGGAAAATCATATTATCAACGCAAGAGACAATACACCTAACTTTCGATCAGATAACATGTTTTCCTGTAAAGTACCTATTTACCTGACGAAAATACGTGCTAAATCAGCAAAAAAGTATCTATCTGAAAATGAAAAAAAGGCGAAAAGTTTGAACAAATAGAAGATTTATTAGGTCTTAGAGTTTTATGTCTATTTGAAAAAAGACCTATCAATAGTTTTTAGATATATTATAGAGGATTTCCTTAAGGCGTCCGAATTGAAACTCAATAGAATAAAGAGTTTCAATATTAGTAATGAAATGAATGAGCAGTTTAAAGAGCTCTATAAAACGACATTTAACCTCAAATCGCTAACAAACAAATATATTGAAAAAAAAGAAATCTACAGGCTATAGGTCAATTCACTTTCTGGCGGAAAATGAGTCTTTTAATGTTGAAATACAATTGAGAACACTCTTGCAAGATGTATGGGGAGAACTTGAACATAGATTAAACTATAAACGAGTCGGGGATGATCAACTAATTCAAAGTGGATTTAAATTTATTGCAGAAGAACTAGAAGCGTGCGAAGGGTTAATATCTGATTTACGAGTACAACGTGATTCTATGGATCAAGCATATGAAATATCTGCGAAAATCGCTTCTCCAAGCTTTATATTTAACTATGAAGATAACTGCAATTCTGAAGCCATCTTCGCTAATGAAATAGTTAAAAATAAAGCTATAGAATATAGAGAATTCATGGGTAAGCAGAATCTATATCTACCAAAAAAAATGGATTGTTAAAGCCAAAGAAATGCACCGTGAGATTATTGTAGCAAACTCAACGTTAGAAGAGAACCCTGACACAATTTATTGGATAAAGATGGAGGGAGCATTCTTACACTTTTGTGAGTCAAACCTAACACAAGCAGAAAAAAATCTACAATGAATTAATAGCCTGCCCCGAATACCAGTATAAATATGCTCTTTTTTTTAGACTGGGTGAGGTATACCATTACCAGAATAAAATTGAAAATGCTTTGTCTATGTTCGATGAAGCTGTAAATCACTTAAAAAAGATGTTCTAATGCCTCATTTAAGAATATATATCTATTAAAATCAAGGATTGCCTATGTCTATTGGTATTTGGGTGATAGATTTTTGAACCACGCCATAACATACGCCGTTGAAGCTCATGATCTATGTTCTGAGTTACAAAGTACTATCGAATTGAGTCCTTTTGAAGTACAAAAAATACTCGTATAATTCCATAAATAATATCTGCTATTACTATACCGAGAATGTGTACATGTTATATAAAAAAATTAAACGATAAAACGAACCCCCCTAAATAAAAAAAGATGAAAAAGAATGCAAAGCAAAATATGCTGAACATCAAATTATTGCTAACAAATTATTTGAGCAACTCTTAAACACGATAGAAGAATTTGATAAAAAAAAGAAAATCCTCTTGAGAGTCCACATTCTGCAAGAATAAACGCGATGAGAGATACGGCAGCATATTATAATTTCGTACAATATCAATTAAAAGGAGAGTCTAAATACATAGATGAAGCATATAATCATGCAATGTCTATTTTAAAAAAAATGAAAGAAACCTATAACCTAAGTCCTCATGGCATAACGGGAGCAAATACACAGGCCAAACACATAAATGATATTTATGCTGCATATAAATCTCATAATAATTTTTTAAGCATTGAATTATTGCTGTCGATTATATAAAATATAATAAAAAATATAAGAGGTCACTATGTACCCACTTTTGGATTAACTAAATAATTTGAGACACTGCCATACTTAAACTAACTATTGCATGAAAATACTGAGTATATTTCGCAAAAAGACGCTTGCTGATGCGGCAGATTTTTTTAGACGCCGATAAACCTGTAAAGGCTATTAAGGTTTTGGAAAAAAAATCTAGACGATGCAACAGCATGTGCGATGCTGGCTCATCTTTACGAGCATGGTATAGGCACTGACCGTGACATAAAACGTGCCATACAGTTATATCTCCGCTCGGCAAAGCTGGGGTCTGCAGAGGCGAAATTTATACTGGCAGGTTTTTGCAGCAGCGGAACTTATGTGGCACAAAGCCCCGAAAAAAGCATTTGTCTTCTACCGTGAAGCGGCAGATACAGGGATGGCAGAAGCTCAGTATAAGGTGGGACTCCATTATCTTTTCGGACATATGGGGGATAAGGATATAGGCAAAGCGTTTGACTATTTCTATCGAGGAGCACACCAAAACCACCCTCCTTCACAAAACAGGCTTGCACTCCTTTTTGCAGGCGGTCGTGGGACTCCGAAATCAGATGAAGATGCCGTTTACTGGTATCGTAAAGCGGCAGAAAACGGGCACGGTGAAGCCATGTATAATCTAGGACACATGCTCACTATGGGCAGGGGCTGCAAGAGAAACAATAAGGAAGCTCTCAAATGGTTTAAGATGGCTTCCGAAACTCTATAATGCTGCTTTAATATCTGCGATAACTTTATCTTCGTCCGGAAACTGACCAATCTCTTTTTTTTAGAATAGATCAATTTATCTCCAAGCTTCACTTCAAAAAACACCGCCTGTGCTTTTTTATAAGCTCAGTATCCAGATTCAGTCTCTTCTTTATTTTGTCCGCAAGACTTGCGGCTCTAGGATGATAGTTTCACATCATACAATATTCAATACTGATCATTACCATGCCTCTTTCAAATAAGTTTATATAATCTATACTATCATATTTCATCAAAAGCTATGGAAAAAACTTAAAATAATGATATAAGAAAGTCTATGAAAAATGTTAAGCGTCTCTGGAAATACTTCAAAGATAACAAGCTATTCATACTGATGGCTCTTCTGGCATCCGCTGTTGTTTCGGCTACGGACGGAGCTACTGCATATCTGGTGAAAGACATACTGGATGAAATATTCATAGCCAAAAACAAAGATATGCTCCGCCTGATCCCCATCGTAATAATCGTCATATACGGCATAAGGTTAGCTGCAAGGTTTATACAGTCTTACTTTATCCAGTTTGCAGGGCATCACGCTGTCCAGAATATACGAAAAGACCTCTACCACAAAATGATACACCTGCCTATGGGCTATTATGACAAAAAACGACACAGGTGCTATGATGGCACGCATCATAAACGATGTTACCAACCTTCAGAATGCGATACCTGCCGCCCTTAAAATATTCAGGAGTGTCCTTTCTATATTCTTCCTGATAGCTGTCGTGCTTTATCAGGATCTTAAGCTTGGTTCAACAATATTTATAACACTGCCATTCATGGTGTTTCTCATAGACAAAACAGGGAAAAAAAGTAAAAAAAATACAGCAAAAAAACAACAGGAAAACGTTGGAAACATGGCGACAGCTCTTCAGGAGACCTTCTCAGGAGTGCGTGTAGTCAAAGCATTTGCCAATGAATCAAAAGAGATTAATAATTTCTTTCACATAAATGCCAGAGAGGTAAAATACAGGCTCAAGCAATCCTTCGTCTCTGCACTCAGCTCACCTCTGATGGAGACAATAGCAGGCTTTGCGGTGGCAGCAATCATTTTCTACGGCGGACTCAAGGTTATAAACGGTGAAACCACGGCAGGGACTTTCTTCTCTTTCGTCACTGCATTCGGGCTTATGTTCGACCCGTTTAAAAAAAAGATCAACAACTATAATTCCACCATGCAGATGGCAAACGCTTCCGCAGAGAGGATTTTTGACGTATTAGACCTGCACAACAGCATACTCGACAATGACGGAGAGCTTGAATGTGACGCTCATGGTAAAAGCGTCAGCTTTGACAATGTAACATTCGCCTACAATGAGACCGACGGCATAGTTTTAAACGGATTCACTCTCGACGTCCGCCCCGGGATGATGGTGGCTCTCGTAGGTTCGAGCGGTGCAGGGAAGAGCACTATAGCTTCTCTGATACCACGTTTCTACGATGTCACGGGAGGGTCTATAAAGATAGGCGACACGGACATCCGTGACTTCAAAGTACATTCACTCAGGACAAACATCGGAATAGTATCTCAGGAAGCATTCCTTTTTTAACGAATCGATAGCCTACAATATCGCCTATGGAACGGGCGAGCAAGATCTAAACAAGATAAAACAGGCCGCCGATGCCGCCTATGCACTGGAATTCGTGGAAGAACTAACCGACGGTTTCGACACAGTTATCGGTGAACGAGGAGACAGGCTGTCAGGCGGTCAGAAGCAACGACTCACTATCGCAAGAGCTCTCCTGCTCAATCCGCCTATACTCATCTTAGACGAGGCAACAAGTGCCTTAGACACAGAGTCGGAACGTATAGTCCAGAAGGCTCTCTCTAACCTTATGCAGGGGAGGACAAGTTTTGTGATTGCACACAGGTTATCAACCATACTTAATGCCGATATGATAGTAGTGCTGGATGGTGGAAAGATAGAGTCCACGGGGACTCATAATGAACTGCTAGAAAAATCTGAAATATATACGAAACTCTGCAAAATGCAGTTTGCCACCTTTGAAAGAGCCAAATAGACAATTATCTATTAACGTGAGATCAAGAATGAGTATGTCTTGTCAGTACAAGTCATTACACACATGCCCTTCCTATACTATGCTTTTAAAGAGGCATATCTAATAAATGATGCCGCAAGGAGCAGCTTTGTTTCATGTTTTGAAAACATGACTGTATCTCCGAGAGCTTCAGTATTTTCAGGTGTTATCAGATGCCCCCAGCAATCATCTTTCTCAGGGTCTGTGGATTTAACTCCGACTGTGGCCATTACTGGTCTGTTTCTGTAATGTGAGATAGAATAAATGTTCCATCTTTGCCTTTCAGGATCTGTAGCTTCTACATTAGGAGCTTTGAAATAAAATGTAACTCCCCTTAACTTTACTTTAGGGAGCTCTCGGACATTCAGTACCATTTGCATCTCCAATTATTTGTTATTCTCTATTTTAATAAATACACAAAAAAGCATTTAGTATTTTTTTTCGGTCTATTCCTTTTCTGGATGCGTACCTGTCTGATCCATTTGATCAGAGAAATCGCTATAGAAGCCTTTTATTTGATCTTTTAGTGTGTTTTCATAGTAAGTTGCTTCGGTGTTGATTTTATTTTGCAGCTCTTCTTCAAGTTCTGAAAGGTCCATCGCAGACCAATCAAGATTATTAAGATCCTCTACAGTAAGCCCGTTACAGCCATCTTTGAAATTTTTTATCTAATTGAAGATAAGCTTGTTCAACAAGTATTCTGGTTAGCTTAGAATCGTAACAGCAAAATCTTTTAGTTCTTTCAATACATACTGTATCGAAGCCAAGGTCTATTTTATTACTACATTCTGTTTCTATATAATGACAAAGCCCTTTTTTATCCTTTTCATAGGCTGCTTTCTGACCGGGTTTTTTATTAAAACAAAGAGTCCCTGAGCCAGTACAATTATTACAATACAAACTCATGCTGTTGTTGAAGAAACCATATGAGCATTCTTCTTTCTCACCACTCCAGATAGAATTAATATCATCAAGGATGCCTAATATACCGAGAGCAGGACCAAAATCAGTCATAATGTCATTTTCAAGATCTACTTTAGGTAGAGTAATATCCTGATCCTGGCAAATTACTTCTTCCGTGTAATCAACACATCTAAGCTCACTAACAACATCTGTACAATTAACCTCATATTCTTGTTTTTTTGCATTGAGCTCTTGAATTATCTGTAATATCAATTTCCCAGGCTAAACACAGTGGCATAACACTGGCGTTAAGCAAGCAGCTGGCAGGAACATTTAATGCATAATCGGTATAGCAGTAATACTGTTTGTGAGGAACAAAGTAAGTAACGTCTAATTCTACATATTGATCATATGAATCATCACCGGCCCCGTAACATGAAGAAAGATTCGCAAGGGAATCTATACGGGTAAGATTATTAATTGAAGACACTGTGTAAGGAAATACTGCATTAAAAGAAGATAAGGCGTTGGACTCGAAATAGTTCACACAGGCACTCCACGAAGACGAATCTGGACCTACTTCACGGCAACCGCCGGCATACTCAATGTAACAGTTTTTTACTGCCACCATTACTATCCCATCCATTTATTACTTTATATGTCCCATTGACTTCAAGATTTGTATCTGACATATGTATACAAGCTGGATTAGATGCAAACGTGTTACATGAACCATCTGTACTATTGCATTGCACAAGATTATAATTTCTGTTGGCCTGGATATTTTTTTTGAATAATTGACACTGTAAGTAACTGTTTGTTCTTCTGTACATGTTTTCTGGAGCTGGCAAAGTGTTTCACTCCCATCGGGGCAAACCATCATATACTCTTTGTTTTCACAGTTTCTTACATCTGAAGCCTCACATTTGTATGCTTCTGTTTTTTACTTCATATAGCCTGATATCGTCAGTATTTTCGGCCACAGCATTTGAATCTGTTGAGCAAACCATTCCATTTACAGGATCCAATATCCAAACACAATCTGTGTTAAGAATTGTACCTTCATCACCAATTTCAGTTGTACCAAGGGAATCAATTTTTGAGCAACGTGGGTTTGCAGCTAAGTCTGCACATTCATCGACAAAACAATATTCAGGTCTTTCTCCAGCTAATAGTCTTTGTGAGCAATCGTAATTCTCTCTAGGACCATAATACGTTTGACATGTGACTTCTCCACCAGCTAACGTCATAGCTGCTCCACCAGTAAAATGGCCGTACTCATATTCTTGAAGAGTTATAGAGCCCGTCTGACCATATGCAGCACAAGCACCTTCTTGGTTATTACCAGTAAAGCGAACATCATAACCTGCAGGACAAGTATCAACATAGGTCCCTGGATAACAGCCCGAACCGCGTACACATGTTCCTGAAACTATAATCGGGTCGTTACATACTACTTGAACGTCACAATGTTCTTGATTAACCATTTTCATTATATTGCTCATATCACAGCCAGGAGAGTACTCTGTAGCAGTTTTTGTTGCCTTTAAACAAACAATTTCACTCTCAATACATTCGTCATCTACTCGGTGACTGCATACTGTTGTTTCATCTATACATCTCCAATCTCCCGCAATAGAAATGCTACATTGCAATAAGGCTATTAACAGTAAAATGTATTTTGTTCTCATAGATTACTCCACAGTCTCAGATGCTGTGGTAAAACTGCAGTCGGTATAGATATGTTCCTCTACACGAGTACATGAGCCGTCTCTTCTATATTCAAAACAGATATTCTGGTAACTATTACAGTTATCTGATGAATTATATTGGACACATGTATTGCGATTATCAATGCATGAAAAAAGAACCCATAATGCAGTCTATTAGTGGGGAAAAAATTTGAAGGTGAAAGGACATATTCAAGTGCTGCGTTATACCTCACATCATCATAGTATTCTGTTTGCGGGTCACAAGAGGTGTAGTTTGTATTTGTTGAATCTACACATTTATCTAAGCCGGTATTTAATACACCCCCCTGTATTACAAGAAGCTGATGAATAGGCATAATAGGATGTGTTTGAACATGTACCCGTTTTTATGCAAGTTGAACCTGATAACGTATATCCAGATGGACAAACATATTGATAATTTATACTAACACTATCACCTGTATACGTTTTTACAGAGGGGTTATTGCTATTATAACTATATATTTTACCATCGGCGGCTACGTATAGATATGTTTTGCTAGACGGAATTTTAACAGGACTATTAAAAAAATGGGAGTGTCATAGGATTATGGTAATTCCAAAAAAAATCGAAATACCAATGAAACCTGACTGTTACGCCTAAAGTATTACAACTAATAATTTCTATTTTTTACATTACCCCACCCCGGTACATTGTTTGGCGTGGCATCATTTTTTTGTACAACCCGAAATTACAGAATTTGCTGGTGTAGTAGTCGAGCAATTACTGTTGCATTGGTTAAGCGTATTATAATTCCCACCCAGAGAGCACGAATATCTAGGAATATATTTGCGACATTTATTAAGGCTGTTAATATACGTGTACCCAACACTACATTGAGGAGCACTGTAGCATTGATTGCCGGAAAGATAATAAGTAGGGTCACAGGTTTGATATGTACAATTTGCAGAACATTCGCTATTAGTTCCATAAATGACATCGTTTTCAGAACAGTAATAAACAATCTTGTCGTTGATAAAATCTTCAGCTTCATAATTGATATTTATCAGAATTTTATTCTGACTCACAGGTGTTGCGTAGTATTCATATTCAATTTTATCCTCACAATGAGCAGTCTTTGTAATCTCGTTTATTGTTACTGTGCAAGAGTTACTTATAGTTGAGCCGTAATGGAGAAACTCACTTGCTGTATCACTATCTTGAGAGTCTAAATAATTTGCTTTATCTTCATCGTATTGTGGTGCCACATCTTTAACACTGTCCACACTGCTTTGTGTCTTATATTGCTGCACATCTCCTTTGAGTTCTTGCAAATATGAAGAGTAGTCTCCAGCAAAGACAACAGAATTTAATACTATTACCAAAGTAATTAGATAGCATATTATTTTCATGTGATCCCTTTGAATAGATTTCACTATTTACACTATCTGAAATATGAAATTGAAAATGTGGTATTTTTTGGATTTCGACAAAAAAAAAGCCCCTCATACCGGCATAACCGATAGAGGAGCTTTTTTATACCTCAGGGACTCTATCCAATGACCTCTAAAGAAGTATTGGCTTACGTATCCTTTAAGATTTGGATACACTGCAACGAAATGTTCTTGCCAGCTTTGCTGTCAAAGCCCACATCTTTTTTATCATTCATTTTCATGTGTCCCCCTATCTGTTTACCGGGTGGGCAACCCACAAAATGCACATAAAGATGAGCAGAAGAAACTAAATCCTTCGACACCTATAAATACACTTTATGGGATACCCACCTACAAATAGAAGAAACTGACCAAATAAAAAAAATGGTCACCACATTTTATATCAAGAACTTGCTTAGTCTCACAAGATTAGATTATTATTAACTCGAACTATCATATGATAAACAGCTTCACCGACATTAATGCACTCAGCACATGTCTCCACTGTATCTGACATCAAATAAGTTCTCTTCTTCTGATGTTACTGTCAAACAGTATTTCATCGGAATATGAGCCTTTACTATCTTAAGGCATTTGTGCGTTGCTCACATACCTTGGTAGTCTGAGTCTTCAAAATTCTCAAAGCTTGTTACTTAAACAGATTCCCACAGAAATGAGATTATTGTGGTATTAGTATTTGGACAATTTCTGAGCACTTATACTCATATAATAGCTATGCCTTGATACTGTCTCACAATAACACTACTGTTCAATTGGTACTTTTATTTGATAACCCAAATTTTGACAATATACTCAAAACTGTGATACCTAATTACGCATGTTTTTTATTCATATATATAGCTGTGAATGTAAAGCTTTTGACGACACACTTTATTGTTGGTCTTTCCTACAGACTCATCATAAAGCTCAAAGTTGCTGCAACCATCCAGCAGAACCTCAGAAAGCTCCTGCTTTAACCAGATCATATCATTCTGAAAAGCTGCAACTGCCGTCTGCTCAGTGAAAATATGAATAATAAGTCTTTCTTTAGAAACGAATTCCAACTCATAGCTGAATTTCCATTTATGAGCTATTTTCGATATGATATGTTTAAATACACTAACCATAGGGCTACTATTCTTTAACAGTTCTACTGCTATTGTAAACTCCTTTTTAGCAAGTTTCATTTTATTAATGTCGAACTCTATTTTTACCATTTTGTACTCCTTATATACTAAGAAGACAATCTCCCACTCAAAGGGAGTTGACTCCCATTAAGTGGTTTGGTTTTTTCCAATTGTTGTGGTAATACTTCAGGGACGTGTTAACATCTCCGTGAAATACACCTTTAAAGCCATACTTGATTTCACCAGTATTAACAAGTGCTGACAAGATACGTTCACCTCTGTTAAAGAGCCTGAAAACGTATAACGAAGCATCATAGTTACAACTCGGCAATAAAGAGACTGTAAATGCTCTTCTGAGGGTTAACATTTTAAACCACTCTTAAGAACACATAGTATAGCTATATGCCACACTAAAGCAAAAACAGCTCTTAACTCTGGTAACAAGTGTTACGTAATCAATGCCACAGCTGCCTCTTGTGAATTCTGTTTGCTTTTCCCTAGTGTAATTATAGACTTCAAATACAGCCTCATGTTTTCTGCAAAGTTCTTCAGCAAGTATTGTCTCCGCTGGTTTAGTTGCTTTGGTTTTGCAATACACCTTACTAAAATCAAAGATTGTTTTTTCGTTCAAAATACTCCTTGATATTTTGTAAAAGTGCTGTTGTTCTGTCTCTTGTTGTTACTAATTTTTCTCTGAATTCCATTTTAGATCCTCCATAACTGCTATTTCTTAAGTTGCCCACCTAATAAACAGGTAAGAGGAATCTTATCTTACAAGGAGGCAAGAGTCCCCTTTGTAAGATAGTGTTATTTATATTTACAAAAATTTAACATATTTCTGTGTCTGAAGGGTACGGTTTGTATCAGTTCATCAATAAGCAAGAAGCTGTCCTATACAATTAACGACAACTAAAATCTTGCCTAAGAATGCGTACTTCCACAATAGGGGTGTCAAACTCTTCAACGACCTCAGGATGACTTTCGACATTGAAGTCTATCAACACACTGGTAATTACATTTTAGATATAATGTCTTCAATGAGGCAATATACAGCTATTTCTTCTGCCTCTCTTTTCACTCACTTTATTATAATTCGAAACATAATCGTACTTACAGAAATCATTAAGCTCACCCACTGCCTGCCCAATAATTTTCTCTGTGATATACTATATAAAGTGCTGTTTTGTGCCCATAGTCTTTCTCCTCTCAATCTGTCATAGTGTTTTCTAAATAACCCTAAAAGGAGAACTCCCCATAAGGGAAGTTCTTCCCTCATAGGTATATTTTTTCGTCGCTGCCAAACAGCAACTAACATCGATAACCACGGATTGTATACTCTATATATCCATCTAAATGGGATATCAAATAATGCTCCGTGACAATTGAAAAGTGTTTATTCAACTCTACTTGCCCTATCACAATCTACATCGTTTTTTTTATTCTTTCTCTTACTCTCAAGAATCGTCATGATAAAGATGCATATAGCAACAACGCAATATGCGGTTATAAGCATGAATAAAAAAGTAAGGGAAATATGTTTGAAACTCTGGTTTAAACATGTACGCAAGCACAAAACCAGTAAAGATGAGATTAAATAAATCAAGGAGTTTTTCTAAAACAATCTTCATTTGACTGCCTCCATTCACACAGAGTGGAGGATATTTCCCCTTTGCAGGAGAAAAAAAATCCCCCACAAGGGTTTTAAGATACTGGTTTCGACCAGTACTTCTTTAAATTAAATTTTCGTGTTCAATGTGTTATAACCTGTTTTTTACATATGTTATTGATTCTATTAAGTACCTCCGGATTTATCCTGCCTATGTATATACAGTTACAAGAGCCTTATCTCTATGTAGCGACAGTTCACACCAATAGGGAAGATTAAAACATCCCTGCAGGGTTTCGAAAATAAGCTTATAATCTCATTCTCTTACTTATCTCTTTGCACAAAGATTTCGTAAACAAGGCTACCAGCCCAGTCTCCCACAGCCACACGGTCATGGATACTAAGCGGATCTAAGCTGTAAATGCCTCCAATGGGGCATATTCCTGCATATTCCTTTAAGCAGTACCTGTTAAGTCCATATAGAGATGATATCAACGCATCGTGTGCCATTTTTCTTCTGGAGTCTAAATTTTGCATAAGCTCACGGAAATCCTTACCTTCCAGCCTATTACGCTGAGTACTAATCATTACATCATTACGACATACGACTTTCATATACTCTGTTGCGTTGATAATAAGCATTTCAAGCAAGTTACTTCCTATATCATCCCCTGAAACAAGCTTTACAATATCATTGTATCGCTTTAATGTCTCTGGATTGCCTTTCTTATGGTTCATTATAAACTCCATTTCTCTTTTTTTGTTAAATTCATTTTACTCTCCATTAATTAAGTGGAGAGATATACCCATGGTAGGGAATATATATCCCCACAGGGTTGAAATTATTGTTTTACATACACCCAAAACGGCATATCGTTCTCATCTATACTGTCAATATAAGCCAGAGTCATTGTGCATTTCTCTTAAAACAAATGATATTGACGAAACATATTCTTCTTTATCGCTTATTTTCTATTAAATGCCTGACCAAAGCTTATAACTTGAAGAACCATTATCGCGAGTGTCGCAGTTTTATGATAGCACCATCAAATAAATATATCTTTGTTAAAAAAAATCATTTCTATTCCTCTTTCAGTAATCTAGAGTTCAACCCCTGTTGGATTATATTTCATGATTTTAAAGATATATTTGCTACTATGGTTTTACGCTTTGCTCCAAATATATGACATCTTGATTTTGCTAATATCGGCAATAGCAAATGTCACATTGTCTTTAATATTTTTTCCTATGTACAGGAAAGATTATTTGTTAATTATTATACTGACTCTCCAATCATATATTTTTTTTAATTTGCCACATAAAAAAAATATAGATAGCTTTAAAGAAATGCAATTCTCTTTAGGTTTTTTTGGTATATGGTATTTTCTTGATTTGAGCATTAAGCTCGTTGATGAAATAGTGTGAATAAAACTCACTATTATAACCCACAAAAAAGATAACTTTTGTAGATATTTATTAAAGAGTCCCTTCTTTTAAGTGCTCCATGATGACCTGAACTACAAGTTCACTTTGCACTAACGCCACAATACAAACAATACTCAAGCTTGAATTAAAGTATTGATCTTATATCCAACCTGACCTGCATAGCAAGTAGGTTATAACAAATCAATTACTCAATCTTTACTTAATAAAAAAGTTTATATCACGACAAAAAACCTTTATATGCAAATATACTGCAACACTATACAGCATATAACAACTATATGAAAATGGATATAATGCAATGGTTTTTTTTAATTAATACTGCAAGACATTTGCATAAAAAGGGGGCTATAATATATATTTTGATAATTTTGAATTATTGTTTACCATTTATCTCAAAGATAAAAGAAGGTTTATTGGCGAATTACCTCTGCCGCTGGTAAAGCTGTATAATGCCACAAATACAGTACCCACACCGAGGATTAACGATATTTGCTTTTCAAACAACTTAATAATGTATAACACATATTTACCAGGCTTGCAAGACAAAGAATACAATCAGTAGCCCATAATAGCAAATTACTACCAATAGTTGACACGAAGTTTATTATTATATCCAAGTCAGCAACGAGGATACTTTAGCCAATAAGTGGAATAGTAAATGCTTTAACATATTCAAATCACGACACAGCAAATGTACATATATAACAAAAAAACGATTACAATTTTACACATTCTTTCAACAACTTGAGCACCAAGAAATCAGTAAACAATTCTTTCTGAGATTATCTCATTCATTACGTCACCTTTAACTAGCTTGTTTCGTATCATCCGATTCATCTTTATTTGATGAAACTTTTTTCTTCGCTTCTGCCGCGACTTTTTGCCTAAATTCCTGATCCTTATTTTTTCTTTTCGTATGCGAGTGAATTTATTTTCTGAGCCAATGTTTTTGTATTTCCAACAAGCTCTGAGATTGAATTTATCATGTCATCAAATTTTGCGGGTTCTACTTCGTTACGCAAACGAGCCTCAATAAGCCTTGAAAGATTGAAATCAAGCCTGTCTATATTGTTAATAAATCCTCTTACTGGAGGATTTACACCCTTCAAATAATATCCGTCAACATCCTTAATAAGATCATCAAAAAACCTTTTTGCTGTCTTTAAGTACAGCAAGTACTTTCCTTACATCCGTGAGACTTACACCGGTTCTTTCTGCTATTTCTATAGCATAATTTCTTTTTTTTAACAGTCATTTGATTTTCCTCCATGGATACATATTCATGACTTTTAAATACAATTTAGTAATATAGGATTTCTTGCAATTTTATATATTTACAGGCTTTTAAGTTTCTCTAAAGTTACTTTTGTCATCCATACTATTCTTACATGTCTCTCTCAATCTCAATCATGTCTTTCTTATGAAATAAAATAAAAAATCTTTCAATTATCTGATTCAATAGAAATTTTGCCCGTTAGTAGCCAATATTCAACAAAACAGCTCTTTATGGGTACTTTAATGACTCTATTTTTTTCGATGCCTCATACTATTACTTAGAAATACTATAAATTCATAAAAGAAGTATTTTTGTGGTTTTTTGAGTATTTGATCCTTATAATTGCACATGTAGTAGCCTTGCATGATGTCGATTCCTATGGACCGAATGAGCTCGTATTCTTCTTCTGATTCAACTTTTTTCTCCGATTATGATGGTAGAATGCCTTTTGAGTTCTTTAATGAGTTCAGAAAGGAATTCCGGCGTACTCTCCCAAAAAACTCTGTCAAGTTTGACTCCGTAAGGTTTAAGACTACGTATTAGGCCGATATTCGTAGTTTCACAGCCAAAATCATCTATTATCAACGTACCACTAAAGGGTTTGAGTTGCCTAATCTCTGCCTGAGTAATCTTCTCGCTTTCAGTTATCTCCACATACATTTTTTGGGACATTAAGAGCCGAAAATGCGTCAATATTATCAATAATAGATCGAGGAGATGCATTAACAGTCCATCCAAAATCTGGTTTTTTTCATTAAAAAATGCAGGTATATAATATCGATGTGTGGCAACGGCCTTATGAAACAAGAACCAGTCTTGCTTTGGATTTGGTACTGCAAAAAAGTACGCCATTTGGGATGGGATTATTGGTCAACATTTCACAGCCGACAATATCCAACTTCTCTTCAGTACAACGATAAAAATATTCAACTCTGAACATCTGATACTCTTCTTTGAAAGTAGTAGCCATGTCCATGTTCAAAACCGATATTTTTTCACTCTTTCAAGTTCTTCAAAAGTTTCAATTTTTGTAAATATAACCAATTTTGAGAGGCTGCTTGCCCTCTCGAAACACTGAAGAATAGTTTCATTGTTTGATAACAGCATAATCCTATCAAACTTAACCCCTCTAGGCTTTAAGAATTCTAGGGTTTTGTAGTTTGCATTTCCTTTCCCGAAACCATCCAAAATAATACGACCATTAAACATTTTAAGTCTGTCAAGTACTTGTTGATTAGAAAGATGATCAAATGCGTCAATATCGAAAAGTATATAATCTGGTAGCCTTTTAAGGTGATTGTAGTATATATCGTGCATAAAAAAGATGTACGCTGATGTTTAAGATATATGTTTTATCTCGGTTGAGTTGATTTGCTGCTATAAGCTCATCAATCTGATGAAGTATATAATGTTCAACTTCGACCTGTGTTTCTTTATCGTTAAACAAAATGCTGTTGGGTATGTTTGAGTGAAATAACAAATCTGTAGCAGTCAGCTCATATGTATTAAGATTAATTATTTGTTCGGTTTTAAAGCATGTTAGCATTTGTAGCCTCTTCTGCAATAATATGTCTGATGGCGTCTTTCACATCACATCCTAGTAGTGTTTGAATATCATTAATTCTCTTTTTGTCTGCAGCATCTGTAGTATATATATAGTAAGAATATCGGTCTAGAATGAGCCGCCCGATACCCACTGCCCCACCTAAAATCATCATTTCAGAGTACTTACCCTTCACTGTATGGACGGTTTTCAGAAGTTCAAAGAAGTATTCATGCATTGCAAGTTTGTTTTCTTTTTTTCGCTCGTTCAATAACATCAACCTTCTGAGCTAAGAGTATTTTCCACTCAGAGTTACTAAAAAATTGCCTCAGTAGTGTCATTGATAAAAAAAATCCATAATTGTCTGTGTAATCACACAGGCTGCTGCAAAGTGTTTTCTGAAACGTCTAAAAGCCTTCTCAATAAACGATGATGTGAGATTATCCCTCATGAGTGACCATGCCTCATCAAGAACAACCATTTTTTTTTCTATCGTAACCAAGAAAAAATATCCTGAGAAACGCGATAGAGCATCATCATAAGGAATAGGCTCTTAAGGTCTTCTTTTTTGTTCCAAAGAATCCAATTCCAGACAAACAAGGTCTTTTGTGTATTCAAACGTGTCTGTACCATTTACATATTTGCTATAACTTCCTTCGAAAGAGAATTTATACATAGCTTCCGATATCTCTATTGAAAGCTGATCTCCTTGTTTTTTTTAGTTGATTGATTATGTGGCCCCAGCATGTGTCATGGTTAAACTCTTTAAAAGTGACAGCAATAGCTCTTTCAATACACCCCGCAAGCCTCTTCTTACTGGGATCTTTTTTTTCGTCTTGTGTCGCTTTAAAGTTCATGCCGATCATGTTACCTGCAAGCGGAATTAGCAATTCATATTCCTCAGGTTCAATATTTCCATCTTCGGCAACTTTGATTTTTGTAAATGGATTGATAACTATGCTGGGATCAAATTCAATGAATTCGCCGCCGATCTGCTCACAAAGCTTTTCATAAGAACGCCCGATGTCGATAATGAAGACTTTACCCCCCTTCTGCTAATACCGAACAAACCATTTCGTTTGTAAACACAGACTTACCTTTACCGGACTCAGCTACTACACATATATTGTAGTTACCATTAGATGTATAAGGATCAAAAGACATGAGCTGCCCACGCCTAGAAACCAGGGTCATAAATGGTGAACCGCTACCTTTCCAGTCACTTGTAATAGGTGACATGTTTGCTGCATTACAGCTAAACAAAGGCTCCGATCTCTTAAGAAAATTCTCATAGAAATGATCGTACTGCAGAGGGAGAGTGGATAGAAATGCAGGAAAAGCGGTCTCGTCCCCCCTCTTCTTTCAGAGTAAAATTCTTTTGCATCCACAAAGTTCTCAAAAATTGTCCAAGGTATTCGAGATGCTGTTCATCATCTCCTTGCACCCACAAACTGAGTTGCATAGGAGTCTGTACTTTTCCCTGATCATACATTTCCAAGCCAACTTGAAAATTTTTTGTATCTTTTCCACAAGGCTGGCATGTATTTAGCCACAGGATTTCCGTCTGCTTGTTGAGTAGTCCAGTGCGACTTCATCGTAAATCTTTCTTTTTTGTTTGAGAACATTTGGAAGTTTCATGTTCATACAAATTGCAAATGGTGTGGGTATCTGCTTCATATTGTCGGTAAATGAACCCATGAGTTCTCCAAAATCAAAAAAGAGCTACTTCAGGCGGATAATCCTTTACTGAATAGACTCGGTGTGGTTTGTTGTTTATATAAATATCTCCGTTTTCCTGAACGGCAAATTTAGTGTTCGGATTAACAAAGTGTTCTCTGAGCTCTTTGCTTGGATTATATGAGACATTCTCCGGAGTTTCCCTATTTAGTAACTCTCGCATCAATCGGATATACTCTTCCGGTTTACAAACCCTTGGAAAAAAACCAGCTCCCTGAAGCGTTCCCATATATGAGTTCATTGTTTTAACAACATTCAGAATCTCTTTGTCTACATCAACCTTTTCTTTGCTTGTCTCTTTAAAAGGAATTATTATGGAAAAAAAATAATCGAAAATCTCTCACTCTCAGATCGAAAGTATCAAAAAAGCGGTTGTTTTGTATGCTTTTTTTTGTAAAAAATCTTTCCGTTGGCTAAATATTTCTCTGACGGCAAAATCGTCTATATTTGTATTGTTGTTAGCTTTTCTATCATAATACTCATCAACAACACTGTCGATATCCGGTGATGCATACATCATCATTGAAAGATACCAGTCATCAGAGTAGCGAGGTGCCGTAAATAGCGACTCTAATGCTTTTGCTGCTGTGGCTCCGGCATATGGGACTGGGTTACACTCTAATAGTATACCAAAGCCACTGCGGAGGATATAAACACCATTATCAAATCCAAATGGAGTGAGATGTTCAGCAATTCTGTTACGTTGCAGAACCGCCTGAATGTTCTTCATGGCTGTTCCCATTATCTCACCTTAGATGTAAAGTCACTCAAAGGAACTGCCTTGTTCTTAAGTGTCTGAATTTTGTCTTCTGGTATAAACAGCCACTTTGAGCGATCTTCTATTACATAAACAAAATGCGAGTATACAAGGTCTCCCATGTCATTTTGATATGGAGCAAACCAAATTCTCGAAACATTTTCAGGCTGACGCAAAGGGATCCCTTCTTTTGCTTTCAGAACATCTTTCATAAATTGCCTTGGCTGAGAAACAGGAAACTGAGCATCAGATATTGTTTTATTATGCAGATATGACTGGCGTTTCTTATAGGCTATTTTTTGCGTTTTTTGACACATACGTCATAGTCGTCAAGATTACCCATCATAAGGTCGTTCCCACATTCTCTTTCAACAAAGTCACCCACCTCAGGCAGGCTCTGAAATTCTCTCTCTGTGCGATAGCCGGCAATATCTTGTCTATTGTTATAGATGTCATCTACTGAACCACAGATGCCATTGTCTGGATCAGGGCAGGAAAAAAGTACTATTGCCTGTCGGGTTAAGCATTTTTGTACACCCTGGTATAATAAGCATTACAATAAACATAAGAGCCATATATCTTAGTTTTTTTCATCTCCATACCCTCACTTTGTTTCACTTAAAATTATACTTCTGCCTCTGAATAAATCTAAGAATGAACACATAAATCGAACTTGGCTGATATGCCAACTGTTCAGCCCACATTCAACATTTGAGTTATCTTGTTTCATCTTATCACTCTCCTGCCAGTGGGCGTTCTTTGATTAATTTCTCTTCAAGCTGATAATCTTGTCCATCTTTGAAGGCCATAGTAACTATGCGCCCTGCTCCTATTTCAATGATTGGAAACATCGCTTCCGCCATGTCCATATAGAATTCAGCAAGTTTACCTGCCGCATTTCCAACACCTGAATAACCAGCAACCTCTAGAGTTTTATCAGGATCTATCGTAGCAACTGATCCTTCCGGAGTTGTTGATATGTCAGATGCAGCATTATTAAAAGCATTAGCGATCCCTTCAGCAAATCCTGCTAGAAGAACTTTTGCCAAAAGAGCACCTTGCTTGGAAACAAGTCTACCTCTCAGCCCTGTTTTACCATCTTCACCAAAAATCCATCCGGTGACTGATGTATCAACTACTCTCTTCTTTGTGGCTGTCTCGACACATGACATACTGACAAGCCTTATATATACTCTCTCAGAAGAAATATCTCCACGGGCCGAGCCAATTGCTATACAGTCTATAAGATCGCTTCTATATCGATTTGGGAGCACTACATCATCATTCAGATTGATGAATACAGGCAATGGATTGGACTCACCAGCTTGCATAGTTGGTGCATCCACACCGACAAGAAGTACACCCTTAACAAAAGAGCCGGATGGGATATTAAATGATGCCAGTTTGTCTGTCATCTCATCAGGAAGGAGTGGCTCAGGTTCATAATCGTATATTTGTGGAATTTCTTCCTCTACATTCAACTTTTCTTTTTTAGCTGTGGATGAAGAGCTGACTTTTTTTCCGATTAATAGCATTGTTTGTATATAGACTATTATAGTCTTTATTATCACTTTTAGGGGGGGTGGGGGGGGAGCAGATCGATATCCGCAATATTCGCCAAATCTACAGACTTTTTTTTTATTCCTGTCCGCTTGTGAAGGTTGCTCCACTGGTATATTTGTAACCTCATCAGGTTTTGGCTGATTATAACTATGTTGGAGGATCTCTTTAATCTTATCTTCACTGACACCGCTGTTTTGCTCTACTTTAGAAATATATGCCTTGAGGTCTGCAACTGTTTGCGTGAGTTCGGTAACTGTATTTGCAAGCTTTTTTATTGTCTTCTTTCACCTGGCTCTGCTCATTCTCTATACTACTCATCCAGTCGGCTCTCTTATCTTTTTTCAGTTAAAAGTGCATCTGGTCTTTGCACCTTGCTTCTTGCAAAAGCTTTTTTTCTGCTTCTGGACAAAGCTGTAATATGAGATACCGAAAACAGCTGCAATAAACAGTATGATACTAATAATCATTACAAGTTTTTTTTCGGCTTATAACGTCATCGTCGGTTGTTATGCCATCTTTGTCTGGTTTTTGAAAATATTTCTTTAACATTAATTTAGCCTCCTGTCGGATAGACTATATAAAGCTTTGTATTACTCTCAGGTGTTAACTGGTGATCATCCAGAGAAATAGCTCGCATACCATAAACATAGAAATCTGTCTCTTCTATCATGAGAGTTTCTTGGGTATTGTTTGTTACTTCCCATATTTCGAGTTTGTAAAGATACCCAGAAAGCTCCGATTGTTTTCTCAAAAGTAGCTGATTAGTTTTTTGTAACAATATACTGGTCTTCAAATGTCTTTTTTTGTGTAGCCTGAATCTCCGGCATTTTGTTTACCGCTAAGAATAATGTTTCTGATTGCAATCTCATAAGGAAGAGACTTTTCAGCCCGGCTGATCTTTTCATTCTTTTTTAGTGGGATCTATAATCTCCACCGCGGCAGCTGGGATGTTTTTTTGGTATAAGTATTACGCTAACGACTCGATCGTCCTCAGAACTTTCTCTCAGGATAATATACAGTTCTGTAGGCTCATTTTTTAGTTAAAGTCACAAAAAACTGCTTCTCATTCTGCTTATACTTAATCACTGCTTTCTTAGACGATTTAATACTTTTAATTGCATATGGCATCTTAAAATAATTCATCTCTCTTAAAGACACTTCTATAAAACGATTGTTTCCTGCTAATTCTCGTATGTCGTAGACGTCCTTTGCAAATGCTCCCTGAGTAAAAACCAGCAAAACCGCGATTATGAAAAATATTTTTTTTCATTACTTCCCTTCCTTCTTTCCAATATCTATTAAATAAAAAACCACCTACACCATCTGCCATCATCTTTACAATATACTTCATGGATTCCTCTTCCCTGCTTGAGCCAACTTCCTTTACTGCCTTACCTGGGACAACCCAACGGGCATGTGAACCTTTTATCTCCATGGTGGCTTTATTCCAATTTGGGTAAAATGCATGTCTCACTCTATTTTTTTTCACATGTTCTGTCAGTCCACTCAGTTCATTACTCAGCTCAAAATAATTATCTGGATGCACTCTTTGAAGCAGTGTGTACTTACTATCCTCAATACTTTCTGGAGAATAAGTACCTGCAATGGCTATGATATACTTCCCCCAAGTCTCAAAAAAACGCTTTATTCGCCTCGCCTTTACTTATGACAATAGTGTCTTTGAGAGGGACAGGAGGTATCTGTATTATTATTGTTCTGTGTGAATTAATATACGCTGTCAAAAAAAATAGGAGCATGATATTAAGCACAAAAGAACCTATGAGAAACATTGAGTATTGCTTCGTTTTTTTCCTGAAGTTTTTTTCCAAGGTGTTACGACTGACATATGTACACGACTCCTCTAATCTGTAAATTCTTTCACATGGTACGGAGGGATATTTTTAGGAGTCATTATACCCACTTTATATGCTACATGCTGTATAAAGCCTTTGTGTTTCTTCTTTTTTCATACGCTTATAGATAAACACAAACACAACTGCAATGCACATAATCACAAATGCATGTCTGGTAAATATCCCAACAAACATGCTTACAACCAGCATGGCAAACTCATCTACTTCCCAGAAAAGAACTACTGGAAGAGCATCCAAGTCACGGGGTACTCTATAGTCAATATCTGACATAAATTTCTACCTCCTAATTCATGCTACAAAGAAGAAAGAGGGGAGAGTCCCCTCCTCCACCTATACTGCTGCTTCTTATGGACTCGTTCCGAAAGCTGTTTGTCCCAGATCGAAGAAAGAGCTTGCTATACCACCAGCTCCACCGATCACAAATGCCATAACAATAGCCCAGCCGAGAACATTCAGACTCTTTTGCGCTATTGCAATAACGATACCGACTATAAAGACTATCAGTGCCAGCAGAGCACCAAGCGATCCATCCATCCAATCTGAAAAAAGTAGTATTTGCACTTTCCCAAGGATCGGCGGCCATTGCGGGATGTACTATCGTGACTCCTACCAGTATGATCAGAACAACTAATTTTAGCCTTTCCGTATTAAACTGATATACCGTATGCCTATTCTGCTTCATCAGTCTTACCTCCTGCCATAAATGGCAATTTATTCCTGTTGTCTACTTCAGGTTTTTTTATTTCTATCTCAACTCTTCGTGAGAGTTCACTTGTCTCCATCTGACAGCACTCGCCTTTTGAGACAACTCTGGTTTTTTTTGCTCCTGCCTCTGTTAATATCTCTGCAACTGCTTCAGCTCTCCTTTGACCTAGTTTAAAATTATATGCTTCAGTATTTTTTTAGAATCTGTATATCCTGTAACGATAAATAGGTGGAGCTCCAGTTTCTCTGCAAGGAGTTCTCTGAGATTTTTTAATGAAATTCTGTAAGGCTGCCTTTTGATTTTCAGTTAGTTGGTGCTTGTTATAACCAAAGTGGACTGTGTAAGGGGTGCCCTCAGGTGACAAAACGATAGGATGATTGTTTTGCTCCGTCATGTTAGAATCTGAATTGATAATAATACTTGTATGCTCGTTAACTTTTATGGCATCACCATTTTTTTTGAATTACATTTGTGTCTTCTATATTGATTACATCTTGATCGGCAGGATAATCCTCTATCATGGCTGCGTTATCAATGTCTTTTTTCTTCAGGAACTTTTTTTGCCTTCTGACTCTATTGGCCTTATAGTAATACCGGTGTCTGCAATTTCTATTCCTGCAGCTTTAAATGGATTTATTATTTCTGGTCGAGAGCCATTTTTCTCCACAATGACGTACTGTTTGCTTTCAATATATACAGTGCCGTTGTATAGATATTCCTGCATCTGAATATGGTCTATTAATCCAAGGTCCATATATACTCTCTCCTTGTGGATATTTTCTGATTATCAGCATATTTATTATCTGAAGGTTTTTTTTGTGGTATTTGTGTTTAAAGATAACTTATTCTTTAAACCACATTCGGTGTGGATAAACTGACCTATAATGTTCTTATCAAAGGTTAAGGATTATCTGTGGACAACATAAGATGCAAATACTGTAATCATGTAGTTGAGGTTACACAAATTCGAATTGATAAAGATTCAATTGAGATTTTGGTCGTTTGTGATAATTGTTCCAACAACAACTATATTCCTATCAAAAAGAACAATAAATGTGAGTTTATTAATATATATACCCGGTCTGTACAAAGGAAATCCGTTGTTTGTGATACTAAGTTCAATGATATAGTCTCATTGAAATAAGTTTAAGCAAAACTATAATAATCCGAATCATTCTTAGTAGCTTTTGATCGGCAACTATTACAATATCGTTCTCCTTCACCAACGACCACATGCTTGTCACAAATGATACACTTTTTTAATCATTTTTTTTCTTCCGATTCACAAAGAATTTTAAATACTGCATTAGGTTTTATGTCATAAAAGTATTTAAAATATAGTTGTACGAAGTCATACAAATCTAATTTGTATCCATTTAACTTAATTATCTTATGGCATAATATAATCTCATTCTTTTTTAAGACTTCTTTTTTCTTTTATGAGACTAATTTCATCTTTATACAGCCCAGCTTTAATGAGCTTTCTTCTTATGCTTGAATGGTCTGGTATAAAACCAAAGTTACTTTCAACAAACAAGAGGCTGCAATTTCTGAAACTGAGACCGTGCTTCACTAATGTCATAATATCCTTGTTTAACAAGTCTTCAGTGTCTACAGCTATAACTACTCCATATCTCAGAACAAGCCCCTGGTATAGTAAATTCACATCATAATATTTATAATTGAGAAAAACCTTATCTATGGGCATATATTCCAATAGCTTGATTGCAGCTTTAAACGTTGCAGTTTTAACCTTATATAATATTTCTCTCTGAGGGCACTCTTTATAGTTATCTTTAAGATGCTTCATTGTTAAACCCGTAATCTGAGTAACGAATTCGTACTTTAGCCCTGATTCGAATAAGTTCGCGACAAGATCATTATATCTAAGCATCAAGATATCTCAGTAGTAATTCTTCTATCATTTGCTCAGTTTTACTGTGATCTTGGCTATTATCTATAAAGTCTTCTATCTTGGTTTTGCTTATAAGAGTAAATATCGGCATGGGTGGTGTTATCAACCCTGAAGTGTATAATAAATCTATATGATCATAGTCTCTGGTAAGACTTATAGATTTTAGTGAAATTCCAGATTCTTTACACTTTCGAATGAGATCTAAGATACTTGTATTGATTTTTTTATCACATCTTTCACTATTTCTCGCTTCATTTTATCTTGAGAGGACTTTGGTTTACCTCCTCTGATGTTAAGGTCGTTCAGTTTACTATGCATGTCACGGTTGCTTTTAATAAGTTTCTTATTACTAAGCTTTAAATCATTAATCTGCTCAACCTGACTGTCTATTTCAGTTTTGATATCGGCTTTAGCCATGTTTTTTCATGCTTTCATACATTGCATACTGAATTTCTTCGGAAAGCTCTGAAATAATATAAAGATCTTTTTCTTTTAAATTTAAACCCTTGACTATGGCTTTTAGCTCCGGAATAAGATTCTCGTGTATTGATATTAGTCTTCGTGTTGCGAGTTGGCCAGTATTGGCAACATCTGACACTTTCTTAATCCTCTCACTTTTGCACTTTCCTTTTGTTTTTTTTATAAAGCTCTGCTAAAGCTTTAGCTTTCTGACTAGTGGAAAGATGTCTTCTACGAACGTTGCATTCTACTATAAAAATTGCGACTTTTTTTTCCGGGTCTTCAAATTGACGTATTATACACGGAAGAAACTTCATCTCTAGGTCAATAGCGGCACGATATCTCTGATTACCTGAAAGAATTGTGTATTTATTTGGAGTACTCTTCATTACAGTAAGCGGCTCATTAATTCCATTCTCTTTTATGCTTTGTTTTAATTCTTCAAATTCAATTCCAGTTAAGTTATCAAAATACGCAGCATTGTCCTTATGACTGCTTAGGCAATTGATATCTAGCTCTACTACATCGTACATATCTACCTCAAAAAAAAATACTAATGTTATACCACACCTGTCAAAATGACAAAACGTATCTGAATACACAATTTGTCATTTTGACAGACAGTCTGTATTGCTTGTATATACATAAACCTTAAACTGTGATCTTACGCTTATTAAGAATAAATTTTTTTAACATCCTCATGGCTTATATATTTATAGATTCCTATTTGTACTGTATTGATTTTCTTACGTGAAATAAAAAGATAAAGGTCGTTATGAGAACATCCAAGGATGTTGCATGTATATGCAAGACTCCAGTGTGGAATAGTCTGAATATACTCCCAGTCTTGTGAGTCCAAGAAAGTGTTAATAGTATTTAACAATAACTTATCAATCTCCTTCAGCTTTGCCATGCATTTCCTCATACTTAACTATAAAAAAAAACGTTTTACTATTAAAATTGCCTTTTCACACTATCTGCAGTATACTTACGGCTATATTTTATAATCTATTAGTGAGTTTTTTAAACAAAGCGAAAATACGATAAATAACAGATCCATATATATAATATTGGCAAACAAGACTACTACAATTAGTAGCCACAATCCAAAACTACAACAAATAGTAGTATTTGTCAAGCAGACCTAATTTATATTTATACAAAAAATAATTTATTTTATTATGCAAAAATACAAGGAGAAGAAATTATGAAACCATATGGGGAATATCTCAAAAAATCTTCTTGAGCGGCTAGAAATCAAATCGAGTCACTTATCATTACAAACCGGTATAAAAAAAAGGAACAATCAATTCATATATTGGACAATTAAGGAATCCGCCACTTGATGTACTTAAATTAATAGCAGAGACCTTAAAAGTTCCTGTCGGATATTTTTTTCGGCGAAATTACACTTAATGAAGCTTTATACCCCGACCTCTTCCCTGCTACAAAACAGGATTTTGTAAAACATATTAACTTCAAAAAAAATAGGGAGGATTAGAACCCGAAAATTTTATTGTAATTCCATATATTGAAACTGTTGCTTGCACTAGCACACCCTTCTTTTCAATACAGACGTCGGAATCGAATACTTACTATATTATGCGTAATACAGAGCATCATAATAAAGAAATGTGCTGTTTTAATGTTGTTAGCGATTCAATGCAACCATTTCTCAATAAAGGTGATATTGTATTCGTTGAAAACTTCATGAGAGATAACCTCTCAGATATTAGTATCAACCAGCAAGATATATATCTTTGCAGAGCAGAAGACCCGGAAACAGCAAATGACAAATCAAACCTACTCATATGCAGACTTAATCTATTTAAAAGGTATTTAGTATTAAAAAAAACAGATAACCCACTAATAGATGATATCACAGTAGAGTTGGACAATAGGAAAAATAATCCAGTAATTGGAAGAATTATCATGTCACAAAGATACATCTAACTTAACAATAATTTACATAATCATGTTAATATAACCAGACAAAAAAGTAACAGTTTCTTATACTCGAATCTATAAAACTCAGCTCTGTTTTTTTTGCTCCAAGCTTGCTGAACGTTTGAGCATTTCCAGTCACTTTTTTTTGTTTATTCCATTAAATCTTTCATCGCTTTTGCTATAAGGATAATGTACCTCTCTTGATATTTCTTTGTTTTTTGAATGATAATTCCCTATAGCTTCCCATGTGTAACCATAACGATTTATTTCACTTGCTAATATCCAGCCTCCAAAATCAATATTCCAACAAAGATCAAAACCATACTTATAGTCATATCCAAATCTCTCAAACCACCATTTATTGATTTGCATAGCACCTATATCAAATCTTTTATCACTATTCTCAATAATAATTCTCATTGCCTCAGAAAATGTATCAGGATAATAGCTTTTCTTTGACACATTTATTGCATAAGGTTCTCCACCTCGACTCTCTACTCTCATAATGCTGTAAAAAAATAATAGGAGATATGTTGTATTTTTTCTGAAGCATACCGTACACAACTGTCAATATCCTGGGCAATAGTATTGACTGACAATATGATTCCTATAAAGAAAATAATTACTTTCATGATTGAGTACCCGTATAAAGTAGCACAGATGAAATCAACGCAACAATAATGTACTCTGCCGGTGAACCAGTTGGAAAAAACCTAAATCCAAAAGACTGCTTGAAAGGATTGAAAAGAGGGACTCCTCCAAAAGTAAGACTGTCAAGCAGAATATGTATTAAGCAACCATAACAACACCAGAGTAAAACATCACCAGTATAAACTCCGAAAACAATTGGCATGGGCGTAATATAAATAAAGCTTGCTAACAATAGCCAAAGGACCCACCAATGGCTTATAGTTCGATGTATTTTTTTTGAACAACTTATCGTTACGCATTGCTATGGTCATTTCTATGATATCAGGAAGGATCCCACCGATAACCATAATAACAATTCCAGTGACAGGCACACCCATAAACACTGCCACAGATGCAGTGATTGCTTTATGTGACCCAATCTTCATTATATTAATTCCATATTCATATATTCTATATAAATATTATTTTTTGCTGCAAAACACACTACTTTCAAAGTAATCAATGCATCCACTCCGAATTTCTCGTCCTACACAATGCTGAAATAAAGCATTAAATGCCACCTCATATCGTGCGTATTTCTGGTTGTAGTGCTCCTCGTTGCCTATGCATTTCGTCAGTTTGCCTTTATTTAAGATATACTCAGAATCCACATTAAGATATTGTAATGACGATACCTTCTGGAGATACTCATTTATCACTTCTGTAGTAGTTCTGGAACTGTTATTTAAGACTATACCCTGCTGAGCTGATAAATAGCATTGAAGAGCCGGAGTTTATGACATACTCGCGGCATATCGCTATATTAATTAATATAAGGTAGCATTCATAACCATTTACTCGACCTGTGACGATAGGAGATACATCATACTGTTTGTCTTCTACCGTTAGATTTGTTACAATTCGTTCGCTAAAAAAGCATTGACAATTTTAATCTCATTATTTGCAAGCCTGAATAGTCAAGTACGAGTTTGCATGATTCAAGATAGGTCTCTCTCATTGAATACAGCATATATAATCTCCTTAGATATATGCTACGCATCCTTAATTGTTATTTATGTGGTATTTCATATTCTTTATTACTAAACAAAATCAAATCATATCTGGATGTGATTATGTTCTGATTAGCATTAAAATAGACATCTGAGTGCTGCCTGACCAACACCATTGCATCGATTATCCCTATAGCTTTTTTTATTTCTACAAATTCATCTTTGTAAAACGATCATCCTTTCATATCGCTTATTATCCTAATTACCAAAACAAGCACCGTATTCATTTTTTGTATTTTCATACAAATACCACAAAATTGATTCCAGTTAAAAAATTAATATGGATAATCAAGGAGACAACAATGGTTAAAGAAAAAAAGAGCCGGCTTAAATCCAGCGAAGAAAGAAAACAACTCAGTAACAATAGTATTAGCTGTCGCAGGAATACTCATTTTGATGTGTGTAATATCATATACTGTAACAAGCTTCTATAACAATAAAAAACTTTCAGCTAGACTTCAGAGCAAACGTGGCAACTATAGACACAAGTTCTTTTATTCGTGCATACCAAATGCTGGCATTTCAAGACGTAAACCCCGAAAATGGGGTCGACAGTAAACTCCCTTTATTCAAAGATTATCTCGACACTATGCAACATATCGTAAATGCTATCCAAGACGAGTACAATGTGATTCTTCTTGAAAAAAGGAGCTATGCCTGCCGGTGGATTTTATGACTACACAGACATTCTTAAAGATGAACTCATCACCAAAGGCTATACTTTCTTAAAGGAATAAATATGCAATTAGTTTTTCAATTAGTTTTCCTCGTATTCATATTGCTGAATACTAATACACACGCATTCGAAAACCTTGGAGTGCATGGCAAAACATATCCTATTTTAGAGAATGACTTTTATGAATGGTTAATAAACAAAGTGAAAGAAAAAAGCAGAGGATTCCACGGCATTAAGCCAAGAGGATGTTCGCAAAATGATTGAAAAGAAGCTGATCGTCACTGAGTACAGTGACCTCAGTAGCTGTAAAGAAGATACTACGAGAGAAATAGATTTAACCATTATACTAGAACATGACATCAAGGATGCAAGTGGTAATATCATTCACAGCAAAGGCAAGGTGATCAATCCTCTTAATTATAGAAATATGAGGCTCGATTTTCTTTTCCTTGATGTGGATAACCTTGAACAAGTGGAAATATTTCTGCAAAAAAAAGCACAAAAAACGCCCGACTCAACCAATGGCTGTTGCCGGCAACCTAAGCCATTTTTATGAAAATGTAAAAAAAAGAAATAATATCTCGACTCCCGCTGGTAAATCCACACAACTCATGCTTGATCGTTTTCAGATAAAATGCACCCCTACCCTTGTGAAACAAAAAAGGAAAAGTCTTAGAGGTTATTGAGTATAAAATAGAGGATACAAAATGACTAAAATAAAGAAATATACCGCTCTGTTACTCATAGCTATGACCCTCATTACAGCCACACCATACAAAGCTTCTGCAGCTGGATGTGTTCCTAGGTTTAATCCAATATACAATGTAGACTGGAGCATGTTTGTGAGAGAATTTAGGTTTTTTTTAGGTATCTGTGCATGCGGTGCTCCAGTGCCCAGAGTTGGTTTCAGAATAAGATATGCAGAACCTATTTCACTTATTGAAACCACTCAAAAAAAACCTTTTTTTCTTCCCAACTTTTAATCTTAACATCGGATTACTTTCAGGTTTGTATAAAGTCGGTAATCAACAGGGAGAATCGGGCAGTACTATAAATACCCACTATGTGTGGTATCCAATCTTTTGGGTGCTCGACATATTATCAAGTGTGTTATGCATGCAAGTTGACCCCACTTCTATAGATTTCGGATACATGTCAGAATTGGACCCCACTTGGACCTATGACGAACTTTCGCATTTACTACAGCCAGAGAAGCTTTTGTACGCTAATCCAATAGCTCAAGTTGCATGTTTAGCAGATTGTGCTGCATCTACTTTTCAAGTTCCGCTTAATCCTCTTTATTGGTGTGCAGGTTGCTGGGGCAGTATATTTCCTCAAACAGGAAATATACAAGAAAATAAGAAAAAAAATGATGTAATAGGCTCGTTACTTATAGCAACAAGATTGCTTGATAAACTACACACATCTTTTCTCTTATGGGCAACAAGCATCAGTGAGGCGATTGCAGGCGAAGGTGTACCTGCTTCTATTTGTAACCCAGTACCATTCCCAAGGCTTATAAAATCTCAATACTGGCTCCAGCCAGCCTGTCCGGTCACCAGATTTGGTTTCAAGATAGGCACAATACCAGTACCAATAGATGTTTTTGCTAAAGCACCTGGCTTTGAAGACTTTGTTCATGTTTTATGGAGGAAGAGAGAATGTTGTTTATTATAAAGAGAGTTTTTTTGTGTTTGTAGTATGTTTCTGATGATAATGACTTCCACAATGCCTAAAGGTTATGCAGAGGATAATTATAATTATCCTTCACCGGAAATACAGTACAATATGAATCAGGTTGTTTCTGATATGAAAGCCTTAAATGAAAAGTACGCTCAAGAAGGACCTACTAAAGTCCCTCAACTGATATATTTATTTTCAGACAGCGTACCCGATGTTACCCTTAAGAATATTTTTAAGGCAGCAAAGAAAATAAACTCGATAGAATTTACCGGCTGCCTTCAGGGGTTTATCGGAGAGGATTCCGCAAACCTGAAACAATTCATTAAAAAAAGCAAGTTAGCAAGGCTGAGATAGATAATGTCGAAGTCAGACTTGACCCATTTTTTCTTCAGAGATCTTGAGGTAGTTCAGGTGCCCGCTCTTGTATATGCTAAATGTTCCACAACTCCAACTCAATGTGATTACGAGATGATCATATACGGTGATAGCAGCCTTGAATACCTTGTTTCACAAATGTCCACTCATGCTGTTGATCTAAACGACAAAACACTACTTGCAAAAGTGGCTCATGAAATTCGCCATTAAGATACACCTTAAAGAATCGGTCTACTTTATTTAAGCAGAGGATTAGCTATAATCAACAAAATAAAATACCACATTCTTTGCGTAACATTTCTTTTATGTTCATAAGAACAAATAAGAGGTGTTTTAATGACACATAGGTTATTAATTTCAGTACTCATCTGCTTAATTTTTTACAAATTGGGTTATTGCCCAAGATTATATAAATGACCCTGAAAAAAGGCTGGAATTGGTATAAGGACCCAGCTCTTGAAAAGCCAAAAGAGGTAAATAAACCAGAATCTCCAACTCCAGAGGCAGAAGAGAAGCCTTCTGAAGAGGTCAAAGAAGAGGCTCCAGTTGAAGAGCCGGCCTATAATACTTCCGTTGATAATTTCAAATTTCCTCTAACTGAGGAAGCTAAGAGTGTGCCTGTTCTTGCTGAGTGGCTCAGGAATCCTACCGAAGAAAATGCAACCAAATGGCTCGCATGGCAAGCTAAATACTTTAAACATAATGAACAAATCGCACGAAGCTTAAGAAACGCATATCTTAACCATGGAGATAAAGTCTATAGACTTGAAGGTATGTCAGAACAGCCTCTTGCTATGACAATAGCGAGTCGTAAAAAAGAAAGCAACATACCAAGAGGTCTTCAGTAAAGCTGCACAAGATGTGGCCATTTTCTTTTTTCTATAAAAACGACTGTGAATATTGTGAAGCCCAAGTAAGCCCTCTCTCGTTATTTGCAAATCAATATAACTTTATCATTAAAGGTATTGTGTATTCACCACAAGATGCCAAAGAAGGTCTACCTTTCTCTACAAGAGTTGTCCCTGAGTTGTTTCATAAATACGAAATTACTTCAGTACCCACAATTGCAGCATACAACAACAAATCTAAGAATATTCAGGTTATCGCAAAAGGTTATACACCAACCAGCCAAATAGAATTGAACCTTAAAGCATTTCTGCTGAAAGAAAAAAAATAATAAATGAAGAAGACTTCCTGCATTTGTGGAGGACAGAGGATACTCAAGTGTTAGAAGCGATGGTTAAAGATTCCCAAGGAGCTCAAGGAGTATTAGATGAAGACTAAGATAACAGCTATATTTATGGCTATGATGATATTTGTTTCATCAAGCACCACAGCTTTCGCAGGTCTTGACTCAGACCTAGAAGGATTTCTTGATGATATTGGAGTGATGTCTAATATATCTGCTCCTGGTTCATTTCAGGCAGGCGGGAGGAGTGTCCTCTCTGGTGGCTCTATAAGCATGAGGATGAAAAAACAATATCCCCCCCTCTTGTAACATATCAACTACCAAATGCCAGAATATCATGCTCTGGTCTTGATTTTAATGCTGGTCTTATCAGTGTTCTCAACCTTGATATGATACAGAAGATACTACAACAAGGCGGTACAAGTCTTGCATGGGGTCTTTTGGTAGGGCTTGCCTATTCATTGCCCACTGTATCAGGCGTACTGGAGAAAATACAGAAATATACACGTTGGCTACAAATGCTCCAGGGAGATATGTGTCAGGTAGGTACTAGTATAGGTAAATCTCTAGGTGGCAAAATAGCAGCTGCTTATAATAATAGAAAAGCAGAAGAAGATGTGGCTTCAGGGTCTGCAGGATCAACTGTAGAGGCACAGACAAAATTATTCGACAATCCTACTGATTTTGCTAAAGCAAACAGAGGCAATATTGTATATGACGCTCTCCCTGTATCGACAGTCTTTAGCGAAGATGTTAAAGAGTTTATTATGGCAGTATTTGGCACTGTCGTTTGGTATCCTGAAAGCGATGCCGGAGGCACTTGTACTCCATCAAGCCCTGAAAAAAGTAAAAAATACAATTTAAACCATATCCGGCAGCTCTGCAGTTGGAACCTGATGCAATTGTAAACGCTCTCGTTAATGGTGATAACCATGTTGCTATTTATGAATGTGGCGCTAAATGTCCAGCCCTAGGTATTATAAACACAACTTGTACAAGCCTTACTCGACTTGAGACTACTGTTGACGGTATCGCAGGTAAAGCAAGTACAGCTATCACAGAAGCGATCCAAAATCTTGCTTCCGGAGATTATCTGACATTATCACAATTAGAATATCTGAATGTGCCAGTAATGCCAGGTTTCTCAGAACTCATCATGTATTTAGCAAGTCAAGCTAAAGCTGGTATATCTGTTGATAATGAAATAGCAATGGTGAGCACATATTACGGTTACTGGTTCGTAGAGGCTTTGCTTAATTACTTAAATAGAGCTATTCATGATAATAAAGCAAGTCTAATGGATGCAAAAGATGTACCATCTGAAACTGCGATACAGATAGACTATTTCTTTGATAATTTCTACCAAGCAAGCGGTGGTATTTCTAAGATCCTAGCTGAGAAGCGTAAAGAGTTTGCTGAACTCATGCAATATCAAGGTAATATAATGGCTTTTATAAATACCTATAGTGGCAAGCGTGCTAATTTTAGATCATCATCCATTATTAATGCACTCGGCAGTGTATCTAATAAATAAGGAGTATTGTAATGATATTACTTATCCATTTAGTTGTGACTATCGCAGTTATAGTGGTCTATTTCTCGTTTTCAAAAAAAGAAATATGAGAATAAAGGCAAAGTATTGAAAACAGCTTATACTTATCTCTCATTAATAGGCTTTATAGCCTTCCTTGACATAATAATATTTTCTGCGGTTAGCAGAATTAAAAAATCCATACATATACCTCGGAGTATTTGTGGTGGCACTTTGTGCTGCCCTATTTCTTCGTAAGTATAATGACCTCAAAGCTATATGTAACCTTACTACAGGTCTGACCATATACTTGATTACTACAATCTTAATGACACTTCTTGCGGGGATGTAGAATGATAAGAATATTAATACTTTTTGCAATATTATTTATACCTGCTGTTGGATTTACAAATTCAACATATTATACATACGGCAATGGACCAATGATGCATGGAACATTTAATGCGATAGCTATGATATTTAATAGTTCCTCATTTGGCAATGCTGTTGAGGTTGTTTTCACAATGAGCTTCGCTATAGCAACTGCCATAAGTATCTTTGGTAAGAGATGGGATTTTGCAAAATATGGAATAATAAGTCTGTTTATTCTGTCGCTCTTTTTTTTGGCAAAGAGATACAGTAGTTGTTCATGATGTAACGATGTCAGAAGACTACGTGGTAGATGATGTCCCTTATGGATACGCTTATGTAGGTGAGCTGATCTCTAGTTTTGGGTACTATATTACTGATACTTTCGACCAAGCGTATTCCGTCCCCACGACACAGTTAATCTACGGTGTAAGCAATGATATATCATCAGCGTTGAGTTACACCAATGTTGGTTTTGCAGGAGGCTATAAAGCATTAGAGGTTGTTAAGAACTTTGAATTAAGTAATAAAGAGCTTGAAGGAAAGCTGATTGAATTTATCGATAAATGTTTAAAATATGACTATACAGCACTAAGTGAGAGTGAAAAAACAAACTTTAGGTCAAGAAACAAATTTACTACAAGACCAAGAACTTCCAAACGGGCTTCGCTCATCATTTGATGTACCTGTAACGATAAGCGGTATTACATCAACATGTAAAAAAATTATTTTGGTACTTATCTGAAAACTCAAATTGAAAATGATGTAACAAACACTATTAATAATATAGCAAGTGAACCAAAACTCGCTAAACTTACCGATGGTATGGTTGAAGCTGTTGCAAGATTTACTAACATGAGTTACTCACTGAGAGATTCAATGATACAGACTGCACTAATTAAAACATCTATGAGAGGCTTTGCCAAGGGATATGCCAACAGCACAGAAGAATACTACCAGTTTCTCGCAGAATACGGCATAGAACAGTTCAAGCAACAAAGTAACATAATGTCTCGATTCGGTAGTGAAATAATGCCTGTCTTTAAAAATGTTATGGAAGTTCTTATGATTGCCGTTCTGCCTATAGTCCTTCTTTTGTTCATACTACCTAATAGCGTGAAACTCGTAGGCAACTACTTTCAATCCCTTATATGGATACAGCTTTGGAATCCGATACTAGCAATACTTAATTATGTCATTGTAATGGCTGGAGTATGGAAAACTGCTTTTATAACTGGTGTGTCAGGATCTGCTGGTGGTTTTACTATTGATAACCTGGTTCAAATGTCCAATTACACCGCTACATATATATCTGTTGCCGGCTATCTTATGATGAGCGTACCTGTTCTTGCAACAGTTGTACTTAATGGTGGGCGTTGGGCTTCAGGAGCTCTTGCCGGAGGTATGGCCTCTGCAGGTATGTCAGCAGCAGCATTAGCTAATCCACAAGCTATGCAAGGGCTTGCTGACTCTGTTGGTGTGTCTAGTCAAATTAAACAATGGAATGAAAGCGGTCTTGATGCGTCAGCAATGCAAATACATGCTATGGAAGAAAGTGGGTTAAGATTTCAGAATAGAGTTGCAACAAATATGGCAATGGATCACCTATCTCAAGCTACAGGGAAATCTTCATTTGATATCCAAAACACTAATGCTAAAAGTCAGGCTATGAGCTCTCATTCAAATGCCCTTTCTACACAAAAAAACTGCTGATGCAATGGGAGGTACAAGTCAATATTTACAACGGTCTTCTGAGAATAAATCATATAATGAACAAGCAGGAATATATAAATCAGAAAGACAAATTGCACAAGGAATCACACCTGAACGCCTAGGTAACACTGGTGGCGACATCTCTACTGAGAGTGTGACGAAAACAGAGAGAATGAACCAAACTAGCTCTCCTACAGAACGTGGAGCTGTGCAAGGTGACATAGGAACTGCTCAATATAAAACTGACAAAAAAGACACTTGATCAATTAGGAGAAAATGCTACAGATAGGCTATCAGATACTAACTCTGCTGAAAATGTTGCCAATGTAGAATCCTCCGAAGTCAAAGCAAACCATTTTGGAGGAGATCAGACGGCCCAAAAGCGTAATGAAAAAAAATTAACTAGTGTCAGTAAAACAGAAGACGGAAAACTTATCCAAGGGGCACTTGATGATAAAGGTGATTTTGTTACGAGAAAGACCACTTCTGGTAATTCTGAAATAGTATATGATGACAAATATGAAAAAAGATTCATCAAAAAAAAGTTCAATCAGGTGTTGAGTATACCAATATTTCACATGGATACAACGAATCACACGATCGGGTAAACTTCAATAAAAATTCAGTAGAACAAATGCTATCATCTGATAGAGGTAAACAAGAAATTAGTGCAATTGTTAATAGACACCAAGAAAATGACAAAGAAGCTGAAAACTTAAATACTCAAATAGCTAGGAATATGGGTGACAGCTTAGATTCTTTTGTTAAAAAAGGCTGTGGCAACAGATGCTAGTTATAGTGCTGGTGGAGGTATTGGTGTCGGTCGTACTGCTGGCGATTCAAATAATTTCGACGGTAAAACTAAAGGGTTACTTACAAAGGCTATGGAATTTATTGGTATTAATATTAATGGATACGCTGGAGCAGATTTCAAAGAAAAAAATATAGCAATGCTAGTAATGATATTAATTATGCTATAGAAGAAAAAACTTAATAACGCTCGTGATGAAGCAATTAAGAATGGCAATAATGTTGGTGAGGCTGTGGCCAATGAAGCAGATAATATCTATAGTAAGTTCAAAAAATGCTGGCTCTAATTATGGTATTGTAAATAGTTCATTTGAAAAGATAGATAACTTAACGAAACAAAAAGTTGATGAGCTTGCAAATAATATTACTAAAATTGGAGATTCTGAATCTACACCGAGTAGTAACACAAATACAGTGGGTGGTGTTCAACCAGATATTAAACCTGTATGGAATGGCAGAGGAACTGCCCCTTATAATAAATAGAGGGAATTGTGCCTTTAAAAGAAATGTGTACTTATGATAAAAAAAAGCAAAATTAAGCCTCTAAGAGATTAAAAAGATTGTTAAGTAATTTTAATAATTATTAAACGTCATTGTATGTTTTATGCATAAATAAGCCACGAAAGCAAGTATAAGAATAAGTAATGCATTGGCAAACAGTCTAAACAAAAAAATTCTTACGTTTACTTTTAGGTATATCTACAGATCTAATCTTGTCATTAAAATATATATACTTATGCTTTTGGTACTCGTTTGAGTAGCGGTTAAATTTAAATTTCTTGTACATTTTATATTCTCCTTGGGTTTATTCCACCCATATTTATAATATACCACTTTTTTCTTAAAACACAACAGTAAACTCAAAATAATATGAAATATTTTTCTTATTATGCATGTTTTTTACTGTTTATACGAAACTAATTTCCTGTTGCGTTTATTGCTCTATTATAGTAGTATATATTATGAATTTTTTATAGTGCTACAGATAAAAAACATACTTAATGAGCTTGGTAAACGCCTGAAGAAGGCTAGAATCAACAAAAACATTACTATTGAGGATTTATCCCTTCAGTCCGGCATAACGTCCCGTACAATCCAAAATATAGAGTCTGGAAAGTCAGCTAACACAAAGAACATAATTGCTATTTTAAGAGCATTACGCTTATTAGAGCATTTGGACAATTTTATACCGGAACAAAAAAATCAGTCCGGTAATGCTTGCTGAAATGAAAGGTAAAGTTCGCAAGCGTGCATCAAAAAAGCATAAGCCGATGACTCACATGAATGAAAGTGAATCAGAATGATAGAAGTTGCTGTAGTAAAAATATGGAACCGTAATTTAGGAGCTGTATCATGGGATACTGACAAAGATATGGCCCTTTTTTGAATACTACCCGGATTTCATTAAAAGCGGCTTGGATGTTTCACCAATCAAAATGCCCCTCTCTGATTCTGAAAATGTTATTTACGAGTTTACTGGTTTAGCTAAAGAAACCTTTTATGGTTTACCAGGTATGCTAGCAGACTCGCTGCCTGATAAATTTGGAAATACTCTTATAAATACATGGCTAGCGAAGCAAGGAAGAACTCCATCACAGATGTCACCCATAGAGCTATTATGCTATGCTGGAAATCGAGGAATCGGTGCATTAGAATATTCTCCGGCAATCAAAACTAAAACAAAGGCTGAAATAGTTGATATTGAAGAGATGTCCGAGATGGTTTCAGATATCATTGCAATGCGTGGAAGATTGATTACTAAAACACACTTCAATACTGTCTTTGAAGATATTATCAGTGTTGACACATCTGCCGGTAGAGCAAGAGCAAAGGCTGTAATAGCATATAATAAAGCAAATGGCGAGATGCTTTCTGGTCAATTTAAAACTTCAAAAGGATATGAACATTGGATGTTGAAATTTGATGGTATCAATTCTAAAAATGATCCTGAAGGTCTTGGCAGAATTGAGTACGCATATCATAAAATGGCAATCGCCAGCCAAATTGAAATGTCAGAATGTCAATTGTTTAGAATTGACGATCACGCACACTTTATGACTAAAAGATTCGATAGAGTTGAAAATTCTAAATTGCATTTACAAACGCTTTGCGGTCTTGCGCATTATGATTATAATCGACCTGGCACGTATTCGTATGAAGATATTTTTTAATATAATGCGTCAGCTAAGACTCCCCTACCTTGCAACAGAGCAGCTATTCCGAAGAATGGTATTTAACGTTATAATGCTCAACAGAAATGATCATACGAAAAAACTTCTCATATTTAATGGATGAATCTGGGCAATGGAAACTAGCCCCCCGCCTATGACCTGACTTTCTCATATAGACCTAATAGCCCATTGGTATCTAAACATCGACTATCTATTAACGGTAAGCGTGAAAACATAGAAAGAGCTGATTTGTTAGCCATTGCTAATTCTATGAGTATAAAAAAAACCAAATTATATCATTGATGAAATGATGGAGATTAGAAGCAATTGGAGGCACTATGCAAAAGAGTGTGATGTCTTCAAACTACACGTTCAAGATATAGAAGACAATATCCTTAAGGAAACAATAATGTTGACTTAATTAGCCTAAAGAAACGCTACATCTTTTTTGTTATCTTATTGGTACTTTAGTTTTCTAGAGTTACATAAGCTGACACTTTCTCGTCAACAAGATTTCCTTATGCGTTTTTTTGATAGTACCAGTGTATCACAAGCTCACATAATTAACTCTTGCGTCAACTTCGTTGAATTAAACAATATAAATCGATTCTTATCCTGTTTTCCAAAATACCACATTTTTTTTAATTTCTCCTTCTTGTAGTCTTATTCATACCCAAAGGAGGCAGTATATAATGAAAAAAAACAGTGTATATCACTCTGGTGTTAATGTTGGTAATGGTCGCATTGCCGAGTTATGCTAAAGCATTATCTTCTCAGAAAGTAATAGATTTCATAATGAAAAAAAGCACCTGAAGGTGCTTCAGTAAAACTTATCAAAGATATTCCAATAGGAGAAACAGGTTTTAGCTACCTGTTATTCGACTACAAAGTTGGTGGACAAAGTAAGCAGATCAGTTTTGTTTCAGACGGCAGTTTTGCTACAAACTCTTTTGTGGAGCTTGAAACAGGCAGAAACATCACTGAATACTATGAGGCCATTTCTAAAACAATAGAAATTCCAGTAAACATAGATGAAATATATTTCGGTGACCCAGAAACAGCCAAAGTCAAAATAATAGTATTCAGTGACTTTGAGTGCCCCTATTGCCAAACACTCTCTGTTGAACTTCAACCATTTTTTTTGAAGAGCACAGTGCCAACATTGTTGCCTACTATAAGCACTACCCTCTTCCTTTTCATAAAAAATGCAATGCTTCTGGCAAAGATTTATGAAGCAGGTAAAAAATATCAGTCACAAATACGACATGTATAACAGAGATATAACAGGTAAAAAACTATGAGCAAATCATGCAGCTTTTCGACTCCGAATTACCAGAGGAAAAGATTCCAGCCTTTTACACTGAGCTCAACAACCCTCAAATAATCGAAAAGATTGAAAGGAATGTAAAAGAGGCCAAAGAAATTGGCGTAAGAGGGACACCATACATTATCATTAATGGACACCCTGTTAATGGCAATAAACCAGAATTAGTGAAAGAGATAATTCTCTCTGAGCTGCAATAGCAATACAAAGGGCTGTAAATGTTTACAAAGAACTATTATGTTATTCCGTTTCTTATCGAAACAGCATTGCTTGCAGGAGTAATACTATTAAGAGATAAATTACTGATCCCTGTGCACATAACATATGCTCTTATAGGTGTTGTCGCATTACTGTCTTTGAAGACCTTACTTGGAATGATAGGCAGGATGTCAGCTGTGAAACAGTTGGCATTCTCAAAACCACTTACTTATTCTTTAAAAAAATGCAGCTCCTGACTTAAAAAATGTCTTTATTGGTAAAGGCTTTGTTTGGGAAAACATGCATGTTCAAAGGCTTTTTTGAATTAAGTAAGATGAGATCTCTTAAGAAGTATTACAACACAAGAGCCACTGGAGGGAATCCCTCAATCCACGGTGTCGGAGTTAAAGAAGAGATATCTATAACTCTGCCAGCAAGCTCACTTTCACTCCATACAGCCATTATTGGAGGAACAGGTTCTGGTAAAACAAGGCTGATTGAAAGTATGGTAACACAAGCTATAATCAGGGATGAACCTGTGATTGTTATCGACCCCAAAGGTGACGCTGAACTTATTGACAGGATATATGATACTTGTAAAAAAAATCGGAAGAGAGGATGATTTTCAATTTTTTTTCTTTATCACACCCTAAGTATAGTCAAACGTATAATCCTCTTGAGTCTTTTTTCTAAGTCCAGCGATATTGCAACAAGAATTTGTTCTTTGATAGATGATAAAGGTAACACTTTTTTATCGGGATTTCGCATGGAACTTAATAAACTCGGTTACCCAAGGTCTTCTTGCTATGAACAAAGTTATTACATTTAAAGAGATCCACAAATACTCCTTACACAATTTAAAACAATTACATCAAGAACTCCTACAACTTCTTAAATCTATTGATAAAAAACGAAGAATACAGAACGCCTGGTATCCGAGAAGCAATAACAAATATAGAAATAATTCTGAGTTATGGTGATGAACATCTCAATAAGTTGAAAGCCAACTTGGTTCCAATATTTACTTCTCTTACTTCGGGCGAAATAGGTGAACTTCTAAATGAGAAACCAACTGATATCAGCTGGCAAAAAAAAGTTATTCATAAGAAAAAAAGTTGTTTATTTTTATCTTGGAAGCATGATTGATCAATCCTTAGCTAGTTTTGTAGGAAAAAATGGCTCTACAAGATTTATTATATTACCTTGGCACAATTTATTCATTTCAGGAAAACAAAAAATCAGACTCCTATCAATATTTTTGTAGATGAATTTTACAACGTGATGTTCTCCGGATACGTGGATCTGCTCAATAAATCCCGTGGAGCTGGAGCACGCATAACAATAGGCATGCAAACTTCGAAGGATATAGAAGCTGTAGCCGACGAAAAAAGTTGCTGGACAAATCCTTGCGAATACAAACACAAAAAAAATCTGCTTGAGAATACCCGAGCCAACGATAGCAGAGTTATTTGAAAATTTATTTCCAAAGACATCAATATATGACGGTATGGATACAATGTCATATAACCCTGACATATCCGATAACGGAGAAACATTTAATACAAGTGCTGGTGTCAGAAGGATATCTAAAGACATGCCTCTGGTAGATAAGAGCTATATCACCTCTTTGCCAATAGGACAGGCATTTATGTACACCCAAGGCGAACAGCCTTACAAACTCAGGCTACCTATAATTCGAGATAGAATCAAGTACTCCTTTATGAAACAAGTATTAAACGACTCAATTCCAGGTGAGCAATATGGCTGATAAAGTTTCAAATAGACGTTTTATATTCTGGACAATTTTACTACTTGTTGCAGGCGCTGAACTGATGCTTTTACGTTATTATCTTAATACACATGAGGATTATGGACAAATACTTATAAATTCAGAAATAAATAATTTTATTGAAATTGCCGGTGTGGAAAATGTGTCTGAACTTCAGACAACAATCAATAACTTCAAAAAAGTTTATATACAATAAGTTGAATGAGAATAATCGACTTTTTCATGGGGTTATGAATATTATCGGTTTGCCATTTATCTTAGGTATTATACGAGGAACTATACTTATATACGCCTTGCCTCTATGTGTTGTTGGGCTGACATTAGGAGTAGCAGAAGGCTATATCTGTAGTTATAAAAGAGTCGAGACCTTTAAAATCAAGAGTGTTTTTTGGATTCCATATACCCTTAAGACTATCCATCATAACCTTTTTTTGCCGGTGGACTCGGTTACCTCCTTTCACCCATTGCTCTTAACCCATATATCGTAATTTATGCATTTGCAGGCATCTCATTGTTTCTCTCGTACAATGTTACACGTAATCTACCTCTGGAGTATATGTAATGACCTTAATTCAAGAAAATCAAAGAGATTTATGGTATAAATGGCAATGTAAAATAAAGATTTCATACATACCCTACAAAGCACTTTTTTATATTTATACGGGCATACAGCCCGCATTACAAAATTTTTTTGCGTAGCGAATAATAATCAATTATCCCTGAATATCTTAACAACTATAGGAGTATGATCTAATGAGAACTATTATGTTTATATTTGTCACAATAGGCGCATATATATGGCTTAACAAAAAAAATGGTTATATGGAAATATTTCTTTCAAATATAAAAGGTTTTGACCCCTCAACAATCCTAGAAAATATAGGAAATACACTCAAGGAACTTATTTCTGCTTTTGCAGGTAAATAAGGGATATTTATGCTGAGAACAATAATACAAAAAAAATATAGATCAAAAAATCAACAGCACATGAACAAAAAAGTAAATATACTTATCGAAAAAAGTCCTTGTTGAGCATAAGTATTTCATAAACAAAATAGATAATCTTTTACCATCAGAACAAGATCGCAGCTACACTCTATTTATAGAATTGCTTAAACGATACATAAGGAAAGTCTATGACATTTCTGCTTCAGAGTACCATCATGAAAATGACAAATTTGGCCTTATCAAACAGACGTTTCAGGCGATAATTGATGCACTGACAAAGCAACATAAGAAAATAGAGTTATTGTATAACTCAAAAGGACATCTTGATAGTCAGAAAAAACGTAATAAATAAAGATCGAATCTTTTTTTCGTGTAGCACTTAATTCCCTTATACATAGTGCTGACAAGATTTTTTGATATTGAGGCATATTCAGAAAATGCAAGTGAATTTTTTGACCCTACTTTAAGTAATGAGCTGGGTAATTTATTGGATTTTAGAATAAAGTATCCTGACACCAAAATTACGTGGAAGAATACCAAAGGTTATACCCATAGTAACAGAAATCTTATCATCTTATTTGACATAATAACTTATAATGACCGACAGTACCTGTCTGCTATTAACTGGGTACAATTTATAGATCAATTCCTTGGGTACTCCCGGGGATACTATAAAAGAGATACTCAATGAAGTTGATATACAAAGTATAAATATGCCTTTTTTATGTCGATGATGAAAACAAACATAATGAACACTTAAGACTTATAGAGTGTTTTTTTTGACACGACAAAAGAGCTCATAGATACAATGTCAATACCTCTGCATTCTGGATCAAAAAAAAGACTCATTAATACATATACTTGTACAGGACACGGTTTCACTGATTGCATATGACCATTCAGTTAACTTTATCATTAATCATATGAAAAAAAACGCCATAAAGTAAAAAACAACAACTGCTCATCTGCTTAGCTTATTATCAAGATCAAAATGTATCGTTATGTCCGGAACTGGTCGGCCATATGTTACTGCTAAAGTTTGGCTAAATGGCCTGATGAGGAACCGTGGAATTTAAAATTCATAGTAGTAAAAAACAAGTTCTTATTTCCAGGTATTGAAGTTGTACGCAGTGACCTCAAGTTTGAAATAGCGGAGTTCGAGCAAGAAACCTCAGAAGCAACAGAGGCAAACAGCGGATTGCAATATTTAATCAAAATGAATAAAAGTTCATCAAATAATGCAACACCTGATAATACCCAAAAAAGAGAAAGATAATTGTACTGCAGTACATAATAAAGAGATTGAACAGAATCAACAATCAACTTCTACTAACGTTGAAGTCCCCCCCCAAGAGAGTTTCCGCGATAACAGTACATCTAACATTAACAACATGGATGAAGATATAAAAAACTCAAATCATTAACATAATAGCTACATATAATCTTGGCAAAAAAAGAAGCGATTCTGATAGCTTTAAACATGATAAGAAGATATCTCGAAACAACTAAGTACATCAAGAGAGCAGAAGTAAACGGAACAGTAGCTTATGTTGTAAATGTACCTTACGGATTTGAAGAACTTAATGCATACACAGGGGTTTTAGACATTTTCAATAATGAAGATACTATGGAATCACATAAACGGTTAATCAAATCGTTCGTTGATTGCCTACGAGACACCTCTAACCTAGTCAGCTTCGATACTAAATGCGGCGGAAGAACGTTAACACAAGTTCCATGGGAAGGGTGGTTGAAAGCAGTATTCGTGTATCAAGACTCAGTAAATGATGCTTTTAATATTAAGATAAAAAATAAAATATAATGTTTATATACAAAACCACACAATCCTCATATGCACATTCAAAGATAGTTTCTTTATTACATATATTTTTTTTCTCTATGAGTTTCTGACTAATAAGAATAACTAATACGTATTGATTGATTTTCCGCAAACCTTAAGTGGAAAATGTTATTTATCGATTGCTACGTTAACAGGTGTCGGTTTTAATACATTTATCAGATCCGCCGATTTCATCTTCACCAGAAAACCCCTTTTGCCGCCGTTGATATATATATTGTCAATCTCGGATATGGTCTGCTCAATGTAAGTTTTCATCTTCTTCTTAGTTCCGAAAGGTGATGTCCCGCCCACAAGATAGCCTGTAAGTTTATTGGCAAAATCAGGGTCACATGGTTTCAGCATCTTGACCCCTATCTCACGGGCGAGATTTTTAGTGGATATATCTTTATCCCCGTGCATCAATACGACACAGGGTTCATTCTTGTCATCCTGAAGGATTATCGTCTTGATAACGTGGTTAAGGTCTGCCCCAAGCACCTCTGCGGAGTGAGCAGCACCCCCCCTTCTCAACATAATCATAAACATGCGGTTCATAGCTCACTTTATTTTTTGCGGAGCTCTCTTATCGCAGGTGTTACGGGATACTTCTCTTTAGCCATATTAAACCCCCCAGCATAAGATTCATTTTATTCCACGCAAATTCACGAAGCTGATCATCATTAGTACGCAATGCCTCAGTCAATGCCATCAGCTCGTAAAAAATGAAAATCGTCCATACATGCCTTAGGAGCGGATTTATATAGGGTTTGACACCAACCCCCATATAATCACCGACATTGTGTTCCCATACAGGGATGTAGCTCATCTTTGAAGTATAGCCTTCAAAAAGATGTACAACCCCATAGGAAGTGGGAAGCCCGCTCACCGGCTCTGTCACAACCGACGGGAACACATATCTCAGACCGTGCTGTAAGAACTCTTTAATGTTAGCAATATCCGGCAGGTGGAGTTTTGTCTCCACTGTTCCGAACCCCATTGTCATTTCATTTAACAGGCAGCACTTCTTTAATCGCTTAACCCCTGCATGAACCTCCGACGGACTCATATAAAGCTCCAGAGCGGCTTCACTATACTTCCACTCACGCTGATGCATTGCGACAATTTTAAGAACTATCATTACATCCTGTGGTTTAAGCATCCTGACTCCATAGCTTTTGCAGTGATTAATCTCCTAGTCTCTATCTCAACAACAAAATCACTCTATCATATTAATTCGCGAATCGCAAATAGAAAATGCCATATTGAGTCAATTTAGTTAGTTGAATATTTTTTATGGACCGGATGGACTCAATAATTAAGAGGAATTAGGACATTTCGGGAACTTAAAAGACGTGTTGAAATTATGTTTCAGAGAATATTTTTGTCATTTTGAGGTTTGAGCCGAAGGATCTAAACCCGTGAGTTATCAATGGTATCAGATTCTTCATTCCGCCCAGAGTGACTTGTTTGTGCGTCTTTTGAGAATCTTCAACAAACCTATTAAATGGTTAGCTGAAACATTAGATTTCGGTTTTAATTTCCAAAAAAGAATTCGATTGAGAGATAGTAGAAAACTTCGACTAAGGATCAAAAACTACTTCACAGGTGATTTTTTTTCCCGTCATCTTCTCTATGTCTATGCGGATAATCTGAGTGGCTTCCACAGCCTTCTGCGGAAATGAGTTGTCCATACTGCCATAGTGCTCCATGATTGCGTTCAGTGCTACGAATTTCTCTGCCATATCCTCTACAAAAAACAGCCACACCGCTCCCCATAACACATTTAAAACCATAACTCCAGCCGCAGGAGTTCTCCATGATTATGAGCTCTCCGTCAACAGTCACTTCGAACCATATATTCGGGTTCTTTCTCAGCATATCAATCTTACGCCCTTCTTTTGAGCAGTGCAAATATATCACGCCGTCGGTATAGCCATAGCTCATAGGAATCATATACGGAACATCGCCGTCGGTCATAGCGACACGTATCACTTCTCCGCGATTCATCACATCGTTTATCTCGGATATCTCCTGAATGAGCTTTTCTTTCCTTCTCATCACACACCCTTCGCCATAGCGACTATAAGATTATACTCATGTTCCTGTACAGGCTGGATAGACAGCCTCATCCCTCTCTGAACAAGCTTCATCCCTGCCAGCTCATCAACCTGCTTTATCTCTTTCAGCGTCACTGTCCTGTCGAATTTTTTTTCAACGAACCTGAGATCCACCATAACCCACCTAGGATTATCGGGGTCGGATTTCGGATCATAATACTTACTCGAAGGATCAAAAGCCGTAAAATCGGGATATGGCTCACTAGCAATTTCAGCCAAACCTACAACACCCACTTCGGCACAATTTGAATGGTAAAACAAAACCTTGTCGCCGATTTTCATACTGTCACGCATAAAGTTTCTCGCCTGATAATTCCTGATACCGTCCCAGTGATCAGTGGAATTCTCACAAGCTATCAAATCATCGATGGAGAAAGCTTCGGGTTCTGCTTTCATCAGCCAATAGTTCATAGTTTCACCTGTTTTTGAGATATTCTTTTATGCGACGTATCCCTTCTGCCATATGATCTATATTTCTCGTATACGCAAAACGGATATACTTCTCAGTGTTGTTCACACCGAAATCAACCCCGGGAGTCACTGCCACATGGGCGTTCTCCAGCAGTTCCATGGCAAAGGCGTAGCAGTCATCGGAATATTCCGACATATCCGCCCATATATAAAATGCCCCCTCAGGGAGAACATCTATCTTAAAAATATCTTTCAGTTCTTTATAAAGGAAATCTCTGCGTTTCTCATACTCGTCCCTGTAATCCGCCAGAAACTCATAGTCGAAAGCACTCACACAGCCGAGCTGACTGACAGTAGGTGCTGATATGAAAAGGTTCTGCATAACTATCTCTGCCGAACGGACAAGTTTTTCAGGCATGATCATCCAGCCAAGTCTTGCCCCAGGCATGCAGAAATATTTTGAAAAAAAACCGTTTATAACTATGGCATCGTCAGAGAATTCCAATGCCGTATTCTCACGCTTGTCGCCGTATGCCAGACCATGATAAATCTCGTCAGATATAAAGCTGATCTCATTGGCTCTGCAATAATCCACGAGACGCTCCATATTAGATTTATCATAGAGATTACCGGTAGGGTTTGACGGTGAAGATATCTGAACAGCCTTTATATTGTCGTGCTGCCGTAACAGTTCGGGGGGTCATCTGATATGATGTCTCTGCACTGACAGGGATCATAATCGGCTCAATACCCAGCACGTATGAATAATTCTTATAACAGGGATAGCCCGGGTCTGTGAAGGCGAGCCTTTCGCCAATGTCCAGCAGAACCGAATAGGCGATGAGGAATGCACCTGACGTTCCCACCGTAAGCATCACTCTGGACGGGTCAACGTCCACACCGTAATGCTTCTTGTAAAATCCTGATATCTTCTCTCTGAGCGGCAGTATGCCGAGACTCTCCGTATAAGGGAACTGACCTGCATCCACAGCTTGTTTCATAGAGTCGAGCACTCCCACGGAAGGGGCTATATCAGGCTGTCCCACTTCGAAATGAATACAGTCCTTGATGGCAGAAGCCTTTTTTAACAATATCCATAACGATAAATGGTGACAGATTCTCTGTACGTTTCATCTATTTCTCCGCAACAGCTAAAAAAGATAGGGAATTCAACATTCCTGCCGTCACGCTCCCTTTCCAGAACGACGACGGTATAAATCTCAACAGCCGCAAAGCCACTGTTCAGAAGAGCCTCTTTTACCCATTCTATCTCAAAGCCTTCCCTTTTGACATCCTCGGCAGTATCCTCATGGAACGGCATACCCACATCAACCAGATCAGCGACACACAGCTTCCCGCCGTATTTCAGCCCGTCATAGGCTTTACTGAAAAAACACTTCGGGATGATCCAGATGGTGCGTAACCATAGAACTAGTCATAAGATCAAACGCTTCAGCAGGAAACCCGTCAGTATCCAGATCAAACATCACGGCGGAAAGGTTATTGAGCCTGAATCCGCCGCCTTCTCTGCCAGAACGTCCAGCATCCCCTGCGAGGAGTCGTACCCCGTCATACTCTCGGCATATTCAGACAGCCCAAGCAGTATGAGTCCTGTACCAGTTCCGAAATCGGCTATATCTATATTCTTCTCTGGTTTTGCATACTTCACGATTGATGACACAACATCTTTCGCAAGCTGTATCCTGCGTGTCTTTTTGTCCCATTCATTCGCTTTGGCATCAAATACCGACATATTATCTATCCTCTAAGTATTAAATCTGAATCTATTTACTGAGCAGCAGTTTATCGTCGGTAATGCCGACACCCCGCACCTTCTCAAACATACCCAGCAGATCGGGATCGTAAGTCCTCTCTTCTCTTCACCCTTGATATCCACGACAACCTGACCTTCATGCATCATGATTATCCTGTTGCCGAACTCCAGAGCCTGTTTCATGTTGTGAGTTACCATCATTGCGGTCAAGCCCATATCCTTTATGAGTTTATCCGTCAGGTTCATCACAAGCTCTGCCGTTTTCGGGTCAAGGGCGGCAGTATGCTCGTCAAGAAGCAGCATCTGCGGATTAGCCATAGCAGCCATCAGCAGTGTCAACGACTGTCTCTGACCACCTGACAACAGCCCTGCATTGGTCTTTAGCCTGTCTTCAAGCCCTAGTCCGAGCTCTTTCAGCCTCTCTGCGAAGTATTTTCTATTCCTGGAGTTGACCCCTTTGCGAAACCAGCGTTTAGTGCCACGCTTTGCCGCTATCGCCATGTTCTCCTCAATGGAGAGTGATTTTGCCGTACCGCTGAGAGGATCTTGGAATACCACTCCTATATACTCGGCTCTTTTATATTCAGGAACTTTAGTTATATCTTTATCATCAAACAGAACCGTCCCCTCATCAGGGGTCTGAAAACCTGCCACGATACTGAGCATTGTAGATTTGCCTGCTCCGTTACTCCCTATCACAGTGATGAAGTCACCCGGCTCGATCTTAAGGTCTATACCTTTAATGGCAACGTTTTCGTTAACTGTGCCTGCGTTAAATATCTTCTTAATATTCTGGAGTTCTATCATGATCTAAGACCTCCAAGCTTCTTACGCACACCCGGGAATGTCAGTGCCACAACAACAATAATAGCAGTAATCAGGTTCAAATCCCCCGGTGACAGCTTGATCGGCCCCAGCTCCACGGAAAGAGCAAAGGCGACCGCCATACGGTATATCATTGAACCGAGCACGACCCCGATAACAGCCTTCAAAACAGATGAACTGCTGAGTACCGCCTCACCGACGATAACAGAGGCAAGCCCTGCCACAACAGTACCTATCCCCATATTGACGTCCGCAAAACCGAGAGACTGTGCCACCAGAGCACCACTCATGGCAACAAAAGCGTTGCTGAGTGCTACGCCGAAAAAGATCATCCTGTCGGTGTTAACCCCTTGAGCTTTCACCATCTTGATGTTGTCACCCGTAGCACGGAGAGCAAGCCCTATATCTGTATGGAAAAAACCACACCAAAAAAGGCACATATCATCACAGTAAAAATCATAAATAACCCGATGGAGGCTATCTGGGGAGAAATCCCCATAGACTCCAGCGGAGTAAAAAACCGTCTCATAGCCCAGAAGCGGTATGTTGGGCATACCCATTATTCGAAGGTTAATGGAATAAAGACCTATCATGGTCAGAATTCCTGCCAGTAGATTTAGGATTTTCAGCTTAGTATTAAGCAATGCTGTTATTGCTCCGGCACCGAATCCTGCGAGAGCAGCCATAGCCACTGACAGATAAGGATCGAAGCCTTTAGTTATCAGAAGAGCACTGACAGCCGCACCGAGAGGGAGCGAACCGTCAACGGACAGATCAGGAAAATCCAAAGCCCTGAATGTTAGAAAAACACCAAGAGCCATGAGCGAGAACACGAGTCCATGCTCAATGGCTCCCATAAATGCGAAATATGACATCTATTTAATTACTTCGTCAGCAGCTTTTAATATCTCAGCAGAGAACTTATGGTTGATGGCTTTAGCCGCTTTTGCGTTGAGCAGAAGTTTCAGATCCTTTTGAAATTCAACTGAAACATTCCCCGGCTTTTCACCTTTAAGGATACGGCAAACCATAGAACCTGTCTGTAAACCGTGCTTGTAATAATCAAAACCTTTCGCCGCAAGAGCTCCACGCTTAACAGAATCTGTATCAGACATAACAAGCGGAATATCATGCTCCTCAGCAATCTTTACCACTGATTCGAGAGCAGAAACAACAGTGTTGTCCGTTGTTACGAATATAGCCTGAACCTTGCCCACAAGTGACTGAGCCGCAGAGTAGACACCTGATGAGTTAGCAATCGCACGCTCAATGAGCTTAACGCCGCGTTTCTTGGCAGCAGCCTTAGTGAGCTCAAGCTGTGAACGGCTGTTTTGCTCGCCTGAGTTATAGATTATACCCACAGCCTCAGGGTTGAAGCCCATATCAAATATAAGACCGAACTGAGCATCGATAGGAGCAAGATCACTGACACCCGTCACGCTTCCGCCCGGCTTTTCGAGATTGGAAACCATCTTCGCACCCACAGGGTCTGTCACGGCGGAGAAGATCACAGGGGTTGAAGGGGACAGCTTCTGAAATGTATTGATAAGTGAAAGTGCAGTCGGCGTAGCTATACCTATTACGAGGTCTTTCTTATCCCCTGCAAATTTATTCGCGATCTGATTAGCAGTAACCATATTTCCCTGAGCTGACTGAGTATCAAACTCAATATTCTCTCCTGCTTTATATCCGCAAGACTCAAGTGACTTTATGATACCGTCACGAGCCGCGTCAAGTGCAGGGTGCTCAACTATCTGAGAGATACCGATCTTAACCATCTCTCCGGCGAATGCCGTAGACACGCTTAAAACGAGAAGTGCGCAAATGAGTAATTTTTTTCATTATTCATATCCTCTATTTATTTCTTTTGGAAAGCTGATTTTACCTGCATCGTTTAAAAAATTCAAGAATAACATTCAACTCATCTCTTTTTTCATATTTTCAAACGTAGTTTTTTATGTAAAACTGACAGGCAGTCAGTCAATGTGAAGCCTATGGGGGCTGTTTTATCCCCCTCTCGCAGTGACACACCAGATATATATCGGAGGAAAGAATGAAAGCCGTATTAATGAAAGAGTTTGGCAGTGCAGATGTCCTATACATAGGCGAAGCGGAAAAAACCTAGCCCTGCAGGGGATCAGGTTCTTATAAAAGTAGCAACTACATCAATCAACAGACCCGACCTAGTTCAGCGTGAGGGTAACTATCCACCGCCGAAAGGGGATTCAGAGATTCTCGGGCTTGAGGTTGCAGGAATCATAGAAGAGCTTGGTTCTGACGTTACAGGCTGGAAGGTCGGCGACAAAGTCATGACACTTGTCGGCGGCGGCGGATATGCAGAGTATGCAGTGGCGTATGCATGTCACCTTATGCCTATCCCAGAAGGGATGAGCTACGAAGAAGCAGCATGTGTATGTGAGTCATACATCACAGCCTTTTCAAATGTATTTATGATCGGAGAGTTTCAGGATAGTCAGACGGCAATCTTCCACGGCGGAGGTGGCGGTGTTAACACAGCCGCAATACAACTCTCCAATGCTCTCACACCAAACAGCAAATATATCGTGACTGCCGCTCCTGATAAGATCGAGACAGTAAAGAAACTTGGTGCATCACTCGTGGTGGACTATACGACTACTCCTGATTTTTCTGAAGCAGTAAAAGAATACACTGAAAAAAAAAGGTGTTGACCTCATCTTAGATCATGTTGGGGCTAAATACCTTAAGCCGAACATGAACTCTCTGGGATACATGGGCAAGCTGGTTATAATCGGCGTTATCAGCGGTATCAAAGCTGAACTTAACCTTGCTCTCATGATGGTAAAGCGTCAGCAGATAATCGGCTCTGTTTTAAGAAGCAGACCCGTTGCGATGAAGGGGGGGGACATAGTCGCAGAATTCACCAGACGTGCCCTGCCTAAATTTGCCGATCGCACTATAGTGCCGATCATATATAAAACCTTCCCTATCGAAGAAGCGGCGGAAGCCACAAAACTATGGAAGCTGACGCACACTTCGGCAAGATAGTATTAAAGATTCAAGACATTTAACCTATTCACAGCCCCTCTTTCATCAGGGGGGCTGTTTTTTTTCCTCAGGACTTAAAAGATTTATTACTGAATAACAAAATGACGAGTCGTTCTGAGTGAACGAAGCGTGTGAAGAACCTGATACTGATAGAGAATCCAAGGGCTCAGATCCTTCGTATAAGCTCAGGGTGACAGGCTATTTTTTGTATTAAAAAACTGTTTTCTGATTTTCATATAATCTGTATATTTTTTCTTAACTGTATTGGTGTAATCTCACTATGAAGAGGTGACTTATGAGTAATATTAAGATTTATCAGGTTGACGCTTTCGCAGATGAACTATTCAAAGGCAACCCTGCGGCAGTATGCCCCATCGATGAGGAACTCCCCTCCGAGCTCATGCAAAAGATAACCTCAGAAAATAATCTATCCGAAACCGCCTTTATTTTTAAAAAAAAGACGATAAGCTACACATACGCTGGTTTACTCCTGCGTGCGAGGTGGACTTATGTGGTCACGCCACACTCGCAAGTGCTCATGTACTCTTCAATCATGAAGGTTTCAACGGCGATATTATAGAGATTCAGTCAAAAAAAAGCGGTCCATTGAGGGTATCAAAGGTTAAAGATATGCTCGAGCTGGACTTCCCTGTGGAGATATCCAGAGAATGCCCCCTGAACCGATCATAGAAAACGCCCTCGGTAAAAAAACCGCTAGGTACATATATCGGCACCGACTATATGGTTATACTGGCAAATGAATCCGACGTGGTTAATCTGCAACCTGATTTCAGAGAATTGATGAAGCTGAACTCACGAGGTTTGATAGTAACAGCCGCAGGCGATAACTGCGACTTCGTGAGCAGGTGGTTCGGTTCTCAGTCCGGAGTGGACGAAGACCCTGTAACAGGCTCAGCCCACTGCCAACTGACTCCGTTCTGGGCAGATAAACTTTCCAAAACTAAACTGCATGCAAGACAGGTCTCAAAAAGGGGCGGAACACTCCTCTGCTCTCTTGAAGGTGACAGGGTAAAGATGTCAGGCAGAGCCGTCACATACATGAAAGGCCACATAACTCTTTAAGGAGCTTTGATGTGAATATGAAACAACTGCGTGAAAAAATTCCTACAGGAACTCAGTGAAAAAAACAAATTTCGAAACTGCAAAGGATTATGCATTCGATTATATAGATAAAGTACAAACTATGCCTGTATTCCCTTCGGATGAGGCACTTGAGAAGCTCAGCATATTCGACACACCCATGAGCAGCGAGCCGATGGAAGCAAAAGAGATAATAGACATGCTGCACGGCTATGGTTCACCCGCAACAGTCGCACAAACCGGCGGCAGGTATTTTGGTTTTGTCAATGGCGGTGCTATACCTGCATCACTTAATGCAAAATGGCTCAGTGATATATGGGATCAGAATGCTGTTCTTTACGCCGCATCCCCCCATAAGCTCGAAGCTCGAGGAAGTTTGTGAAGCCTGGCTCAAAGACCTTTTGACTCTGCCTGACAAAACTGTTGCAGGTTTTGTGGGGGGGCTCGTCCACTGCTACATTGTGCGGACTTGCGGCCGCCAGATACAGACTGCTGAAAAACATGAACTGGGACATACTTGATATGGGTCTTGCTGACGCACCTAAACTTGATATAGTTCTCAGCAATCAGGCTCACTCTACAGTGTTTAAAGCTTTATCCCTGTTAGGGTTTGGTAAAAAACAGCTCAAAGTCATACCGTCCGACAATGAAGGTAGACTCACATACGACAGTCTGCCTGAGCTGTCGTCAAACACACTCCTTATCTTACAGGCAGGGAATGTCAATACAGGTTCTTTTGACGAATTTGACACGATATGCCGTGAAGCTAATGATAAAGGAGCATGGGTACATATAGACGGAGCTTTTGGTTTATGGGCTGAATGTTCCGCATCAAAAAAAACATCTGACCAAAGGCATCCACATGGCTGATTCATGGTCTATGGACGCACACAAAACCCTGAATGCCCCATACGACTGCGGAATAGTTTTATGCAAAGATAAAGATGCTCTGATGTCTGCTATGCAGGCAACAGGTTCATATATAATCTACGGAGACAGAAGGGACGGAATGCTTTATACACCGGAAATGTCCCGACGTGCGAGATCAGTGGAGCTTTGGGCAACCCTTGCGGCACTCGGCAAAGACGGAATCGAGGCATTGGTGGACGAGCTCTGCTTTAATGCAGGTCTTCTGGCTGAAAAGCTAAGCGATGCAAGCTTTGAAGTATTAAACAATGTAGTTTTTAATCAGATAATCGTTAGATACAAAAAAAATGATGAGTACACTAACAAGCTTCTGGAAGCCATACAGAAGTCATCGGTTTTATGGTGCGGTCCTTCTAAGTTTCAAGGAATGTCAGTTATCAGAATATCGGTATGTTCGTGGGTGACGGATGAAACAGATATAGACAAGGTCGCAAAGGCATTTATAAAAGCTAAAAAAGATATCGATAAGGGCTAACCGCATGCAGTGCCCGGCTGCAGCTTATTCAATACTATAGAGAAAACTGCTCCCTGCTCGTCATTGCCTGCCTGAAGAGTACCTTTCATATGGTCTTCTATGATCAGTTTTGACATGTACAGACCTATGCCTGTCCCTTTCCCTTCGCTCTTAGTGGTGAAATACGGATCAAAAAATCTTGCTGATAACTTCATTATCTATACCGCCGCCATTGTCGCACACTCGTACAATAACCTTGTCCTCACTCGCCTCAACCACTATATCCAGTTTTTTTTATCACGCGGTTTACTCTCCAAAGCATCTTTGGCGTTCTGGATTATATTCATCAAAACCTGCTTGAACTCTGACGGGTATCCTGCAACGAGGGACATAGGATGCTCACACGGCGGATGCTCCAGATTATTACAGCTCAGAAACTCTTTATGACTGCACTTACAGCTCACGGTATAATCTATGAAATGATTCTTTAACTGAGCATCCACAAGAGATACTGTCTCGATAACAGCCTTGATAACCTCAAACTCTGTCTGCGTGGTCGTCGGATTGAAGAAACTGCGGAAATCATCTATCGTTTTAGACATATGCTGTATAAGAGCCATTGTATCTTTATTGAAATTGTTCAGCATCTCTTCCGTTGCACTTTCGTCTTTAACACTGCTGATGATATATTGGATATACAGCCCCAGAGAATTGAGCGGCTGTCTCCACTGATGAGCTATAGCATTGATCATCTGCCCATATCTGCGAACTTCTTTTGCTCAAAAAAACAACTGTTCATGCTGAATACGCTTATCAGTCTCAATCTTTATCTTGTCCTCCAGATCCAGTGCCAAAGCCTGTAGCTGGTGTGTTCTGTCGATGAGCTGCTGTTTGGCTATCTCCAGCTCAGTGACAATACTTGCAGTGACAACAACTCCCACAACCTCTTTATTTTCGAAATGCGGAGCGAAACTGATATCCAGACACATCCTGTCACAATGCTGAACATGCACCCACTGCTGAAACTTGACTATCTCCCTTTGAAGCAGGATGTCAGATGCCCGTCGATGACCTCTCTATAACGTATATCACCGTGGAAATCTTTTAGGTGAACACCTTCTATATTCTTTCTAGGTATTTTGAATACCTCTTCATACATATTATTCACAACCACAAACCGCCTGCCGGAGTCAATATAAGCTATAAGCTCCTTGGCAGAATCCATTATATCACCGTATACTTCCAGCTCTTTATGAGCTCTGTTTAACTCACGGAGATTCTTTCTGCTGAAATAGTAAAACGATACACTTCCGCCTATGAGGAGAAGGAGAGACAAGACAGCTATAGACCCGACAGCGGCGACTTTTAAGCCTGCAATCTCTTCGTAGGGCACTCTCGCAATAACTGCCAGCCGTGTATGATCAAGGTCTATATAGTTATACCCTGCCAGATAAGTCCTTCCATTGGCAGCCGTATAAGTCATCGAGCCACTTTTTTCCGGTCAATGCCGGCAGAACAGGATCAACAGTCCCTAATTCTTTGATTTCCGTGATCTCCTTATATGGGACACCATTAAGGTTGCGGTATAGATATTGATATTTGCCGCTATCATTAGCCACCAAATAAAACTCATTAGTAAAGCCGTATCTGCTTGTATCGACAAAGCTGTTTTCCAGCAGTTCGAGAGTATGGTCAAGAGCTTCTCTCATACTTTTCTTATGCCTGCTAATTTGTTGAGTGTAAATGGTTTGGATATTGTTTTTTTCTGATATGTACCAGCTCGGAAAGCCTTTCTTCGTGATGAGACATTATACTGCCGTACCAGTATCTGATAACAGCGAATGAGGCTGCTGCGGATAAAAGACCAACGACTATATAAAATACAATGGCTCTGCGTGCAAATAGCTTCATATCATACATCACCGGCTTATTTAGAATGAAAACAACAATTGGATATTGGAAAAAAAATTTTATCATTAATAATAGCGGAATACTACTGTAAAAGAATTTTACATATAGTTCTACAGCAAAACTAACAAAGGAAAAAAGGGGCATACAGATGTATACCCCTGAGATTGATCTATTCGTTTGAAGTGGTCGACAGACTCGATATAGGGATAATCTTACAGAAATCCGCAAGTATCTGCTCCGGATTATCCGCAAAATTCTTAGCGAACTCATTAAGGCTATCATTGTAAGCCTTATCTATATCGACATCTTTAAACTGCTTGATAAAATCGTTAATGTGGTTCGTAAGGAATGTCTTATCATCAGGAGTGAGATATTCGATCTTACGAACACCTTTACCAAGCTGGTCATCAGTAATACGCCCCCTAATAAAAGCTGCACCTGCGGTCATACCGCTGCATACGTAGTATCCGATAGGTTCATACGGTTCACAACATTGAGGACAATTCCTATACCGCCCTGCGCATACTCCATAAAGTAATCGCCCATACCTTTTTTCATGCCCCAGTCCGTAAACTGCAACAGGAGCTTTGCGGCTGGTTAGTTTCCCTTCGAACTCTTTCAGGAAATCCTGCCAGCTCATCCTTACTCTCTTTGCTCTTCTGGACTGATATTTTTTCGTAAGCTCTTTCAGGATTATCTCGTCTGATGCATTCTGAAATCTGCTTACATCAAGATTTTTCCACTCGTCAGGCAGACCTGCCTTCATGAGCAGAAGGTTACGCACCCCTCCTGACTTGGCAACACGGAATGTACCGCTTATGGCGTAAGCAGCGAAGAGGTCACTCACCTCACCAGAGATGTTGATCTCCGCAGGGTTAGATGTGTTTGCCACACCTACCTGTGCATTAGCCGGAACAGTCGTTATAGTTGAATGATTAGGGATCACATTAACCTTTACGTCTCGGAGGAATGCAAATGCGTGGTTGCCCACCAGACCTCTGACGGTTATCTCTTCGCATTTGATACCTGTTCCTAAGGCTCTCTGCCCCATCACATTATCTAGGTAGAACTTAGATACCCCTCTATCCACAGCCTCTTTCATTATGTGGTTAAGGTGCATGGACTCTATCTGGTCGAAGCCGACATCTATCTTGAGCTGTCGCCGTCTATCCCTGACAGAATTTTCTCAAAAACTGCCTTGTTCTCTTTCAATGATTCCTCTCTGGACATGAATATCTTCTTTTCACGACCACGTATCCCCACTATAGGGACTTGCTTTGCGTGCTCTCCGCGACCGAAAGTCTCAAAGAGGAGCGGATCAGAACCGTGATATCTGAAGCGTCTAGCACCTATAACGTCTGCATGGTTTGACATACCAAGCCCTGCAGCCATCCCCTCCATATCATCATGGAAGGTCTTTATCATACGTGCAATATTATCTGAGGCTGTCATAGGGTCTATCCTGTGACCATAAGGTCTGGATGTAATCCCCCACGCACACTGCCCCGTATGACACCTTCTGCAAAGTGTACAGCCGAGGACGTGCAGAGTACGCATACCCATACCGACAAAATCAGCACCTGCAAGCATCGTGAGCATAGCATGGAATGAATCCATCACGCCGCCCTCTGAGATTATGGAGACGTGACCACGCAGCCCTTCGGCACGGAGTGCCAAATCAGCCATGTGGGTTAAATATACTATATTGAGTCCACGGTTTTGCAGATCCACCACATGTGCCGCACCTGTCGAACCGTCACCCGCTTTTATCGTAATATAATCGAAACCTGATTTGGCAATAGCCACACAGATTTCTGCAAAGTTCCAAGCAGTACCGTAAACATCAGCTCCGATCAGTTTATCATCCCCAAGGAGAGCCCTAAGGGACTCAACACGCATAGGGAGTTCTTCGATGGAGTATTGAAGGTGCTGAGGGTTCGGACTTGAAAGATGTCTGAGAGCCTCCACGCAACGCAGGAGTGCAATCTCGTAATCGTTCTTCTTATCCTGTAGCCTTCCGCCCTTCCCTTTTTTTTGGCATCCTGTCCATATTTCATGGACACACCTGCAAATTTATCCAGCTCCACCCACGGACCGAATCCGCCTGAGCCAAACTGCAGTATACAGTGGCTGGCGGCCGCCATCATATCAGGATGGACAAAACCTTCACCTGTAAAAAACGGTCTGCCGAGTTTCACACATGCCATCATTCTGGCGAGTATAGCCTCATGACTGTTAGAACCGTAAGACTGATGTACATCGAATATCGGGGTATTCACTTTCAGTCTTGCTACACGCTTACCGAGATACATATCCCTCATCTGACCTGCATATTCGTTATTATGGTCTCTTGTGGGTGATAGTATCTCCGCAGCATCTATCAGCCAGTCTGTATACATCTTGGACTGACCTCGACCCAAGTGTGCACTTGAGATAGTAGATTTGCCTCCGGCACGTGATATTATATTATTAATCTGCTCCGCACCCGTAAGAGGTACGCCTATATCGTTATAGTCAGGGTTATCAAAAAACCTTTATAGCACGCTGAGGGCACATCTTTACGCATCTTTTACAGTTGCAGCACTCATCAGGATTTATCCATAATATCTTCTCTACCAGATTGACCTCGTCACGGGAATCAGGGGAAACTCTATGACCTTCATCATCATAAAAAACGCTCTTCCATGGTGAAAACACCATGTCCTGCCGAGGGTTTTGTAGTGTTGTGGGTACAGGACTCCACACATGTTGAACAGTGCACGCACCCTCTGCCCGGTTCTTCGATATCGTCAGTCACCTTCACCCAGTATCTTGCCCCCTGAGCGAAAATCCCTTTCTCCTCAGGTTCTGTATACCTTATGGATCTCTGTATAATTACATCTTTTTTATCAATCATTTTTTTTCTTCCACCCATAATCCAGTCTGGTCACCTTCTTATCTTTAACATTAAAGCCCACGATCTTCCCTGCCTCAGGGTCGAACATATTCAGCTCTTCATGCATAAAATAAGCAGCAGAGATAACAGCCCTCTGCTCCGAACCGAGTAGAGCAACCTTGTCATTTATCCCCACGGAAAACGATCTGAGGTGATCTCTGTCCGTGAAGCCGACCATAGTATCTTCCACGAGAGTGATAGCCGTTGCAGGCCCCGACATCTTCATACGGTAGAGGAAAGGGCTGACCATAAGCTCGTCATATCTTTCTCTAGCCTCTTTTGTCATGGAGTTCAGCTCCTGAGGGAACTTCCTGCACATTATCCATTCTATCTCCTCAAGGGAGTACCCCTGCTTCAGCAGATATTGAACAGATAGGAATATAGCCTCTGAATCTGTCCCTGCGGTCAATTGAATATCCAGCTGTTCGAGAGCTCTGGCATTTGCCATATCGCTTGAAAGGTGTCCGTTATGCACACCTGCGACCTCGCCGATGGATATAGGCTGAGGCCCCCACCAAAGACCACGCCCCTGAGATGTAGGCCAGCGTAGATGTATAAGGCAAGCATCATAATAGTGGTTTTCATATTTATGAATGTCGTAGATAGCAATGGTATCAGCCAGCTCATAGGCTGTCAGGAATGTGCCGTTGTACTTGGAGCTGGAAAAAATTCTGGCATCGTCTATATATTTTTTTATTAAATCTTGTAACGCAAAGTGAGACATAGTCCTGTTCATTCTTAATACGCTCACGGAACATCATCTCTTCAGGTGACGGAGGTACAATGCTGTAATGCATTATCACAGGAAGATCGTATTCGTAATAGAATTTACGCTCCACCATATCCTTCTTTTCAAGGATGCGAAGCCCCATACTGCTTATAACTTCGTCCAGCTCGGATATCTTGTCCTCTGAACGAAACATGATATGAAAGTTGAAAAAATCCTGTGTCTTTATACAGACTCTTCAGAGTTACCCCTGCACCTGTACGACCACGGTACTGCAAGCACCTTGCCGCCTTGAGGAGTGCATCCAGACTGAAATCACCTGCAACAGCCAACAGACCGCAAGCACCACCGGGCAAACCTAGGTCTCCGCCTGAAAAATCATTAACACTTATATTTCTTGATGTTGAGTGCCCTTCTTTTTTAATGATCATGGTCGCACCCTCCATCGAACAGCTCGCATGCCGATATGTATTGTTTCTTTCTGAATTCGTCCAGCTTTGAACCTTCCTTCGTCACTGTCAGAGCCGATCTGGGGCAGGCTTCCACACTCTTGTATGTGGCATCCCCCCAGCTTATCCTCCAGAAACTCGTAAAAGTGTTCATCCTTATCCGGTGTCCATTCCTTATGCATCTTCATAAGTGAACCGTCACTGTAGTGGTAGCACCAGTCGCACTGAATGCAGATTCCGCAGTTAAAGCACCTGGAGGACATAAGCATAGCCATATCCTCACCCACCGTCTGAACTATCTCATTAAAGTTCCCTTCTCTATCTTCCACAGGCAGCTCATCTTCCACAAGCCGTCCTGTCTTTTCGAAATACTTAATATTAAGAGTATTGTAAAAGGCGATATCACGTTTCTGATCAGCCTCAACATCCTCACCGAGGAACTCGCGGACAGCCTTAACCGTGTCCTGAGCAAGCCCAACGACACGAACGACCATACCTGTGCTCTCGACATTCCCCATTGCGGCATCGCCTGTTATGAATATCTTCTCACTATCCCCTTCCTGCAGATCAGGACAGAGCATACGCGGGAAATCTATGGTGAAGCTTTCCCCAACAAAATAAAGATCCGGTCTGTCGCCTATAGCTAGGACTATACGATCGAACTCCAGCTTTTCTATTAATCCCGGAACGGCAAAAGGCTTTGCTCTTCCGCTCTCATCGACAGGACCGAGCTTCATCACCTGCACGTGCAGTCTAAGACCCTTTTTGGTCTGCTCTATCTTAAGCGGCTGACGGAGAAATTTATAATCCACCCCTTCCGCTATGGTATCCGCCACCTCTCCGGAGTGAGCCGTCATTTCGTCCTCTGTCCTTCTGTAGACTACAGTAGGACTAGCACCGAGACGAGTGGAGCTTCTGGCGACATCAATGGCGGAATATCCACCGCCTATCACGCAAATCCGCTCACCCTTTTTTATATTCAGATCATCAGCCTGACCGAAGTTGATTTTTTGCAGGAAAGGGATAGCAGACTCAACACCTGAAAGGTTTTCGCCCTCAATCCCCATCTCCACAGGCTTATGAGCCCAGTGGAAACTATGACCGCATCATACTCTCTCGCCAGATTCAAGAATTTATCTTTATTGATGTTCTCGTTACATTTTATATTTACTCCGGTCTTCTTAATGAACCCGAGCTCACTTTCAAAAAATGTCTCTGGGATATCTGAATGCAGGTATACCCTGAGTCAACAGTCCGCCGGGTCTATCAGCCTTTTCATAGACATCAGTACGATAACCCAGCCTCGCCAAAAAAGTATGCCGCAGACAAACCGGCAGGTCCCGAGCCTATCACAGCTATTTTCTTATTATTTGATTCAGCTAACTTCTTAGGTTCGAGATTATTCTTATAACCCCAGTCAGAAATGAAACGCTCCATAGCCTTTATGTCGACAGCTTCGTCGAACTTCGTTCGGTTGCAGGCTGTCTCACATGGATGGTCGCAGAATCGTCCGCATCCAGAGCTGAATGGGTTGGTCTCTTTTAACACATAGAACGCCTCTTCGAAACGTCCAAGCTCCGCAAGGTGTAAAAAAAATCGCGGAATGTCATTTCTGGCATAGCATCCATGATTTCCCAGATGGTCTCTGGAGTAACATGGGCTTACCTTATTGTAATATAACGGAAAAAAGTTTTTTTCACCGTACCCTCCGTTCGTTATTTGAAAAAAAATGAAAGTGTTCTGATTATATCTCATTTATAGATTGAATCAACTTACAAAAACGGCGAGTGCTGATTCACACCCGCCGCTTTGTTATAATGAGAGAGTAGAGGTTTTATTGGTTTTGCTTTTAACAGCAACCATATTTATAATCTATACCGTTCTTGTCTCTTTTCAAGTGTTTATTGCAGATTTATTTATCTGTCAATAAATTTCATTCAGAGGGTATTCTCAAGATAAAGCAGTTTTTTCAATGGATGATTGAATTCTTCTTGATATCTCTTCCTTCGGTTTTGTCTTGTCCATGTAGGCAGTTACGGCTTTTGCTGTCTCAGACAGAGCCTCCGCCGCAACATCTGTGGATGAGGATTTGAAGTTTGAGCAGGGTAACTGACTGACACAGCATCCCATATCTCTTGCGATGAAATTCAGCACTTCTACATTTTTTGTATTTTATCAGAGTGTGCAGGAAGTTTTCCAGCGTCGCAGACTTACTGCTGTCATATGCATAGTTTTTTTAACTGATTAACTGATATCCCCAGCTCACATGCCAGTTTCTCTCTTCTGACACCCTTTTTTGTTGATGCTCTTAAATAGCTGTCCACTGATTTCACATGCATAACGTCTAAAGTCTCCCATGATTATACCCTCTAAATACATACTTCCTATTATTCTATATCTGTGAATTTTCAATATCACGTATATAATATTTACTTATATACTATATAATAGCATATTTCAATATTGTTTTCGCTAAGTGAATAAATATTTATAAGTATCTTTAATCCAAAAATATACTGGAGTCGACATGAACCTTTATATCGTGTATTGCGACTTTGAAATAACTGACGGTTCAGGAATAGCAATAGCAGAAGTGCTGAACAATTACACTGGGATCAGATTCATGCCGACGGCGTGGATTATACACACATCAGAATCGTCAAATCTTGTCTTCGGGAAAATCGCCAAGGTAAATCAAAAAACAGCATTACATCATCGTTTCAAGGCTGGATGATGAACACACCTGCAACTACCCCGAAAAAAAATAAAGAACTGGATCAACAAACACAGATAAGGTATGAGGACGCTACATCCCGCACAGAACACGAAATCTTTTCACAACCTTTCAGTACATACACATATACTTACTTTAGTGTCATTAATCATCCCAATTTCGCACACTCCGTTACTCAGCTAACTATTTTTGAATTATTTTTTAATTCTGTACTTGGACTGTCATCATCATTTAATATATAATCTAAGAAACACAAATCGGAGAGATAGCATGTTTAAATTATTCGGAAGCAACTGTGAGATTTTCAAAGATGTATTTGAGCAGTTTTACGACAACATCATGTCCAACGAACAGCTGCAGACTTTTTTTCAAAAAACAAACATCACGTCAGACATATATTAAACAAACAGCTTGAGCATTTTGCGCAGATACACACCATGAACTCTGTCCAGTTAAAATCTTGCTATAGAGCGATGGGGAAATCTCATGCCGAGATGGGGATCAGCTTTTCCACTCTGGAAACAGCATCAGAGTATCTATTTCGCCAGTTCCTTCTGAAGTTCAGCAAATCACCGGACAAGATTATCTCTCTCGAACGTTTTTTTTACACACATGAAATCAAATTTTGCATATGGATATCTTGAATACGAAGTCGAGCTTTTTTACCGAACGGCTTCGTCTCCTCAATAACTACTCCAGCAACACCCATAGTCTCAAAAAAAACCATATCGAGTGGTTTTTTAATGCTGCATACGGCAATACTAAAAGACGACGGTGACACAGTCGCCATGCTGAAAGAGGCAAAACCGCCTATCGGAGAATACATAGACTCGGCTAAAGACCTGACCCACGACCTTCAAAGGGTCAGCAACAACTTTGATACCCTTGAAAAGATTCTATTTTTTTTCAACCTTAAACAACACGACTTTAAAGGGACACTGGCTACATACATGAGCCTGAAAGAGTCTTTTCTTACCCTTACTTATCTCCTCTCTCTGATGGAGCAGGAGGCTATGGCAGATTCTTTTGCCACTGACCCTCTCACCGGGGCACTCACCAGAAGGCAGATGACAGGCATGATGGATAAAGCATCGACAAAAGCTATGATAGCAGGTAAAGCATTCACCGTCGTGATGACAGATATAGACCATTTCAAAAAAAGTGAACGACACATATGGTCACAAGGCCGGCGATATGGTCTTGCAGCAGTTTGCTAAAATCCTACAGAAGCATACCGACGGACACTCGGCAGAAGTTATCAGATATGGCGGAGAGGAGTTCCTCATGATATTCCCTGAATCAGAAGGGGCAGAAGCATATAAAGTGATAGACAATATCAGAGAGATTATCGAAATGACCCCGTTTAATATAGGCACGGGAATGATACACATTACCTCCAGCTTCGGAATAAAAGAGGTCAGACCTGCGAAAGGAGAAATCCCAGAACCCCTTGCTATTATTAAAGAAGCTGATGAAAAACTATACAATGCAAAAGAATCCGGACGCAATTGTGTAAAAATTTAACATTACCACTTGCGGAAAGAGTGAATCTGCTTACATTAGAAGTATCAACACCGGACGGATAGAACGTAGGAGACGCGGAAAGGTCTCGTGTGAAATATAGATTTCCCCGGAGTTGTTAAAATAAATAGGGAGGTAGAACCATTAATACCTCGATCTTAAGCCCCTGCTAATGAATCTTGAATACAAGGTTTTGCAGGGGCTTTTAATTTGTATCAGTAGCTCCGAAAAGGCTTATTTCATCCCTTCACATGTAAAACTCATATTCTTCATAACATACTCAGATGTTTCTTTCCCAAACTTGAAATATTTACTGGTTGTCACTGTCTCTGCGTCGTATAAGTCAGGAATCCTGAAGAACATATATACCGTAAGAATCGCATGACCGTCCTGTCTCTTCTTTTTTAACCAAAGAACGTACAAACGAAGCATCTTTACCTTTTACCATCTCTCTATGAAGGTCTATGGCGTAATAACTCTCACCCTCTCCTGATTGATGAGTAGCAAGGTAATTCATGTTTTCAGGTATCACCAGAGGTCCATATTGTCTTCTTGTAGAGATATCAACCTCTTCAGAAGTGATATTAACAACACCTATCTTGCCGTATTTAAGGCTGGTTTTCTCCCATGAAGTCGGTTCATTACTACTTACTTCTAACGTAGAACCTAACATCTCGACATCGTGCGGGAATTTGACAGTGTAGCATTTATCTACCTGCTGAACCAAAGCTCTCTTATCCTGCAACACAGGTTTAGTGTGTCCTGCACACCCCACAAACATAAAAAACTATTAACAATACAACAAAATATCTCACCGCAACCTCCAAATAATTTATTATGAAAGCAAAGCTAAAAGCTCCTCTTTATTACGCACATTTATGTCTATCTTCAGGTAATGCATATTCTCCTTCACATCGTCTGGCAGTTTTATATAGTCCTTCTCTGTAGTAACTATCATCTCGGCCTCCATCTCTCTCGCCTTCCTCTCTATGACGTATGTATCCCTGTCGTCATAACCGTGATGATCAGAGTAAATCTTTTTTTTGCCGACTATATCAGCCCCATAGACCTGACATACTGAAAGAATTTTCCGGGTGAAGCTATCCCTGCAAATGCAAAAACCTGCTTCCCCGAAAGCTCTATATCCACCCTGCCTTTATCGTTATAGACTCCAACGTGATCTATACTGCTGAAAAAAAATCGGTTTGCCTTCAATATATTTAGCAACTTTTTTCAGGGATAGTAGTATTCTCAGCCCTTGTAAATATCACTATATCTGCTCTTTTTTAGTGCAGAGGCCGGTTCACGAAGATACCCGAAAGGGAACATCCACCCTGTAGATGCAGGTCTTTTATGATCGAGCAGGACAATATCTATGTCACGCTTCATCCTGCGATGCTGAAACCCGTCATCCAGCAGATATATATCAGGCTTAAATTTTTTTTTCTGCGTATTCGTAGGATCTAAACCTCTCTTTACCTGTGATGACGACAGCCTCAGGGCAGTTGACCGCCATCATGTAAGGTTCGTCAGCAGCCTTATCAGGACCGACAAGGATATTTTCACCGTCGCTTATGACATTTGTATCGTAGCCTATATTCCCTTTATAGCCTCTTGAGAGGATGCAGATTTTCTTCCCCTGCGAAATAAAATGCTTAGCCAGCATAATCGTAACTGGGGTCTTACCTGTGCCGCCCATCGAAATATTACCTATTGAAATCACTTTAGACATCTTTATTATCCTGTTGAATCTCGTATAAGAAGAGATATTTTAAATATACGTATATAAATGAACTGACAGCAACCGCCAGCCCTGCAAACCCGTCCATAAAGCCGAGTTTAAGGAAATATTTTTTTTATGAAAGCGAAAATCGGCTTTGTTATTATAGAAAAATACGAAAATCGTTTACCCGCTTTATAATAGGAATCTGCGGCGATTCTGGAATATTTAACAAGCCTCTGATAGTGGTCGTAAATATCCTTATAAGAATAGTGCAGTAAATCCCCCCCCTGCTTAATCTTTTCCACGCTGCCGTTTATCTTAAGCACGTCATGAGGATCGTAACCGCCCCACTCAGGCTTGCTGTCACGTCTGACAAGACGAAGCTTCCAGTCCGGCTGCCAGCTATACTTGAGAAACTTACCCATATAATAGGTTCTGCGGTTAACAATATAACCGTCAGATGTCGGCGACTCCACCGCCCTCTTTATGGACATCAAAAGTTCGCTATCGACAACCTCGTCACAATCCAGAGACAAAATCCACTCTTGTGAACATTTCTCCAGTGCAGAGTTTTTTTTCTGCATCACGTGACCTTTCCAGTCCTCAGTGTAAACCTTCGCACCATAACTCTCTGCTATTTCGACTGTTTTATCTGTGGAATGTGAATCGACAATAATGATTTCTGAAGCGATATCGGCTATAGCCACAAGGGTTTTGCCTATATTAGCTTCTTCATTAAATGATATGATAGCTACTGAGATGGGGAGTTTTTTCCTGCATTTATATCCCTTTATATGAATTTAAAACGGATTATAGCAACAAATCGATAAAATGCATACGGTTTTAGTTATTTTTTACTTCCCTCTATACACTTTATATGGTTAACTAAGGATAAAATACTTGAGCAATTTATAACGATATTCTATAATCAGATGTATGTTTATTGAAAGGAGCTTAGAATGGTGTACAAACCAGAAGTGAAACCTGTTCAGTCAGTCTATCACGCCCTGCAACTTTTTTGAAGTTTTCAGAAATGCTGAGAACAAAGATGAGTTTGGTGTGACTGAGCTGAGCAAATCGCTTGGATTACACAAAAACAATGTTTTCAGACTGCTCGCGACTCTGGCCTCCAGAGGATATATCGAGCAAAACCTTAATACAGAAAATTACCGCCTCGGTATCGGCATCTTCAATCTGGGTCAGAAGTTTGTGAATAAACTCGGCATACTGAAGCTTTCCCGTCCATTTATGGAGAAGATAGTCTCTGAGGTTAACGAATCTGTCTACATAGGGATACTACGTGAGGGGAATGTTATATACCTTGATATAGCCGAAACACAGCTTCCTGTCCGTGTTGTCAGCCGTGTAGGTAAAGATGTGCCTGCATACTGCACTGCTATAGGTAAAGTACAGCTTGCATACTCGTCCGAAGAGGAGATCAATAAGATTTACATGGGTGCGAGGCTGAAAAGATACACAGACCTCACCATAACATCTCTGCCTGTTCTCAAGAAAGAGCTTAAAAAAAAGGTAGCAACCGATAACTATGCCTTCGACGACGAAGAGTTCGAAAACAGAGTTCGCTGTATAGCTGTCCCTATTAAAGATTATCTCGGTGTACCCGTTGCGGCACTAAGTGTAACAGGCCCTGCATGCAGGATGACAAAAGAGCGTATGGAGAAAGAGATTCTCCCTGTTGCCAGAAAATACGCCAGAGAAATCTCTAAACGTCTGGGATATCAGGAGTAGAAAACCTGCATATACAGGTTTCGTCCTAAAACCGGCCTGAGGTCTATGCCAATTTTGCGGATAATGATCTTATACCTGACTTTAAATTTCGATTTTCCTGATTAAATAACTTGGCGGTGCTTGCAGCATCGCCTTTTCTTTGGCTAAGGCACAAGCCTTTAACGGCAGATTGAAGCAAATTTTAACCATCAGGCACTATGCAGTTTCTTAAATCACCCTTTACATTTTCAGCTATATCCTATAATTTCAGAGCATGTCATATGTTGCATTAGCAAGAAAGCTCAGACCACAAAATTTTGATGAACTCTCAGGTCAGGAATTCGTTGTGACCACCCTGAAAACTCTATAGAGATGGGGCGTGTCGCACATGCTTATCTTTTCACCGGTCCAAGAGGCGTGGGTAAAACGAGTGCGGCAAGGATTCTGGCCAAAGCGGTCAACTGCCTTGATCCGCAGGGGACAAACCCATGCAACAAGTGCGAAAACTGCACAGAGATAACAGACGGCACATCAATGGACGTTGTAGAGGTCGACGGTGCTTCGAACAGGGGTATCGATGAAATCAGAGAACTCCGTGAGGCTGTCCGCTTTCTGCCTATTAAATGCAAATACAAGGTATATATAATCGACGAGGTTCACATGCTGACCGAGCATGCATTCAATGCTCTGCTGAAAACCCTCGAAGAACCGCCCGACTATGTAATGTTTATCCTTGCAACGACCGATGCTCAGAGGCTTCCTGCGACAATAATCTCAAGATGCCAGAAGTACGATTTTAATAAAATCCCATTCGATATTATGTATGACGCTCTGTCCGGAGCACTCGAATCAGAAGGGATCACATACGAAAAGGACGCTCTTAACCTGGTCGTCAGAAACTCCGATGGGTGCATGAGGGACTCACTGTCGCTCCTTGACCAGATTATCGCCTTCACAGGCGGTAAGCTTGACGAACAGAGCACTTCTTTCCTGCTTGGTTTTTCGGAAAAAAACACTTGTGGATAACCTTTTTGAGCATGTAATAAAAGAAGAGGCCGAAAATATCCCGTCGGCAATAGAAGAGCTCTCCGCTAAAGGGGTTAACTTTACTTTTGCCGCAGAGACTCTTATCGGGCACACCAGAAATCTTCTGATGCAGCTCATGACGGGCAAAGACAGCAAAGAATTGACCTCAAAAGAGAATGAGTATTACAGAGAACTGGCAAAGATTACCGGTGAACATAAACTCTATGCACTGTTTCAGGTTTTTCAAAAGCTTTTAAATGATCTGAAATTCTTTAATTTCGAACAATATATATTCGAGTTTGCCATGTATAAAGCGGCAAACATCGCATCGGTTATCTCCACCAAAGCAATATCGACAGGAGCGGCCGCTCCTGCTAAGTCGGTGACCGCTAAGAAACCTATGGCTGAAAGTTCGTCAAAGCCGACCCTCAGTAGTACAGACCTTGAGATGCAGAGCATTATATCTGCCCTTGAGAGTGCAAACCATGCATCCATATCTTCTATGCTCGGGCACGGCTATATCGTCCATATAACTGATGGTACACTGACTATAGGCTTCTCTTCCGAGAAGAAGTTTTATTTCGATTTTCTTAACAGAGCTCAGAACAACCAGATACTTAACCAAATCATACCTGCAGCATTTGAAAAAATTCAAAATGTAAAAACTATCCTCGAGCAGGATACCAAAAAAAAAAGCATAGTTGAAAAAAAAACAAACCATTGAAACTTTCCACGAAAAAAGAATCCGCTCAGAAGCCAAAGATGATCCCCTTGTCCAGACACTGCTCAGAGAATTCGACGGTAAACTTGAAGAGATAGACGTTCTCCATAAGCCAAGCTTTGATTAATTTTGTCAAGTTTTTTGTCAGCCACGAAATATCTTCGAACTCAATCAGCACTAATCCATTAATATATAAGACAAATAAAGCCTGACAATTATATGTATTCTTGGTGTATTGCTATCTGACTCCAACACACATAATATACATCTCCACAGTGAGGTTGATATGTTCAGAATATTTTTTAATTATTTTTTTTGCTTTCTCTCCCAGCAACTTATGCATCTGCAGAAGAGAATAGAATAAATTTCGTGATAAATAGTAAACTTTTTTGAAAGTTCCGTTGTCATTAGAGCAGTGGATGACGCAACACATCTGCTAAAACAGTCCTTTAAAGGTTGGTCAGTTACAACTAACCGACAGGACGCAACAATAAACATCAGGCTTAAGATAAGACCTGTTGAAAAAAAATCTCGAACAAGAGGGATTTCCCCTCAAGTATTAATTATCCTGAACATTTTTACATTTGGAAGTCGAAACCCTCGAAAGGGGGGGGTTTCGATCTATCCCTAATAGCCCCTAGCGAAATGGGTATAGTCTATGGACTGTACGGATTTCTTCAGGAAAAGCTAGGGTTCAGGTTTTATCATCCGAAAAAATACATATATACCTGAATATACTCACTGGACTCTGCCCGGCGAATTCACATTCACAGGCAAGCCACGCTTTGATAAACGTGGGTTTCACCTGCATACAATGCACCCTATGGAACTCACAGAGCAGCTCCACAGCAGTATGGACGGCACGGCTATAGACGACGTGAAAGAGTATATAGACTGGCTGGTCAGGACAGGGCAAAACGTCATGCAGTTCTGGCTGTTACGCACAGTGGACAGAGCCACATGGACAAGCTATGCAACAGAATACGTCAACTATGCAAAATCACGAGGCGTTCTTGTCGGTACGGTTATAAGCCTCTCCACCCTTCAACAGAAGCGTTTCAGGCGATCAACATACTCAACCCAATCGATTCGTATACTAAGCAGATAGATGACAATCTAAAGTGGCTTCTTCAAGTGCCGTTCGATTTCATCAGCATAGACTTTACCATGGGGGAATACCTGCCCGATCTCTCCACTGTCATGCCCGACAAAAAAGAAACATCTAATACAGTCAATTAAAAAAAAGAGATACGGCGTTAATGTTATGGAGAATACACACGTTATAAAGCGTGAAGAGCAGGACAGCCCCGAATGCACTGGCAAAGTAATTCATTCGGTGATGTTCTATTCGATAACAGAGGACGATGCCCCTGTCTATGGGAACAAAAAATCAGAAATTCATGTACGACATGATGAAGAGGGATAAACTCAGCCGTGAAACCTGGTACTGGCCTGAATCGTCATACTGGGTCACTTTCGACACCTCCGTCCCTCTATTTCTTATGCCGTATCTCAAAAGCCGTCACGACGACATTATGACTATCTCAGAAGAAGGGATAGACGGTCACGTAACATTTACGTCCGGCTGGGAATGGGGATACTGGGTAATAGATTACAGTATCGCTAACTGGTCATGGCTATATACTACAAACGGCGTAGAAAAGGCCACATCGCCAACCCTGACACTCAGCGAACTCTTCGGAGATCAATCTGCAGAGCTTTTCAAAGATGCACTCACCCTGCAGGAAAAAATACCTGAAGGATGAAAAAACTAATCAGTCTTCTATCCGCCAAGACCCCTTTCGAAGAACTGCCTTGGCCATTTAATAAATCTTTCCAGCCCGGCGGAGATTATTCAGTCTTGAGAGCCGCTGTCCCCTTCTTAGGTAAAAATGACAGGGCAGAGATAGATTCCGACTCAGCTTTACTGCTGGAGTTTTACGAAGAGCTAAGCAATATTATTCTCAGCCTGCAAGCTATTGATGAATCGACAGATGATATCATAAAATATCTCAGAAGCGAGATAATTAGATCACTGCAGATAACTGCATTGAGAGCCAAACACAGACACTATACATTACTCGCAGGCGGATACAGAAACCACCGTCTCAAAGATTCGTCCAAATACTATGTATCAAACCTTCTGAAAAGTGCAGAAATGACAAGAAAAAAAAGCTATGAATATTGTCAAATCTATGGAAAATGAATACAGATATCCGGTTTCCCTCATTGCCAGAAAGATGCAGGGGCACACCTCTTACGACTTCGGATACCTTTACCCCGTGAGTGACCTGTTCTTTTGGGACAGGGAAGAGAAGCAGGTTGCAGGGATGAGGTTTGACGCTTTTTTATATGAATATCTGGAATTTCTGGGATACGCTGGGGCTTGACGGACTATTTAAATAGACCTGCCTGAACAATATAGAATGTGCTTCGCACTATAGATAAAGGGGACAAAGATGACACTGAATAAACAAAAATTCGGACTATTTCGTAACTTCTCTTTCGCACTGCAAGGGCTTGTCGAAGTTTTCAAGAATGAGACGTCATTCAAGGTCGAAGTGTATTTATTCGCTATCCTTCAGGTGGTTATATTCCTGCTTCCCATAGAATTATTAGCCAAGGCGATCCTCTCCACATCTATCTTCCTCCCTTTGTTTGCGGAGCTTGCTAACAGTGCTATCGAACGTAATGTCGATCTTGTAACCATGAAGTATGACAACAGAGCAAAGGCGGCAAAGGACGCAGGGAGTGCAATGGTCTTCTGCTCATTCATCATCACAGGTGTGGTCTGGTTCTGGACAGCTTTTTTCCTTATTTTTTTGACTTTCATCAATTTATTTAATCCAATCATAATCCATATTATCCTAAATAGAAAACACATGGAGTATAGATATGCATGAAGGATGTAGCGGTAGTTTCGAATCAGGGAAGCAGATAGTGGATAAACTCAGAGGTATGGGATTCTCTGCCGGACAGATGCCTGTCCCACTTGAGATAACATGTGAAGATTGCGGAGAAAACTTTGAGATGAATACATTCGAAGCGAGATGTGACTGCGGTATGGTCTACGGTGTAACACCTTGCCACGCCTTCGCCGCTGAACATGTTAAAGCAGCAGGTAAAGATTACTAAATCGACTTGAATAATTAGCTCATAAAAGTTATCCTTTGCTAGATAATAAATTATTTAGCAGGTTAACATGTTCTTAACAAGTAAAAGGTCGGTAACAATATCTTTTTTTATCGACCTGCTTTTTGATATTGCTGATTTTCGCACTCTTTCCTCATCAAGCATCCGCTGTCAGGATGGACGAGGACAGTAATCAGATTGTGATCAAAGTCGGAGCATATAATAACCCACCTAAAATACAGATACTCCCTGACGGCAAGGTCACAGGATTCTGGCCTGAACTGCTTGCCCATATGTCAAATGCCGAAGGGTGGCGTGTTGAATATGTTAAAGGAAGCTGGGCAGAAGGGCTTGAGAGGCTGCGTAAAGGCGAGATAGACATTATGCCTGATGTCGCTCTCACCAACGAGAGAGCCGCTGCTTACCGATTTGCTAAAATACCTGTTCTTTCCAACTGGAGCAGGGTTTACGTTCGTAAAAAAAGAAAAAACAATCAAATCACTTAAAGACCTGTCAGGCAAAAGGATTGGAGGTTTAATCTCCAGTATAAATGTTGAAGGACCTGAAGGTGTCAACATGCTCGTCAAAAGCTTCAATCTCAGAAGCCGTGTTCTGGAATTCCATACATATGAAAACGTTTTTTCAGGCTCTCGAAGACGGTTTTGTCGATGCTGTCATAGTTAACAGAAACTATGGAGATAAATATATAAAAGACCACCCCGTCCGTAAAACTATGATGATGATGTCCCCTTACATACTGACATTCGCCTTTTACAAAGAATCCCATGTGACACGAACCCTCTCAAGACGAATTGATCATCATATGGAAAACATGATGTATGATAATGATTCAGTCTATTATGAACTGCTTGATAAATACTTCGAAGAGCCCGTTGCTGAAAAACTTATAATCGTAATGCCTAAGTGGTTTAAGATTTTTTTATTGCAGTTGTGGTTGTGTCAGGAGCTTTCCTGCTCATTCTCATATCATATTCACGTATGCAGGTCAGGCGTAAAACAGAAGAACTCAGACACTTTAATGAAAACCTCCAGCATATAATTCAGGAAGAGACCACCAAAAGACTTAAAAAACGAACAAGTATATTTCGAACAAAAGAAATTCACAGATATGGGGCACATGATAGGTGCTATATCTCACCAGTGGCGGCAACCTCTGAATCAGGTTTTTTCTTATCTCCCAATGGCTGCACGATGAATGGGAAGAGGGGCAGCCCCTTAGTAAAGAACATATAAAATCTTTTAAAGAACAAGCCTCTATCATTCAAAATATGTCTAATACTATTGATGATTTCAGATATTATTATGAGCCTGACGTTGAAAGGAAACAGTTCAACATAAATGAAGCTATCTTAAGCTCTATTAGGTTGATCAGCAGTGAGCTGTTTTATGACGGAATAAATGTGACTTTTAAATCCGGAGACCTCAAAATTGAAATAGAAGTCAACACAAACAACAGCTCATGTTACAACTTCAGACCCGTCTATTTCGATGGATACGCAAGTGAATTCAAGCAGATTATTCTTAATCTGATAAGGAACGCAAAAGAATCTATTAAGCTGAAAAAATTTACCCAGTAAGCATATAAGCATCGAAGTGCATAATATAAATAATAAAATAGTTATCACAATTGACGATAACGGCACAGGTATCGACGAGAAAATTCTGGGGAACGTCTTCGATCCGTATTTCACCACACATCAAGAGGGTGAAGGGATGGGGCTGGGACTTTATATGAGCCAGATGACACTAAAGAAACACATGAACGGCTCAATAACTCTGGAGAATATCGAGGATGGAGCAAGAGCAAAAAAAATCACTCTGAATTCAAGTCCTTCAAAATCTTAATCTCACGGCCTCTGACTTCTATATAGCCTTCTTCTGAAAGCTTTTTTCAGCACACGGGAGAATGTCTCTGCGGTTGTGCCGAGGAGTAAAGCCAGCTCCCCCTTCGGGACGGGCAGAGTCACAACCTTCGAGCCAACCATCTTTTGTGCCGACAGCCAGTTAACCAGTCTGGCACGCACATCATTAATAGTAAGACTCTCTATCAGATTGACAAAGTATTTGATCCTTTTTTTTGACAGTGCTCCGATGAGTTTCATAGAAACCTTAGGGTCACTTATGATTATCTCTTCAAGCTTTTTTAGCGTCTATCTCTACCAGCTCACATTCTTCAAGAGTCATTGATGTCACAGGATATTTCAGTCCAAGCTGTAAAAGTATCTCCGCAAAAATCTCTCCACCACGCACGAAATGCACTATAGCCTCGCGACCTTCGTCATTGGTACGGTAAAGTTTGATACTCCCTGAGACAAGAAAGTAGACTGTGCTCCCCTCTTCCCCCCTCCATAAAGAGTATCTGTTTTTTTTGCGACCTTTCTGTGCTTGCAGACTTTGTCTAAAAGATTAATCAGCTCAGGTTCTCCGCTGCCGAAAAAACCGGTGGCGAACTGCTTAATTGCTTCTTGTTTTTTTCATACGGGGATTATAGCTTTTAAATTATTATTCGTCACTTCTAAATCAGCCAAAATAATCAAATATCGGGTAGACTTATTTGAAAGTGAATTTAAGAGTATCCTCTTTTTTGTTGTCAGGGCATGCGTCTATGCAGTCGCCGCAATTATTACAGTGCAGTGAGCTGCCTTCCGTCATGGGGTTGACAACCATCGGGCATGTTTTGATACATGTCAGGCACATTGAGCAATCCTCTTTCACCTTGTTCACTGTCATGCCGTGTTTAAAACGGAACAGAGACAGAAAAGTCCCCGTAGGACAAAAAAAGCCTGCACCAGTACCTGTAGTAAAACAGCTCCATAAATATGATAGCAAAGACTATGGCAAGCTCAAAGGTCACATAGCCGAACTTTACTATAACCAACGCCTGTGAAGATATGATCCCCGGTGCCGATATAAGATTAAGCACAGGAACGCCTATCATCATCATCACCAGTAAACCTATCAACAGGAATATAAACCTGAATTTAGATGCTTTTGACGGATACTGCTTATTATAAGCCGGCTTATTTAGTTTTATCCCCAGCTTCTTTTTGGCAAATTCTATCCATTCGGTAAATAGGTAGTAAGGGCAAAACCAACTGCACCACACTCTCCCAAGGAGCATAACAAGAGCTAAAGGTATTATCACAGAACCTATCATATACGCATTCAGTTTTCCCGATGCCATGATAGACTGAAAGACTGCTAAAGGGTCAGCTATGGCGCATCGCCTATATCCATGGAGTAGAAAGTACCTTTGATGAAATATATCTCCCACACATTAATGAATGGGATAACAAAAATAGCAATCAGTGTGGATATCTGGGCTATACGCCTATAGGTTTTTTATTGATCGTGCCATTCGTCTTTGCTCTCTTTAAACTCTATATTGTACTCGAAATCCGCCTTTTCCCCGAAAGAGGTCATCTTCCGTTTTGTGTCTATGAGATCCTGCCCATGCAGAACATCGGTAATCTCTTCCGTATTGCCGTGGAGTTTATTCTTTCTGCTGTAAAAGCCCCCCTCTTCCTTAACCCCCCATACCTATCGGATAGATATTTATGGATTTAGGAGTTGTTGGGCATTTCTCTGTACATATACCGCAGCCGGTACACTTATCAGTCACGATAGGCAGGATAAACTTTTCAAGATATATAGCCTCATCCGTGAAGGGGCATACATTGTTGCAAGTGTTGCAAAGCTGTGCGTACCCTTCTGAGACCCCTTCTATCTCCTCTTTATAATAGAGATAATTTAGGCAGGTGTCCTGATTGATGACAGCTATCCCCATTCGCACATCCGAATCCACGGTCAGCTCAGGATTGAGAGCCCCTGTAGGGCAAACAGGTGGACACTTCATGCATAAATAACATGCACGGGTTTCGGCATATATGTATGGTGTTCCTATTTGTAACTTGTCAAATAGATCGGCTCTGTGGATGGAGTCGTACGGACAAACCTCTATGCATCTTGCACAGCGTATGCATAGCTCCATAAACTCCTTTTCGGCAACCGCCCCCGGAGGTCTAAGTCTGTTTAGCTTGAAAAAAGTTTTTTGAACGGATTATTATTCAGGACCTTACCAAGCTTTTCGGTAAACCTATTCCGTGCCACGATTACACTTCTTGAGATTCCAGAGGATTCTTAACTCTCCTCTTGCTTCTCTGAAACCCTTTCAGGTCCGGGATTGTTTTTCCTGATATGATGTTATCCACTTCCTCTTCGAAGTGCATCATATGATGACCTACGTCGATCACTCCTTCGATAATTTTCAGACCTGCTGTAAGCTCTTCGAGTGATTGATCATTTTCGGTCTCTATCGAGATTATAATCTGCTGGTTATCTTCGCCTACGGCGTGGATATCTATCTCTTTAAAGCCCTCAAGGCTTGTTTTTAACTGAGTCTATCTTTTCAGGCTCTATGAACACGACACTTCCTGAGTAAATCATACCTAGCTCCTGCATCTACTTAAATAACATAATAACTATAGCCGACACCTGTTTATATTAAAAAAAGCACTCCACCCGCAGGTGGAGTGCAAAATGTGATGCCGGTTGCTATTCCTATGAATAGGAATCGTTTATATCACTGATTATATATTTTTCTGCTACGTCTTTAGGTCCTGAAACCTTCTTAATCGTAACTGCGGCGACTTTGTACTCAGGCTCTTTTGAACCCGGGTCAACCACGTCGTTACATACAAAGTTGATCATTCTGTCCATCGCCTGATCGTGCATAGGCACAAAGAGGATACCAGGAAGAGCTATTTTTTGTTATGTGAGCAGGAAGAACAGACTTGCCTCTTCTACTCTTAACCTCAACCATATCACCTGCCATAATGCTGTATTTCTTAGCATCATCAGGGTGAATCTCGATATATCCGTTAGGGTGAGCTCTTGATATCTCAGGAATTCTCATAGTCATAGTTCCTGTATGCCACTGCTCGATAACCCTACCTGTTGTGAGATAGAATGGATAATCCTTATCAGGCACTTCGCCCGGTCCAGCGTATGGACGAAGCCAGATGTTAGCTCTACCTTCGTTCTTTTTTATCCATGTAGAAATAGAATGGTCTGTCGGTCGGCATTTTCTTACCGAACTTAGCGATAAATCCTTCATGCTCGAACATAGGATCCATTCCACGTACGTATCTCTTGTATGTGCCGGGGTGATCTGTTGAAGGACAAGGCCACTGTAGTCCTGCCTTCTCTTTCTTCAGTCTGTCATATGTAGCACCTTCGAGAGTGTGGTCTGTGTCTTTAGTAACACGGATATACTCTGTCCATGCCATTTCGTTGTTCTTCATATAGTCGTCACTGTTCCAAGGGATAAGCTCTGCAAGTCCCATACGCTTAGCTATCTGAGCAGCTATCCACACGTCAGGTTTTGCATTTCCTCTAGGGGCAACACACTGCTCTGTGAGCTGGCTTCTACGCTCGGAACAACCGTAAACTCCACCCTTCTCGTAGATAAATGCCGCAGGGAGCACAACATCAGCAAGCTGTGTTGTTCTCGTAGGGAATATGTCCATAACAACAAGGAAGGAATCCTTCATCCCCTGAATATATTTATTCAGGTTAGGGAGCGACTGAGCAGGGTTAGTGGTACATGTGATCATAGCCTTAATAGGCTTTTCTTTATTCTTCTCACCGCCAAGTGAGTCAAACATCTTCATAGTATGGAAGCCCGGTTTCTTATCGATTGTTCCCGGCTTGATCCCCCCACTCCTTCTCTATGTGAGCACGCCACATGTCGTTCTTAACAGGTTTTGTACCCGGCAGGAGGTGGCAGAGAGAGCCTGTCTCACGTACACCGCCACATGCATTAGGCTGACCTGTAAGTGAGAAAGAATCCGCACCCGGCTTAAACAGGTTACCTGTGATGAGGTGAAGGTTATGCACAAGGTTGTTGGCCCATACCCCTCTCTTTCTCTGGTTGAGACCCATTGTCCACAGAGACATTGAAGCACCTGAGTTTGCGAACCACTCGGCAGCTTTCCTGATGTTCTCCGCAGGGCAGCGAGTAATCTTCTCTACCTTCTCAGGAGTGAAGTCTTTAAGGAACTCTCTATATTCATCAATGCTGAATGTCTTCTTGCCGTCGGTGAATCTTGTATTCTCTTTTATGAATTTCTCATCATGCCAGTTGTTGTCAAGAATCACTTTAGCCATAGAGTGGAAAACAGCAAGGTCTGTACCCGGGTCAACAGGGAGCCAGATATCAGCGATCTTTGATGTTGTGGTCTTTCTAGGCTCGCATACGATGATCTTTACATCAGGGTTCTTCATCTTGTGACGCATAATTCTGCGGAAGATGATCGGGTGACACTCAGATGCGTTAGAACCTGTGATAAAGAAGCACTTAGAAAATTCGATATCTGCATAAGATCCGATAGGCTCATCTGAACCGAATGTGGATATATATCCTCCAACAGCAGATGCCATACAAAGTCTAGGGTTACCCTCTACCATGTTTGAACCGAATCCACCCTTGAAGAGTTTATTGAATGTGTAGCTCTCCTCTGTCATTGCCTGACCTGAGCCGTAATAAGCAACAGAGTCTTTGCCATAACGTTTATGGAAATACTTGAACTTGTTAGCTACGAAATCAAGAGCCTTGTCCCAGCTAACTTTTTTTTAAATGTGCCATCCTTCTGACGGATCATTGGGTCTGTGAGTCTGTCTGGGTGATACATACATTTGTATGCGAGGAAACCCTTTACGCAGAGGAATCCAAAGTTTGTCTTAGCATCAGGGTTACCCTTAATAGCTATGACTTTATCATCCTTCACGCCCACATATACACCACAGCCTGTTCCGCAGAATCGGCATGCACCCTTTACCCATTTATCAACATCTTTACCGCTAGCTTCAGCTTTTTTTAGGCATAGAGATGCCTACGGATGCCGCTGCTGCTGTTGCTACAGATGCTTTAAGAAAATTTCTTCTTGATATGCTCATTTAAGTCCCCCCTTACTTATAATCGTGTGCTTTATGCACGGTGAAATTGTGAGATATGTGACAGCTTGCACATCTGGCCTGAGGAGCCATATTGTTGTCTATCTGCTTAGAGTGACAACCTTCGCAAGTTGCATTGTCGGGAGATTTCACGAAATTAGCTTCATCGCCGTGACATACTTGACATTTAACACCTGTAAAACCGTGGGCAGACTCTTCCCACTGCTTATAGACATCTGGAGTTACTTCAGCATGACACTCGAGACAGTCCTTGTTACCCATATCCTCTGGATGTGGTGAACCGGCATACGCGCAGGCGAAAGCCGCAAGAACTAAAACCATTACACTCAGAACTACTCTTTTAGTAGATACCATACAATACCTCCGGTATTTAAATTGTATTTATTTAGTCTCTTTTCTAATCCTCGAAGTTAAGCGGGCCGTAGCTTCCATAAGCTACGGCCCGACGGAGGTCGTTCTATCGACTTGTGCTATGCAAGCCGTGTTAATTCGCTGTATATAACACTGTCCCAGCTACTGCATAGGCTGTAAAAATGAATACAGAAGCAAAAACCGGGATCAGCCAAGGAAATCGTTTCATAAGTCATAACCTCTTATATACAATTCTACTGTGTGCTTTGTAAATTGGGGATAAAGGTTGTAAGGCGTGTGTAAAGAATGTGAAAGAAGATAATTTTTTTTCGTGAACTCTTTACAAATTCAACACACCACGTGCTTGATATGCTATCAAGCAAGGTCTATAATAAAACAACGGAGGGAGTTATGACTAATTTCGACTATATTATAGTAGGCAGCGGGATAAGCGGCATGAGCTATGCCCACTATGCTGCCAAAACAGGGAAACAGGTACTAGTTATAGACAAGAAAGACTACGCCGGCGGATGCGTAAAGTCGCTCAGGCATGAAGATTTCTGGGTAGAATTGGGTGGTCACACTATATATAACTCTTACATGACATTCATAAAAACCCTTCGGGAACTTGGGATAGAGGACAAGTTCCTCCCCAGAGAGAAGGCAGCATTTAAGATGTATAAAGACAATGCTGTCGTTCCGCTAATGTCCTCGCTCTCCAAGATTGAGGCCGCACTCAATGTGCCTAAAATGTTCTTTAAAAAAGAAGCCGGGGCACACAGTCAGAGAATACTACTCGTCCGTACTCGGCAATAATAATTATGAAAATATGTTCTCCCCTATGCTTCAGGCAGTTATCTCGCAGGATGCATCCGATTTTCCTGCCGATATGCTCCTGAAGAAACGCGAGAGGGACAACACAGCCCCACGCAACTTCACCCTCACAGGAGGGATGGCGGCTTTCATAGAGGCTGTTGCCGCTCTTGAGAACGTCACCGTATACACAGAGACAGAGGCTGTGGACATTGCCAAAGATGGCGAAAAATACATAGTAGAAACCCACTGTGGAAAAAAAATATACGGCGGACAATGTAACGCTCGCCTGCCCGCCCATCTTCGCAGGGAAGCTGCTTGCAAATATAGCCCCCCGATGTCTCTGAGCTCCTTAATCAGATACCTGCCGTCAAGGTTGAAACGGTTGGCGTAATCGTTAATAAAAGCGATGTAAGTGTCGACAACTTCAGCTTTATCATTGCCAAAGACGATGATTTTACATCTGCTGTTTCGAGGGATATCATACCTCACGACAAATACCGTGGTTTCGCTTTTCATTTCAGAGGGGACAAGCTAGACAAAGAAGGGAAGATAACCAAAATGGAAGATGTGCTCGGTATCGACAGAGGGGCGATCATATCATCAGCTGAAACAGTACACTATTCGCCGACCCTAGGCATGGATCACAAAGAGAGGATCACACAAATAGACGAAAAGCTGAAAAACTATAAAGGTATCAGAATCGTAGGAAACTATTTCGGTGGAATAGCTATCGAGGACTGTGCTCTCAGGGCAGCGATCGATGCCGATTAGGCATAAATGCTTTTTGTTGCACAAAGTTACCTAACTTATTACCTATGGGTAAAGTAGTGCGGCAACATCTCCCATACGATCGACTGTGTGGGTGGCAATGTCGCTATGATCATCTTTAGAAAATTCTTTAGTAAAAACCGTGGTGACACCTGCTGATTTTGCAGACAGCAGACCTATCTCTGAATCCTCCACCGCTATGCATTCCGACGGTTTCAGACCGAGCCGTTTCATTGCATACTGATATGCATCAGGTTCAGGCTTGCCGTTTTCGTACAATTCATCGGTGACTATCAGATCGAATCTGCCAAGGTCGACGAACTCGCTGAACATTTCGACTTCAGGCATAGAACTGCCTGTAACTATTGCGGTTTTTTATATCCATTTCCAAAAGCCGGTCTAAGCCGTTTGCCACAGTAACCGACCGACCTTTGAAATACTCTATCTTGGCATTTACAAATACACGCCTGATATCTATAGGGTGCATTTCAGGCAGGTAAAGTGAATGAAGCCTCTCGAAGATACACTTCCAAGTACATCCTGCAAAATTGCGTGAATCTTCCCTAGTAAGCTCTCTTCCTATTAGTCCGCTAATGGTATTTTTTAAAGATCAGAAAGTTTGAGTTTTCTGTCCCGACTATTGTGTTGTCAAAGTCTAAAAGCAGTCCCTTATACAACACTATTCAGCCTTTAGAAGCCTTTTCATTTTTTGTCTCACGGTCTCAGCCTCAGGGTGCAGTTTCAGGTATCTGCTGTATTCAAATGCAGCATCACTGTTCTTGCCCATCATTTCGTATATGGTTGCTTTATTGAAATATGCCGCACCTAGATTTTTTTTATCTATGGAAGTGGCCTTATCACAGTCGACTATTGCAGCCTCATACTCTTTCAGTTCTTTTCTCGCACTGCATCTGTTGCTGTATGCTGTCGCATCCATAGGGTTGATCTTTATGGCTAGTGAAAAATCACTCACAGCATTCTCATACTGTTTCAGCTCAATATATGCAAAACCTCTATTGTTATAAGCTGTTGCATAGTCGTTCTTCACAAGGATAGCCTGCGAACAGTCGGCAATGGCACTGTCGTACCTTTTAGACTGTAAAAAAGACCTGACACCTGTTGCTCAGTGCTATATGGCTTTTCGGGTTTATACTGATAGCCTGAGTGCAAGCTTCATGAGCCGCCTCCATGTCCCCTTTGTTTATATAAAGTCCACATAGATTAGTCAGAGAACTATAGTCTTTTTTGTCGAATTTATATGCCATTTTATAATTCATAATGGCGTCATCTGTTTCGCCCAGCTGAGCCTGAGTCATCGCCAGATAGCTGTAACCTCTGGAGAATTTAGGATTTTTTATTGATAGATTCATTGAAGAATACTTTTGCAGTGGCATAGTCCCCATCCTCAAGAGCTTTTAGCCCTTTCTTAAAGTATTTCCCTTCACCAAATGCGAAAGCAAAAGCAGCGATAGATAGAATCAGAAACACGATTGATATTTTACGCATGACAGCCTCCAATAAAATGCTAGCATAAAGATGCCAAGTCTTGCAAATCACAAAGATGTAAAGATTACCGACAGCTTCAGATTTGCACCATGCAACAAAACATCAGCTGTTATAAAACAACTCGGCTTAATCTCTTCTCAAAGCTCTATAGGATCAAGTTTCGCAGATTGTCTCGCAGGGAACAGCCCTGCAATATATGTGATAAGAAGAGCACAGACAGTCACAACTACAAAGGTCGACAGTTCGATCTTTACAGGTATCCTGTCCATGAAATATACGTCTTCAGGCAGAGAGATCAGTTTAAATCTTTCCAGAACAAAACATATGGCAAAGCCAGAATATTACCTATCGCCGTACCTGTGATCCCTATGATCATCCCCTGCTTCATAAAAATGCTTGAAATCATCTTTTCGGGAGCTCCCATTGCACGCATGATGGCTATGTCACGTTTTTTATCCTTAACGGTGACCGTTATCATGCTTATTACATTAAATGAAGCTACGATAATGATAAGTGTGAGTATGATGAACATGGCATACTTCTCCAGCTTTAGGGCTGAGAAAAGACTCTTGTTCATACTTATCCAGTCACGTGACCAGAAAGGGAAATCCAGCTCACTCTGAATTACGGCGGCTATGTCCTTTGCCTGATCAAAATCCACCGTACTCACGCTGAATCCCGATGCAATGTCGCCTGTACCGAAGAATTCCTGAGCAGAGGTGATATTTATATAGGCGAGTGTATTATTGTACTCATACATCCCCGTATCAAAAAACACCCGTAACTTCGAATCGTTTCATCTTAGGCGTGATGCCGAAAGGACCTTTCTTCCCGAAAGGTGAGACCATGACAACTTCGTCGCCTAACAAAACTCCTAGACTTGCGGCAAGCTCTTTTCCGAGAGCTATAGTGGGTTTACCGCTTTCACCTGGTTTAGCCACATCTTTGAAATGACCGTCCACCATAAATTTCTCTATGGCTGTCACCTTGAGCTCTTCCTCCGGAACAACCCCACGCACAACCACACCTGAAACATTATTCTGGCTGGTGAGCAGAACCTGATTTATGATGAAAGGTGAAACACCCTTTACCCCTTCAACATCTTTTATAATCTTGCTGATAGACTGCCAGTTATCTATGGGCGTGACATCCACACGGTTCACCACGATATGAGCGTTCGCACCCAAAATACGGTTTTTCAGGTTGTCGGAAAAAACCGCTCATAACACTCACCACAACGATAAGTGTTGCCACTCCGAGCAGTATCCCAAGAATCGAAATTCCGGATATAAAAGAGAGTATCTTATTTGATTTGCGGCTTTTGAGATACCTCTTAGCCACAAAACGTTCAAATTTCATATTTTTTTTACCTCGAGACAGTGGACTATGCTGCCTTTTTTCATATCGTTTCCGTCGGTCACTCACAGAGCTATATCATCTCAAGCGACTAACAGGGCTGAATAGTATGGGAGCACAGTACCTCAGCTTATCACAAGCTTGCCGATGCTGTCGGCTATTCCCATTCTATTGTTGCAGGCGGTTTGGAGCTGATATCATAAGCCACTCTGTTGATACCACGCACCTCATTTATAATCCTGTTGGATATCCTGCCGAGCACTTCATACGGGATGTGTGCCCAGTCTGCCGTCATGCCGTCTGTAGACTCTACAGCACGTATAGCAACAGCGTTTTCGTATGTCCTGTTGTCACCCATAACCCCGACTGTATTAACAGGGAGCAAAACAGTGAAAGCCTGCCAGATGGTTCTGTAAAGATCAGCCTTATGCAGTTCCTCAAGGAAGATAGCATCAGCCTCACGTAGAACATCGCAACGCTCCTTAGTGACCTCACCAAGTACACGCACACCAAGCCCGGGTCCAGGGAACGGATGTCTCCAGATAAATTTATCAGGGATACCGAGTTCCAGCCCAACTTGTCTTACCTCGTCCTTGAAAAGCTCACGCAGAGGCTCAAGAAGCTTAAACTTCATGTCCTCAGGCAGTCCGCCGACATTGTGGTGTGTCTTTATAGTAGCAGAAGGTCCTTTGAACGAAACCGACTCTATCACATCGGGATAAAGTGTCCCCTGTGCCAGAAAATCGAACTCGCCAAGCTTATTCGACTCCTCTTCAAATATCCTCACAAACATATTACCGATAGCTTTTCTTTTCAGCTCAGGGTCTGTGACCCCTTTCAAAACCGATAAGAATTTATCTTCAGCGTAAACAGCGATAAGGTTAAGGTCAAACTTCCCTTTGAAAGCCTCTTCAACCTGTTTCCCTTCATCCTTACGCAAAAGTCCGTTATCCACAAAAACACAAGTGAGCTGATCACCTATAGCTTTTTTGTATAAGCACGGCGGCAACTGACGAATCCACTCCGCCAGAAAGACCAAGCAGGACTCTTTTGTCCCCCCACAAGCTCACGTATGCGTGCTATCTCCGCCTCTACGAAATTATGCGGAGTCCACATCTGCTCACAACCGCAGATCTTAACTACGAAGTTTTCGAGTATCTGAGCACCGTTAACCGTGTGTGCCACCTCAGGGTGAAACTGAATGGTATAGATAGGTCTGCTGTTGTGCTTCATAGCCGCAACAGGAGCATTATCCGTCTTAGCAATAATCTTAAAATCGGCAGGCATTTTATCCAGCCTGTCGCCATGACTCATCCATACAACGAATGAATCTTCATCTATATCGGAAAAGAACAAATCTGATTTATCGGCATAAAGCTCTGCACGGCCGTATTCTCTGTGGTCAGCCTCGGCAACAACCCCGCCGAAATACATCCCTGTGAGCTGATGTCCGTAGCATATCCCAAGAACAGGCACGCCAAGTTCATAAACTTCATCTGAAACTTTTGGTGCGTCTTCATCATAAACAGAAGAAGGACCGCCTGACAGGATGATCCCCTTAGCCCCGAACTCTTTTATCTTTTCGAACTCGACCGTACATGGAAAAAATCTCACAATATACATTCGCCTCACGCACTCTGCGTGCAATAAGCTGTGTATATTGTGATCCGAAATCTAATATTAAAACCTTCTGACTATGTATATCCATTTCTACCTCTAGTTAGTACACTGTACCACCATCTTAATTATTATTCCCGTTGGCCACTTGCTATTATTATATATGCCAATGCCTGAGATTGCCGCGTCGGCAACCCTCTCCGCAATGACTTTTTTCGTTTAACTGACAGCAGATACCGGCAGTCCATCAGACGACTAACAGGAGTCGCACAAATATGGATGCAAATTGCATCAACTTATATCAAGCCACTACCTGCTAGGTAGATACCCAGTAGTTAGGAGCTTCTTTTGTTATCATAACATCGTGAACATGGCTCTCTTTAAGTCCTGCCCCTGAGATGCGTACAAACTTGGCATCCTTACGAAGATCATCTATGGTGGCACAGCCCGTATAACCCATACCGGACTTCAGACCGCCGACAAGCTGATAAACTGTTGAGCGGAGCTCCCCTTTATAGTGAACTCTCCCCTCGATCCCTTCCGGCACAAATTTCTGCTCGGATTCAACATCATCCTGAAAATATCTGTCCTTAGAGCCTTGATTCATAGCTCCGACAGAACCCATACCACGATAGACTTTATAACTACGCCCCTGAAACAGCTCTATCTCGCCCGGAGCTTCCTTTGTCCCTGCAAAGAGCGATCCCATCATGACAATACTAGCTCCTGCCGCAATCGCCTTTACTATGTCGCCTGAGTATTTTACACCACCGTCGGCGATAATAGGCACGCCGTATTTATCTGCAACAGTCGCACAGTCCATGATAGCAGTTATCTGCGGAACACCGACACCCGCGACGATTCTTGTTGTGCATATAGATCCCGGTCCGATACCGACCTTCACACAGTCAGCCCCCCCCGCCTTTATCAGATCCTCTGTAGCCTCGCCTGTTGCGACATTACCTGCCACTATCTGTACATCAGGAAATTGTTCCTTCACCCATTTCACCATCTCAAGCACTTTATATGAGTGCCCGTGAGCAGTATCTATGGCAAGGACATCAACCTTCTTATCCACAAGAGCCTGTGCTCTCAATTTTGCCTCGTCGCCAACGCCTATGGCAGCACCGACAAGCAGACGACCCATACTGTCTTTAGCGGCATATGGGTATTTGATGCGTTTATTTATATCTTTGATCGTTATCAGACCTTTCAGTTCATAATCATCATTTACTACAAGGAGTTTTTTCGATCCTGTGCTCCTGCAGAAGCTTCTGGGATTCTTTAAGGGATGTGCCCTCAGGAACGGTTACCAGATTCTTGCTTGTCATATAATCAGACACTTTGGCAGTAAAGTTTTCCACGAAACGCAAGTCCCTGTTAGTAAGGATACCCACGAGTTTGCCACCGTTTATTACCGGAACACCGCTGATCTTATACTTTTTCATCAGATCAAGAGCATCCTGCACAGTCTTGTATGGTTCTATGGTAAAAGGATCGACAATCATACCTGATTCAGACCTTTTTACCTTGTCCACCTCAGCCGCCTGCTGCTCGATGGTCATGTTTTTGTGTATGAAACCTATACCACCCTCCTGAGCCATGGCTATAGCCAGCTTAGCCTCGGTAACAGAGTCCATTGCAGCACTCACCAAAGGGATATTCAGTGTTATCTTGCTTGTGAGTTTTGTCGTCGTATGAACATCTTTCGGCAGTATCTCACTCTTGGCCGGTACTAACAGAACATCATCAAATGTAAGTGCCTCGGTAACAATCTTGTCGTGGTACATATTTGCTCCTCGTATAGTGTTGTATATATCTAATGATCTTAAATTACTTTCTACTTATGCCTTTTTTTTAGCTCAGCTTTGCGATAACAGGCATTCTTCTTTTGAACGCATTGTTACGAACACGTGCCGCAACAGTATTCACCAGCGTTTCATCAAATCCTGCTTTAACAAGCTCATCATTTGATTTCCCTTCATCTATCATTTGAGTCAGAAGCTCATCCGCCTGCTTATAGGTAAATCCAAGCTCCTGTTCGTCTGTCTGCCCTTCCCACAGGTCTGCCGTTGGTTTCTTTGTTATAACCGATTCAGGGATACCCAGATATTCCGAAAGCTCCCACACCTGCGTTTTATACAGTTCACCTATCGGATTAACAGCACATGCGGTATCTCCATACCATGTCCCGTACCCCAATAGTATTTCTGTTTTATTGCTTGTTCCGACAACGATGCCGTTAACCTTAGCCGACATATCAAAAATGCATATCATACGCTGTCTCGCCATAACGTTACCCATTCGTAGTTTGCTCATATCCGGATTCTTGGCTATGTATGGGTCAACCATATCTGTGATCTCAATAATCTCGAAATTCAGCTTAAAAGCTTCTGCCACTTTGATTGCATCTTCCAGAGATTCTTTACTGCTCAGCTTGTATGGCATGCCATAGGTAAAGACCTTGTCTCCACCGAGAGCCTTTGCGGCGAGTGCGGCACTCAGTGCAGAATCGATACCGCCAGACAAGCCGATAACGACATTCTGAACTCCGATTTTTTTTCTGTCTCTTCTCTCAGGAAGCTTATCAATGTGTCTGCTGTTTTTTTTCAAGATTCAGTTTCATCATTCTCTCTCCTAAATATTGAGAGCCTTCGTTCACACTCAGAACAAGCTGATGTTAGCACTCTGAACAAAACGAAGAACCTCATAAAATACTATACCCCACACCGCTTAACATAATCAGCAAGGGCTCTAGCTAAAGCACAGTCTAATCCTGACGTATATAAGTACCCGACTTACCGCCTGTCTTTTTCATGACCTTTATGTCGCTTATTACCATATTCTTGTCCACGGCTTTGCACATGTCATATATTGTCAGGGCGGCTATGGAAGCACCTGTTAACGCCTCCATCTCAACGCCTGTTTTACCGGCCATTTTTACTTTGACCTGAATATCCACTTTTGAGTTTTCTTTATCCGGAGTGAAGTAAACATCGACCCCAGTTATCTGGAGCGGATGGCACATAGGTATGAGGTTATGGGTTTGTTTGACAGACATAACGGCGGCAACACGAGCCACTTCAAAAAACGTTTCGCCCCTTTGCCATCTTGCCGTCGATAAGAAGCTGCAGAGTCTCCGAAGCCATAGTGATGCAACCCTCTGCGATCGCCTCACGCACAGTTTCACCCTTGTCGGTAACATCAACCATCCTACTTCTTCCTTCTTCGTCAAAATGAGTAAGCGGCATGATCAGCTCCTTAATTTAATGAGGATAGTCGGTAAACATCTCTTCCGGTCTCTGGGCAGAGCGGACATAATCCCAAATACTACCGACACCACTCTTTATTTCGTTTAGATTCGCAAAATTCTTCTCTAATGTGAGGGTGACATAAGGCTCTACCCTCCCTTTATAAGCACCGGAGATAAAATCCGGCACAACTATATCGACACGATATCGTTTATAGTTCATCACGATCATCTTCATGTATATTAATTCTATCAATTCTACCATATCCGACTGGAGTGGATTCTCTTTCAGTGACGGAACAGGTTCACCCTTCACATTGACCGCAGTATAAAGCAGCGTGATCCTGTCAGGTGATTTGCCTGAGTGAAATAGCAAAGCGGGAACAACCTTCTGTTTTTTCAGCGAACCATGAGGACTGCACAGTATCATTAAACTGATCCACCAGATTATTGATCTCGATTATAGTTTTACTCTCGGATTCTTTCCTTGTTACCTGATTGAAGTCGAATGAGACATATCCTGCATAAACATATGCCTCTTTTCTGTTGTATAAAATGACCTTAAGCCATTCGCCTTCATGGTCTTTTATGAGAACTTTAGAGTTTTTACTGAGTCTTGCCAGAGCTTTACTCTTGAAATCAGGTTTTGCATAAGCGTAGGTTTTAGTCACGGCGACCTTCCCCATAGCCTCCACAGTGTCAACATTGACAGGAGATTCATCAGCATCTTCCGCATCGCCCACAATCACAGTGGTATCCACGCTTTCTTCAGCCCCTGAGGTTTCACCTGTAGCTGCCACGGCACAAAATGCAAACAGAAAAATTGTCAGCGCGATTAAGATTGTTTTATACATTGAACCTAAAATAGATTATATCTCCATCTTTTACTATGTATTCCTTACCTTCGAGTCGCATTTTACCAAAGTCTTTCGCTTTTGAAAGGGATTTTATCTCTTTGAAGTCATCATAGCTGACGGTTTCGGCTCTTATAAATCCTCTCTCAATATCACTATGTATCTTACCTGCAGCTTTTTTGAGCTGTTGTCCCTTTTGTGATGGTCCATGCACGAACTTCTTTCTCTCCTGCAGTGAAGAATGTTATCAGGTCAAGAAGTTTGTACCCCTGCTCTGTCATCTCAGTGAGTCCCGATTTCTCCAAGCCGAGATCAGCCAGAAACTCCGCCGCCTCTTCCTCTTCCAGCTCGGAAATCTCCTGCTCGATCTGTCCGCATATTTTGACACAGACAGCCCCTTCCGATTCGGCAAGCTCACGAACTTTTTTTCGCATGCTCGTTATCTTCCAGAAGATCGTCCTCTGAAACATTCATAACATACATAACAGGCTTAGCTGTGATAAAAGAATATTCGGAAAGTTCACGTGTAATCTCTTCATACCCTTTTATCTGACGGATAAGTGTCCCCTCAGCAACAGGTCCCTGCAGTTGCAGCAGACACTCCAGTTTTTTGAGCAGCTCTTTATCGCCGCTCTTTGAAGCTTTCTTACCACGCTCCACAGCCCTGTCTATTATTTCCATATCACTGAGCAAAAGCTCTGTGTTGATAATCTCTATATCCCGTATAGGGTCTACGCTCCCTTCTACGTGTGTGATATCTCCTTCGAAACAGCGGACAACATGTGCAACAGCGTCCACCTGACGGATGTTGGTAAGAAACTGATTCCCAAGCCCTTCACCCTGACTGGCACCTTTAACCAGACCCGCAATATCAACAAACTCTATGGTTGTCCTAACTACGGATTTCGGTTTTACATACTGAATGATGAAATCCTGTCTGTCATCCATAACAGGGACTATGCCCGTGTTCGGGTCTATAGTACAAAAAAAAGGATAGTTAGCACTGGCCGCTCCGGCCTTTGTCAATGCATTAAATATTGTCGATTTACCTACGTTCGGAAGTCCGACTATTCCACAATTAAATCCCATGAGGATTCATCCTCCATTTTATTAGCAGCATCAGCAAGGAACTCTCGCTTCAAGCCGCATTCTCTGGCTATTTATTAAGCAAATATTCTCTACAAAATATCCAATGGTTTTGGTTAGGGTACTCTACAGAAAAAAAGACTATTTTTTCTATAATTATATAAACAAAAGGCGGTCATTTCTGACCGCCTTTAAAGATTCTATTAAGTCACTTCTTATATAAGAAGTGGAGCTATAATAAGTGATACGATAGACATCAGTTTAATGAGGATGTTCATCGCAGGACCACTTGTATCCTTGAATGGGTCACCGACAGTGTCACCGGTTACAGTAGCTTTATGCTGCTCTGAACCTTTACCGTCACTACCCCATGCACCTTTCTCAACAGCTTTCTTAGCGTTGTCCCATGCACCACCTGCGTTAGACATAAGCAGAGCGAGGAGAACACCTGTAACTGTAGCACCTGCGAGCATACCGCCGAGAGCCTCTTTACCGAGGAGGAAGCCAACTACGACAGGAGCAAGAACTGCGATAACACCCGGAAGAACCATCTCTTTAAGAGCGGCACTTGTGGAGATATCTACACAAGTTTTTTTTGAGTCAGGTTTAACACCCGGCTTACCTTCAAGGAGTCCGGGGATTTCACGGAACTGACGGCGAATCTCTTCAACCATCTGCTCAGCAGCTTTACCAACAGATGTCATTGTAAGTGCTCCAACGAGGAATGGAAGGAAACCACCCACGAAGAGACCTATTACAACTGTAGGAGTCATGATGTTTATTGTAGAAATCTGAGCTGAAGATGCATAAGCTGCGAAAAGTGCAAGTGCAGTAAGTGCAGCAGAACCGATCGCGAAACCTTTACCTACAGCAGCAGTTGTATTACCGATTGCGTCAAGGTTATCTGTGATAGCTCTGACCTCAGGTCCGAGCTCAGCCATTTCTGAGATACCGCCGGCGTTGTCAGCGATAGGACCGTAAGCGTCAACTGTCATTGTAACACCGACTGTAGCAAGCATACCGACAGCGGCGATACCGATACCGTAAAGACCTGCTGTGAAGTTAGCTACATAGATACCCACACAGATAAGGATAATAGGCACGACAACAGACTCGAGACCAACAGCGAAACCTGTAATGATGTTAGTCGCAGGACCTGTTACAGATGCTTCAACAATCCTCTTAACAGGACCGGCAGCAGTGTAATACTCTGTCACGAGACCAACAAGTATACCGACAAATGAACCGGCAAGGAGTGACCAGAAAACACCTGTATTCACGCCGAATGATGTAACTACGAAATAAGATGCTATAAGGAAAAGCCCGGCACCTATATATGTAGAGTTACGGAGTGCCGCAGCAGGCTCTGAATTTTTTCAGAAGCTTCATAGAGAACACACCGATGATAGATGATACAAGACCGACTACTGCAAGGAACACAGGGAGGAACATAAGGTTAGCCTTAAGTCCTGCCATCGGGATGCCTGTAGCAGAGAGTTTAGCAAGGAGTATCGGAGACGCTGTAGCAGCGATAGTAAGTGTAGCGATAATAGAGCCGACATACGACTCGAAAATATCCGCACCCATACCTGCGATATCACCAACGTTGTCACCAACGTTATCAGCAATAACACCGGGGTTTCTAGGGTCGTCTTCAGGGATACCTGCTTCCACTTTACCAACAAGGTCAGCACCAACGTCAGCAGCTTTTGTATAGATACCGCCACCCACACGAGCAAAAAGAGCGATGGATGAAGCACCCATTGCAAATCCGTTGATGTATTTAGCTGTTTCAGGTTTACCGAAAATGATAAAGAGTACACCGACACCAAGCAGACCAAGTGAAGCAACAGCAAGACCCATTACAGCACCACCGTTATAAGAAACGGAAAGAGCAGCAGCAAGTCCGCCTGTTCTGGCAGTCTCAGAAGTTCTTACGTTTGCACGTGTAGCTGACTTCATACCGAAGAATCCAGCCATGATAGAGCATATTGCTCCGGCAAGGAAAGAGAGTGCTGTGTAAATACCAAGGTCCTTCGGAAATAGCATAAGTACGAAAACAATCACTATAAATATAGAAAGAACCTTATACTCACGGCCAAGGAAAGCCATAGCACCATCGTGAATCTGATCTGAGATATCTCTCATAGTCTCGTTCCCTACAGATTGCTTTACTACGCTTTGATAAATGACATAAGCGATAGCAAGTCCCACAATACCCAGCAGTGGAGCGAGATAAGCCAAGTTAGACATTAAACATTCCTCCTTTATGGAATTTTATTTTTTAAGCGGGTTCAACCTTATCAGGTCTCTCCTGCTCTTTTTTCACCATCAATATCTTCTACGGTTTCTTCTTTCTTTTTTCTTAGTATTAAAGGTGTTCATAGCAGCTTTCACACCTTCATTAATACAGCAAACTACAGCTTTTACACTAATATCTATGAATTCGTCAAGTTTTTTCAGTCTCTTCCTGTGAAAATTTCCCTAAAACATGACCTATAGTGTCTTTTCGGCCGTCTTTGCCTATCCCCATTTTCAATCTGATGAAGTCCTTATCATTCAGCATCTGGATCATAGACCTGATCCCTTTATGACCGCCGTCATTACCGCCTTTTTTTCAGTTTCAGCCTTCCGAACTCGATATCCATATCATCATGGACGGCGATTATCTCTTCAGGCTCGATTTTGAAATAGGCTGCCAGAAGCTGAACAGACTCACCTGACAGATTCATATATGTGTGCGGTTTCAGTATGTAGTGCTTGCTTCCGTTAAGGAAGAACTCCGCATACTCGCCGCGAAAGCCTTTAGAAAAGTTGGCAGAATAATCGTCCGCCAGCTTGTCTGCGAGCATAAAGCCTATATTGTGTCTCGTTTTGTCATATTTATCGCCCGGATTACCAAGACCGACAATCAGCACTTATACCTGTCCTTTCCCAAAGAGAGAGCTTATGGACTCTTTCTGATATATTCTTGTGATAGCCTCTGCAAAGAGCGGAGCAACGGAAAGCACTTCGATCTTGCTAACAGCTTTACCGAAAGGGACAGTATCTGTGATGATAACCTTCTTTATAGGGGATTCGATGATACGCTCTATGGCAGGACCTGAAAGAACACCGTGAGCGGCAGAGGCATATACCTCAAGAGCACCGTGTTCCATACATGCTTTTGCAGCCTGAGTCAGAGTACCTGCTGTATCTATCATATCATCTACAAGGATAACCTTCTTATCTTTAACATCACCAATAACATGCATAACCTCGGCAACATTCGCCTTCTCTCTCCTTTTATCAACGATGGCAAGCGGAGTTTCAAGTATCTTGCTGTATGCTCTTGCTCTCGCAACGCCTCCGGCATCCGGCGATACGACGATATAATCGTCGCCGAACATACCGTTAGCACGGAAATACTCATCGAACACAGGGGATGAATAAAGGTTGTCCACGGGGATATCAAAAAAAATCCCTGAATCTGACCTGCGTGCAGGTTCATCGTTACCACCCTGTCAACACCTGACTTCGTGATGAGGTTTGCCACAAGCTTAGCCGTGATCGGAACTCTGGGCTCACTTGTTCTGTCCTGTCTGGCATAGCCGAAATACGGCATTATTGCTGTTATAGAGTTAGCTGAAGCTCTTTTGAGAGCATCCACCATTATCATCATCTCGATAAGGTGTTCCTCGGCTGGAGCACATGTGGACTGAATAAGGAAAACGTCACGACCTCTAACAGACTCATTAATACGGACGAAGATTTCTCCGTCGCTGAATTTACGTACGTCTGCATCCCCAAGCCTGAGTCCCAGCTTCGCTACGATACTCTGGGCAAGTGACTTATTCGAATTTCCCGAAAATACAAGATAGTCCATCTCTAACTCCTTAAATTGTTGGATTATTTATTCTTTTTTAGACCAGATGTGCGGGATATACACCCCAATCCGGCTGGTTATTTTCTATTTTTTTTCTTAGCTACCGCTGCGGATTTATCATCTCTGAAAATCCCGAAAACAGTAGCTCCGCTCCCACTCATCAAAGCAAAATCGGCACCTGCATCAAGCAGACTCTCTTTTGCACTCTTAACCGACGGAAAAAAGCTCAAAAACCGTCTCTTCGAGACCATTATACAACAGCCCGTCGTACTCCTCGTACTCCGACGCGTGGCGCATTCTATTCACTTCTGCGGGCTTCGTCAACTTTAAATTTCCCGAAGAAAAAACCTTTCCCGTAGGAACGTGTATACCCGGGTTCACAAGCAGGAGCGAACATTTCGGCAAACTGCCGAATTCAGTCAATATCTCTCCACGCCCTTCACCGATCATAGGTTCATTATAGAGGAAAAAAGGCAGTGTCCGAACCGACCCTCGCATGATACCCGTTCTCGTCTTTATATCCATGTCAAGACTCAGCAATTCGCACACACCGTTCAGATAAGCAGCCGCATTACTGCTTCCGCCGCCCAGTCCGCCGCCGTCGGGAATATTCTTTATAAGCTCCACCTCAAACCTCTGGCTGATACCATAATCCGACTCAAGAATACTCTGAACCTGATTGATAATATTTCGTTCATCCGTAGGGATATCTTTTTTTAGAGCAATGTATAGTCTGAATTTCAGATTTTTTTGATATTAAGGACATCGAACAGGGAAATTTTCGAAAAGAGAGTGTAAAGTTCGTGGAATCCGTCCGGTCTTTTCCCTAAAATATGCAGAAAAATATTAATCTTTCCGTAGCTTTTCAGGGATATGCCATTCATCGCAGTTTTATCTCCACTTTTGTTCCGTCACCGATAAAGACCAGCTCGGTCAGTTCGCCGTCAGTATAGCCGTATTCGAACGACTCAGTTCCATAGTCGATCCTCTTTATGAGATAATCCTGCCCGACAGCGACAGTCACTAAACCTTTTGTCATTATATACTCGTCAACCACAGCCTTGACCTTAAAGCTGTCGTCAATTTTAACATGAGGGTAGCGAATGAGTGAAACCATACTGTCCAGCCCCTTCGAACGCATAAAATACGCCATATCAAGCTGACATCCTCACCCTTTTTATATGCTTCCACCTGACCGTTTTTGTAATTAACGTCGTATGCAACAGAATTAAACAGACCTAAGATTTTCAATCTGAAATTGTCCGCACAATCCTTATTCAGGTAACCTTTGAACCTCAGATTGTCATTGATGCTTTCGTAGATAACACTGACACGCCCTTTATAAGAACATACGGACTGATTAGCCTCGACAACCTTCTCTCTGATATCTGTGGGGATTTCCAGTATGATATTCTTCTGGGTACAGGCGGATAAAATCATCGCCAGTATCAACACGGCAGTAAGATTAATCTTCTTTAATGATCTCATCTAGAGTCTTCCTAATCCCAAGCTTTTTTCAGGATTTCTTTCATATGATCCCTGATCTCCTCTTCGTCCGGAGCTCCTTTGAGTGCCCGTTTCTGGATAGGGAGAGCCTCTTCATAACGCCCTTCCTGATAAAGAACCCATGCCATACTATCAAGATAAGCCGGCTCATCAGGTTTTTTGATCTAATGCTTTTTTTAATAAGTTTTTTTTGCTTCACTGAGCCTTTTACCCTGTTCAGCATACATATATCCCAGAAAATTAAGGAGTGACGGATCTTCAGGGAAAGATTTCAATCCCTCTTCGACCACAGCTTCAGCATTGGGTTTGTCACCATTTTTATCATGTGCAAGAGCCAGATCAATATACAGCTTCACCTCGGCAGGATTATCCGTGAGACCTTTTGACAATATCTTGACGGCATTGTCGTAATCCCCTTTATCTACATAAATCTGTCCCTTTATACGGTGATAGTCCACATCCTGATATATACTTTCAACCGTCTCTAATGTCTCAAGAGCCTTATCAAAAAAGCCCCTCTCTCATATAAATAATCGCAAGTCTTTTGCTCGCTTCTACGAAATCCGGTCTCTTGGTCAGAATCTTCTGATACCAGTCGATAGCGGTTTCATGATCGTTCGCCGATTCAGCCAGCAATGCCAGCGAATACGCAGTCTGTGTGTCGTCATTTATCTCATAGGCACGGGTAAAATACTCCTCTGCCTTATCGAAATCTTTTTTACTGAAATATATCGTGGCAAGCTGTTTGAGAACATAAACCTTCTCGTTTTCGTTCAGAGAATCGATGATTGCACTATAATATTCAGCCGCCTCATCTGTTTTGCCTATTTTACGCAAAAGCTCAGCAAGTCTGAACTTCGCTATAGCCAGTTCAGGACTGGCATTTATCACCATTCGGAGATATTTAACAGCCTTATCATTTTCACCCTCTTTCACATAATGATCGGAGAGTTTAGCGGCGGCTATAAAGTTGCCGTCGAGATTAGCTGCCAGTTCATAGTCGTGCAGTGATTCATTTATGAGACCAAGTTTTTTCATAAAATCTTGCCCTCTGGACATAATAAGCAGACTTAGGGTCATTTTTTGATAAGCTTGCTATATATCTTTATTGCACCGTTATAATCTTTCAGTGCGGCATGAGCTATGGCTTCCCCTTCTGCATACAGGGGATTGCCTGAAAGCTCGTATGCTTTTTTTATAAAGTTCGAAAGATTTGGTCGCCGTCTCTTCGTCGGAACGGTAATAATCCGCCAATGCACCCATCAGAACATAAGAGTCCTGATTCTTGCGGACTGCTCTCTCAAGAGTGAACTTGATCATCTCTTTATCGTCCAGCTTGCTGTAGATATTGGCTAATTTGAGATAGATATACTCATCGTCGACGGTTTCAAGGACAACCTCCAGCATTCTGGAGGCCTCCTCGAAATTTCCATCTTGTTCATATAAAGAAGCTTTGACATACAATGAATCTGCCATGGTACGGTCTATGAATAAGCCCGCAATCTTAGCATCAACACTTAATGTCAAAACAAAAAATAATCAGTATCAGCGAGGAAAGAATCCTCATCCAAAGTACCTTTCAATAAATTCCGTAGTAATATCGCCGTCCTGAAATGCATGGTGCTCAAGGATACGCTCATGGAGAGGTATAGTCGTCTTGATACCCTCCACCACAAACTCATCAAGAGCTCTCTGCATTCTGGCAATAGCCATCTCCCTGTTACGACCGAACACGATAAGCTTTGCTATCATACTGTCGTAAAACGGAAGGACGTAATATCCGTCGTAACATGCGGAATCGACCCTTGTTCCAAATCCGCCCGGAGTCACGTAACCTGTGATAAGTCCCGGACACGGCATAAATGTCACCGGGTCTTCGGCATTGACACGGCACTCAATGGCATGCCCCTGCAGAATGATCTCTTCCTGTTTCATAGGGAAAGGTTCTCCCGCTGCAACCCTTAGCTGAAGCTGAAGAAGGTCAGTGTTTGTAACCATCTCAGTGACAGGGTGCTCGACCTGAATACGGGTATTCATCTCCATGAAATAGAAATTCTCATCTTTATCCACAAGATACTCGATAGTCCCTGCATTTTCATACTGCAGAGCCTCAACAGCTGCAACAGATACCTCGCCCATTTTTTTTTCTGGTGGCATCGCTTATAGCTGTACTTGGGGATTCTTCCAGCAGTTTCTGATGACGACGCTGGATAGAACACTCACGCTCATAGAAGTGAAGTCCGTTCCCTTTGCCGTCTCCGAAAACCTGAACCTCGATATGTCTCGGGTTCTCTATAAATTTTTCGACATAAATCTCTTCTGAGTTAAATGCATTCATTGCCTCGGAACGAGCCATTTCAAATGCATTGAGGAAGCTCATCTCGTTGTGAGCAACACGCATACCCTTTCCGCCGCCGCCTGCAGATGCTTTGATCATCACAGGGAAGCCCATATCTTTGGCAATCTTAAGTGCATGGCTGGAACTTTTAACAGCCCCTTCAGAACCGGGTACAACAGGTACGCCGAATTTCTTCATAGCCTCTTTCGCACTGGATTTATTCCCCATCATATCAATATGCTTCGAACTAGGTCCGATGAACTTAAATCCGCAGTCTTCACAAATAGATGCAAACTCAGCATTCTCTGCCAGAAAGCCGTATCCCGGATGGATAGCGTCAACATCTGCTATCTCTGCCGCCGCTATTATACTGCGTACATTCAGATAACTATCTTTAGATGCCGCAGGCCCAATACATACAGCCTCATCAGCCATAGCCACATGAAGGGATTCTCTGTCCACGTCAGAGTAAACAGCCACTGTCTTCACATTGAGCTCTTTACAGGCTCTTATAATTCTCAGGGCGATCTCTCCCCTGTTTGCTATCAATACCTTTTTTAAACATTAAGTCCTCCAGAAGGCGACAATTACATAGGTTCTACGACAAAAATAGTCTCACCGAACTCTACGGGAACACCGTTCTGACCGACGATTTTAACGATTTTACAGTCATATTCAGCTTCAATTTCGTTCATAATCTTCATAGCTTCGACTATACAAAGGGTCTGTCCTTTCTTAACAGTATCCCCCCTCTTTAACATACGCAGACGCATCCGGTGACGGAGCAGCGTAGAAAGTACCTACGATAGGTGAAGGTATCTCTTTACCGCTCGTAACGGGAGCTGCCGCAGGGGCATCCGCCTGAACAGGTGCAGCGGCCATCGGAGCTGCCTGCTGAACAGGAGCTGCCGCATACTGAGGCTGAGCTATAATCTGCTGTGTTTCGCCTACTTTTGATATATATATACTCTCTTCTGAGTTCTCATATTCAAATTCTTTAATATCTGTTTTGTCAAGAAACTTGATTAAATCCTTAATCTCTTTGATATCCATAATTAAAATCCTCCTATTTAGCTGAACTTACTCTTTCAATGTAAGACATCTCTCTCGTGTCTATCTTCAGTACATCACCTATATTTATAAAAAAGCGGTACGTTAACCGTTCCGCCTGTACTAATTGTTGCAGGCTTATTTCCACCTGATACCGTATCACCTTTGAGACCGGGTTCGGTATATGTGACTTCCAGCTCAACGAAGTTAGGCAGGTCTATGCCTATCGGCTGACCATTGAAAATCTGCACACTGACCATTATGTTCTCAGGCATAAAAAAAAGGGAAGAATCACCTATATAATCCGAAGGAACTTCTACCTGCTCGTAGCTCTCGTTATCCATAAAGAAGAAAGTCGTACCATCATTATAAAGGTACTGCATAGCTTTATCTTCAAAGTCAGGTTGCTTGATCTTTTCATCTGATTTGAAAGTACGCTCGATAACAGCTCCGGTACGAAGGCTCTTCACCTTAGTACGAACAGTTGCACCGCCCCTTCCGCATTTGATATGAAGATACTCGACAATGCCGTACGGCTCACCGTCGAGCTCAATCTTAGCTCCTCTTTTAAACTGGTTCGGAGTAATCATTTAACACCTCAATTTCTATATTTCGTAAATGTATTTTTTTTCAAAAACAGCAGTGAGATTATCACAACCGTCTTTTTTTTACTACAATCGTATCTTCGAGACGGACACCGAATTTACCCGGCAGATAAATCCCCGGCTCTATGGTGAGCACCATATTCTCTTCTAAAACAGTCTCATCTCTGGAGTTGAAAACAGGCTTCTCGTGGACATCTATCCCCACGCCGTGCCCAAGACCGTGCCTGAAGAAGTCGCCATAACCTTTCGACTGAATATAATCTCTGGCAACAGCGTCAATCTCTGAGCACTTAACACCGACCTTAACGGCATCTTTCGCCTTGGAAAGAGCAGTGTAGACGATATCGGCAACAAGATCGACATTAGTGTCGGCACCTGTTTTAACAAGCCTTGTGACATCACTGCAATACTCTTTTTTAGAACCGAAGTCCACAACAACAGCATCACCCTTCGCCACAATCTTATCAGATGCAATCCCGTGGGGCATAGCACCTCTGTATCCTGAACCTATAATAGTATCGAATGACGGTGATTTAGCACCGTTTAACTTCATATTCTTCTCAAGTTCCGCCGCCCATAGGAGTTCGCTCACTCCGGGTTTAAAGCTGTCCAGCGACTGCAAAAAAGGAATCGTGGGCACAGACAAACATCTCTCTCAGCTTTTTAAGCTCGTCCTCGTCTTTGACCATACGGAGCTTACCGATAACATCCCCTGCATCTATCTGAACATTAGCAGGGCTCTCCATAAGGAGTTCATACTCAGGCAGCTTACATGCATAAGTCACGTGTACATTAGATGTTTTTTCAGCATATTCCGCCAGCATCTTACGGTAGTCATCGACTATCTTTATCTCAAAGTCAGAGCCGATCTGTACTTTTGACTGTTCGGTGTATCTGCCGTCGGTAACAAAGACAGCATTATCCGCAGATACAAAAAAGGAAGGCTGTGCTTCCGGTGAATCCAGTCAGATAATATATATCAGACATTGAAGTGACAAAAAAGGTTTGAAATACCTTTTTTCTGCCATAGATTTTCTAAGTGGTATTAATCTTTTAATCAAGAGTTTTGCTCCAAAAAATACTCAAGGGCAAATACATAAGACATCGCACCGAATCCCGATATCACGCCCTTTGCGATATCAGAGATATATGAAACATGCCTGAACTCTTCCCTCGCAAAAAACATTTGAAAGGTGAACTTCGACAACAGGCTTAGACACAGCTAAAAGTGCGTCTCTTATTGCGATACTGGTATGAGTATATGCACCTGCATTCAGTATCAATCCGTCTGCATCTGTACGATGGATCATACCTACAATGTCGCCTTCGTGGTTTGATTGAAAAAAACTCAACAAGAGCTTTACCATCAGCTTTTTTGCACCAGCATTTCATTGATAGTCTCAAGTGTCGTTTCCCCATAAATACTCTTCTCTCTCTTTCCGAGCATATTAAGGTTTGGACCATTGATCACCAGTATCTTCATAACAGTATCCTTAACTATTTAAAATTGATTGTTGATTATAACGAATATTCTGTTTTTATCCAGAAATAAGAGTGATTTTAATGAATTTTATCTGCTTGCCGCATTATTTTTTTTATAGTTTCCAACAGGTTTTCAAGCTTGTTCACCTGTTCACGTGTTTCAGGTTTGAGGTTATCAAGCATATTATCGGCCTCGTCTGGCTGTTCTTCCGTCTCGGGTCCTGACTCCAGCAGTTCATCCATAGAAGCTTCAAATATCTCTTCTTTCTCGTCAATCTCTTCCTGAACTTCTGCTTTCTCATCTTTCGACACTTCGCCTGTATCTTCATCACTGATCTCTGCACCTGATAAAAGAGCTTCCAGATCGTCCATCCCCTCTTCCACAGCTTCCGTCTTTTCAGCTTCCAGTTCTGCCATCATAGCTTCCACATCTTCAACTACTTCCAGCTCAGAAGGGGTATCTTCCCCTTCAACCTGCTCAACCATTGCGTCTATATCATCAGCTGGCTCTTCAGCAATTTCTGCCTTTTCGGCTTCGAGTTCTGCCATCATAGCTTCTACATCGTCAACAACTTCCAGATCGGCAGGGGTATCTTCCCCTTCAACCTGCTCAACCATTGCGTCTATATCATCAGCTGGCTCTTCAGTAGCTTCTGCCTTTTCGGCTTCGAGTTCTGCCATCATGGCTTCCACATCTCTACGACTTCCAGATCAGGAGATGCATCTTCCCCTTCAACCTCTTCAACCATTGCGTCTATATCATCGGTAGGCTCTTCAGCAATTTCTGCCTTTTCGGCTTCCAGTTCAGCATCATAGCTTCCACATCATCAACAACTTCCAGATCGGCAGGGGTATCTTCCCCTTCAACCTCTTCAACCATTGCATCAACATCAGGTAATTCAGGTAGCTCGGCAGCAACGTCTATATCTTTTCCATACAACTCTTTAAGCAGAGCATCAGCATCCTCGGGCTCTTCCGTCCCTGCATCTTCAACCCCGTCAAAAAGATGAGACAATGCTTCCTTCTCTTCCGCCACCTGATCAAGCATCGATTCGACGTCAGGTTCTTCATTCGCCTCAATGGTGACATCCTCTGCGGAGGCATTCAGCTCCTTCAAAAGTGCGTCAGTATCTTCAGGGGCGTCGGTCTCTGCCTCATCAACTCCGTCAAAAAGACCGGACAGAGCTTCATCTATCTCATCAGGCGGGCTTACAGGAGGTGCTGCACCGTCTGCAGGCTCAAGCCCAAGGTCTGCACCAAGCTCAGCGGCAAGTGCTTTCACAGCCTCATCGTCAGGAGCTTCCGAATCATCACCAGCCATATCCATCACGGCATCATCAAGCTTAACGGCTGCCGTATCGGCAGAATCATCCTCCAGACTCGAAGGCGTGGGGACTATCTCATCATCGAATGAAGCGATCATCTCTTCTTCCAGTTCATCGTCAAAGTCGTCTGAACCGTCAGTATCAAGTCCGCTCAGGCTCATATCATCGCCTGTATCAGATAGATCCTCACCAACGATTTCGTCCACGGCCTTGCTAACCTCATCGGAGGAGACATCGGCTGTACCGAGCTCCGCCTCTCCAACCTCTTGCCTGACCTCTTCTGCCAGCTCTTCTCCAAGCTGGTCGAGCATCTCATCATCGGCATCCATGAGGTTTCTGTCATCCACAAGCTCACTGGCACTGAAACCTGAAGCATCCATCAGCTCTTCAATGAGATTTTTTTTAAGCTCGATATCTTCAGGAGCGACCATGAGGGCATTTCTATAACTTATAAGAGCTTTTTTTGATATTATCTTCGTTACGCAGGAGGTCTCCCATCAGCTTAGATGCGAGATAATTATTACGGTCAATAACCTGAACTTCCGTAAGGATAGCCTTGGCATCATCCATCTTGCCAAGTCCGAGATAGGCTTTTGCAAGCATGGTTTTTGCTGATAAGACATCTGTGTTTTTTGTCTATACCTGCCGTCAGGACGGCAACGGCATCATCGAATCGCTCAAGTTTGAGATATGCTTTAGCAAGAGGGACAAAAAAGAACAGAATCCGGATCAGCTTCAAGTTTTGCAGAGAAGTATTCAACGTCACCAAGATATTTGGCTTTGTCCTTTTCATCCATATAGGTCTAGTCCTCTGAGAGTTCGGGTAAATTCAGGGGTCGTAAAAAAAATAAACCTCAGCACGCCAATAAAAGCTAAACTCTGTTAGATATTATTGAAATAATCTTCGATAGATTGCGGCGGAATATTTTTAAGAATTTTACCTGAGCCGATAGCCGGTGTCAAGGCTAGGGTCAGCCCTTTCTTGTCTGCCTTCTTGTCTGCCAGCATAGCTTTTAGGAAAAGGTCTTTGTCTTCTATTTGGTATGAGAGATCGAAACCGTAAAGCTCAAGTATCGAGCTGATGGCATCAAGTGTCTCTTTGTCGGCCTCGCCGTGCTTGACGGCATAGTCCGTCTCAAGGTACATGCCTGTTGCAACAGCGTAGCCGTGTTTGATCTCGTGATGGGAATCCGTCTCTATTGCGTGTGCGAAAGTATGCCCGAAGTTAAGCAGGGCTCTGTCCCCTTTCTCTTTCTCGTCTTTGCGGACAACTTCTGCCTTCATCTCACAGCAGCGTTTCACTATAAATGCCATGGTTTCCAGATCTCTGGCGATAACCTTGTCTTTATTGACAGACAGATAATCAAAGAACTCTTTATCGAAAATTGCACCGTATTTAATAACCTCAGCGACTCCGTTCAGAAACTCTTCATCTGTGAGGGTATTAAGGAAGTGCATATCTATGTAAACATGCTTAGGCTGCGAAAAAGCCCCTACATTATTCTTAGCTCCGCGAAAGTTTATACCTGTCTTGCCGCCGACACTGGAATCCACCATGGCAAGGAGTGTCGTAGGCATCTGCACAAAGGATATCCCACGCATATAAGTGGCTGCCACAAAACCGCCCACATCGCCTGTAATGCCGCCGCCGACTATAGTCAAATTAGCGTCGCGTCTTGCACCGCACTTAAAGAGGAAACCAAGCACGGCAACAACCGATTCGTGAGTTTTGTTATGCTCATCCGCACGGAAGCGGAACATATTGTCATGAGTAAAGTAGTCCTGATAAAGCTCAAAAAACGTTTTCATCCACCATGAAGAACGCACCCTCGTCACGGAGCTTCTCCAGCACATCACCTGCGAACGATGAACCTATCGTAATTTCGTAAGAGGAATCCACCTCTTTTTTTTCAGATCTACTTTGACTGTTTTCATATGCTTACCTCAGCCGTTTCTATGCCTCTTTTACAAACCCGAGGATCTTATCGGCTGCCTCTCTTGCTGATATATCGGATGTCTCAACGATATGATGAGCATTAATATAAAAAGATGCTCTATCGTATAAAAGTTTCTTGATCTCTTCGAACGGCTCATCCACCTCTAAAAGCGGTCTGTTGCTGCCGTCAGCACCCACACGGTCCATAATAGTCTGCACATCGGCTATCAGAGTTACCACCAGCCCTGTCTCCTTCATCAGATCCAGATTTCCTCTGGTGACGACTATTCCGCCGCCTGTTGAAACAACCAGACTATCTTTTTTTTCTGTTATGTCGCGAAGAACCTCAGTCTCAAGCCTGCGGAACTCATCCTCTGACGAGTTTTCAAAGATATCCGAAATCGTTCTGCCGGTCTTTTCTTCCACCATCTTATCCGTATCAACAAAATCAGCTCCCAGCTCTTCCGCCAGAATCTTCCCAACCGTACTCTTCCCTGTGCCCATGAACCCTATTAAATATATATTTTTTTTCATCTTAACTCCCTTTATTATTTTTATTATTACCTACGGCGACTTTCTTTCTGTCGCATGCATCGGGGACTTCTTCCGCAAGGAACGCCTCCAGATAGCCCCTCTTTGAATAGCAGCCTTTACCCGTGACCATCCCCGTGTCCCTGTCCACACGTCTAAATACAACACCTTTCGGAACATTGAAATCTATTTTTTTTCACTTTATTTTTTATGATCTTCTGAAACTCAGCGATAACAGGTGCTGCCCGTCCACCGCCTGTCCCTTTCTCTCCCATACTGCGGTGATCGTCAAAACCGACCCAGCAGACAACCGCATACGGCGGAAAGAGTGCAACCGTCCAGGCATCACGGTACTCGTCTGTCGTCCCTGTCTTTGCCGCTGTCCCCCATATCAATCCGCTCCCTCTCGCTGTCCCTCTGCGGACAACATCCTTCATCATGTATACAACCTGATATGTCTCACGCTCCGGGGCGACCCTCTCAGGTATCATCTTCTGCAGGTATATCTCTTCGCCTGATCCGTTTTCAATCTTCGATATAAAGCCTATCTCATTCTTCACTCCGTAAGTGCCGAATGTTGAATACACCTTAGCAAGATTAAGCGGCGTTATGGGGAATATACCGAGAGGCATAGCCAGATACGGTTTTATGCGTGCTTTCATGCCCAGATCAACAGCCATCTGCCCCACACTGCGTAGACCTGTCATTTTAGCCAGTCTGATTGTGGCATTATTCAGAGAATGTACAAGCCCCAGCCTCATAGGGATCTTACCCATGTAATAATCTTCGAAATTCCCCGGAGCATACACATAATTGCCTAAGTTATATTTATATCTTTTGTCATGGATAATCTCATTCGGTTTTGCACCCTTTGCGACTGCCGTCAGATACACGATAGGCTTAAAGGTCGACCCTATCTGCCTACGCATCTTCATTGTCCTGTACTCCCAGCGGTCGTTGGCTGCAAGTGCTTCCACACCGCCCGACTCATAATTAACAACAGCCATGGCGACATTCACACCTTCGGGATACTTAGCAAGCCGTTTTTCAATGGCTTCCTGTGCGGCATTTATTGTCTCCACGCTTATATTCGAATGGACTACCAACTGCCTGTCCGTCTTTATCCCCTTGGCTTTCAGCTCATCCATAATGAGTCTTGTATATTCAGGCAGTACATCGATATCCCTGTGCGTATCGTATTTGATATTCAGATTCCGATAATCTGCATATAGGTCATAGTCGATATTCCCGTTCAGATAAAGTCTGTAGACGAGCATATCCGCACGTTTATTAAATGAAGGCCTGTCACTCTCAGGCAGATGCCCGAGCGTCAGCACCGATGTCAGCCATGCTCGCTTTGAGACATCCAGAAAACTAATGGATTTACCAAAGTAGCTGAGTGCCGCAGCCTCCACGCCCCAGATATCCTTTTGCATATATGTCTGTTCCATATATGATTTCAGGATGCCGTCAACAGAGTATCTTTTAACTATATCCCCTGCCGTCTTCCATAGACGCAGTTTGTTGATATTGGCTACACCCTTCCGACCGAGAGCTCTTTCGGCATATAGGAGCACAATGCAATTGCCGAGACCATCTGTTGAAATATTATGAAATTGTAATAGCTTGAAGTCTTCATCCGTCGATGGTTTCTGACAGGTAAACAGGTTTTCACCTGCAAAACGAACCATGAACATCATATCCTCTGGGATGTCCACGGGGAGAGGTGCAGTCTTTTCGTACACCTTCTCATAGATTTTGACCTTATCTTTTGAATAGATAGTAAGCGATTTCCCCTGACGGTCACTCTTCAGCAGACCGTCAAGATCAACAGCATAGGCATTAACCGCTGATTTCTCCCCCCCCTGCAGAACCACATACAGTCCGACAACAAAGATCGTACATATGCAGGCAATCAGAATCAGAAACCTTGGCATGTTCATATGCTGTCCTTACTTATTCTTTAAATACTCTTTCAGCTCTTGCAGAGCCATATTTCTATGACTGATACTGTTCTTCTCTTTATCTGTCAGTTCCGCCATGTGCCTTCCGTCAGGCAGGAGGAACATATTATCATATCCGAATCCGCCGTCACCCTTGTACTCTTTAGCAATGAAGCCGCTGCACAGTCCGCTGAAAGTACGCTCAATCACTCCGTCCTTAGACAAGGCGATCACGCAGACATAACTTGCTCCGCACTCCTCCGCCGGGACTGGCTTCATGATGGTCATGAGCTTTTCGTTGTTCTGTTCATCGGTGGCATCAGGACCTGCAAACCTCGCAGAATATACCCCGGGAGCACCGTCCAGTATATCAACGGATATCCCTGAATCATCCGCTATAACATACCCGTCCACCATATCGGACAATGTTCTGGCCTTTAGCGATGCATTCGCCAGAAAGGTTCTCCCCGTCTCTTCGACATCCACGGAATCATCAACTATGTCGTAAACTGAGCAGACATCAATATCCGCCAGAATCTCTTTTATCTCTTTAAGCTTGTGCTTATTCTTGGTAGCTACATACAGTTTCATATCCCCAACACCTGCTTTTGTGCTTTGGTTAAGTGCTCTATCCCCTGAAAACCGAGATCGAGCATCCGATTCAGAAGGTCTCTGCTGAAAGCGACCTTCTCCGCACTCCCCTGTATCTCTACGATATCAGAGCAATCCTTCACAACAATATTCGTATCCACATCAGCCATAGAATCTTCAACATACTCAAGATCCAGCATAGGCTCACCGAGGACTATCCCCACACTCACGGCAGAGACCATCCCCTTGACAGGGTGCTCTGTGATCAGCCCCTGTTTAAGCATCCACTCACAGGCCATATACAAGGCACAGAATCCGCCTGTGATAGCAGCGGTTCTTGTGCCGCCGTCAGCCTGAATCACGTCACAGTCTATCGTAACCGTATTCTCACCGAGTTTATCAAAATCCACAGCAGCTCTGAGACTCCTGCCTATAAGTCTGGATATCTCCTGAAACCTGCCGTCCTGCTTGCCACGTTTTGATTCTCTCTGGTTTCTCGTGTGGGTGGCACGGGGGAGCATAGCATACTCCGCTGTAACCCAGCCTTTCCCTGAATCTCTGAGGAACGGCGGAACACCCTCCGTAACCGTTGCGTTGCATATTACTTTTGTATCTCCAAACGATATAAGCACAGAACCTTCAGGATGGCTTATATAGTCTCTCTTTATGGTAACTTCTCTCATCTGATCATTCTTTCTGATTTTCCTTACAGACATTAAAACTTCCTTTATATATATTTCGCCACTGCCTTGAAAGACGGCTTAATTCTCAGTGATAACAAGAGCACCGGGGAATTTCCCCTTTACTCTGCTCATATAATTTTCTGCATCCTTTCTGGTGGAGAACCCTGTCACCTTCACACGGTAATAAGGCTTACCGCCGACATAAGCCATAACGACTTTTGACTTCCTCAGTTTATCAGCCAGCTCTCTTGCATACTGCCTGACGGTGAATGAGGCAAGCTGAACGGAAAAATGCCCATGTTCAGGCTCTTCCACTGCTCCGTTGAGAAGCTCCAGCGTGACGTTTGTTAGACCCTTATTAACTATCCCGAGTTTAGCAGCCCCGGTGAATGACAAGTCTATTATCCTGCCCCGCACATGCGGCCCTCTGTCGTTAATAGTGACTATGATGTCCTTCCCTGTCTCCAGACACCTTACAAGCACCTTACTCCCCAGAGGGAGCTGTTTATGTGCTGCCGTCATGGCATACATGTTATATCTTTCGCCGCTTGCGGTCAGTTTTCCGTGTTCCTCTTTGCCGTACCAGCTTGCTATACCGCTCTGATTAAACGATTTCACAGATTTCAGTCTGTGGTAGGTTATACCTCGGACAGTGTATGGACGGTCGTATACTTCACCTGACATAACAGCCCCCTTAGGGGTGCGATGATCTGAGTTTTTTATAAATGGCAGTATTGCTTGAATGCGACGTTGACGAACAGGCTATAAGAAAGAACGCAAAGAGACTAATCAGCCTCGCAGCTCTTGTATAGCTCGGCAAGTTTTTCAGAACCTTCGTTAATGCTTTCATATTTAATAACATAATCTGGTTTTTCCGGTATTGAGCGAAGATACAGCGGATCATAATAATCCACAAGCAGGTCTCTGGTAAAAGTTTCATAGTCCTGCTTATCGAGCAGTGCCGACAGCTCCGCTATCCTTGTGCCGCCTATATATTTCTTTAATCTCTGCAGCGACACCCTTATCTCTTCAATATATCGGTCAGGCTTGTAATTCTCTACAGTAAATGCAATGCGAAAATCAAGGCTTGTATCCGCCACCACACTGATCCCTGTATTCATCCTTTCGAAAACCTTCGAAGGGATGCTCACTTTACCTATCTTCTGACTCTCCCCCCCCTCCACGAGAAAAAGACTCCCCCCATTTTTTTTATAAAATGTATTCCATATTTTCGATTCAAAATTCTTCTGTGACACATCCTTATATTTCGGCTCGTCCACTTCGCCAAAGCTTGAGCCTTTATGTGCTGCATACTTCTCCAGATCGAGAACGTTCAGCCCTTTAGCATCCAGATCCCTAAGTATCTCTGTTTTGGCACACCCTGTCGGACCGTACAAATTCATAAACCTGTATTCAGGCGGAAAATTGTCCAGAAACTCCGACACATGCCTGCGGTACTCTTTCCATCCACCCTTTACAACAAAAAACCTGCAAACCCGCAAGCCTGACCAGACCGGCGGCACTATTGCTCCGCAGTCCGCCACGCCAGCAGTAAACAACCGTCATCTTGTTATTCTGTTTTATATTCAGAAACTCTCTGATGAATTCAGGCAGCTTCGGGCTAACAAGATCAACTCCGAGGATGCGAGCCTCTTTCGGTCCGATATTTTTATAACATATCCCGACCTCCTGACGTTCTTTGTCGTCAAGCAGCGGAATATTAATAGATGTAGGTATATGGTCGTGAACATACTCAGAAGGGGAACGCACATCAATCAGGTTGATATTATCCAGCCCCTTATCTAGGATATAGCTCAGTTCCAGCTCTTCGTTCAGACTCACTTGAATTTCAGGATTGTTTCTATGAAGTGCTTGAGCAGTTTTTTTATTCGTTCTGTTCTTGCTGTAAACCACATAGACATCCTTCTCCACGACAAGGTCTGTAATAGGTATAGCCTTCACTCCGGAGGAGCACTCCTCTTCGGCGAGAGCATCTCAGACATGAATGCAATACCAAGCTCACGCTTAACTGCATTACGGATAGAGAATGTCGAGCTGAGAACAGCCACGGCATTCAGGCTGTCGAAGTCATACCCTTTGTTTTTTAAAAGCGTGCTCAACAGATGCTCTCGTCCCTGAACCTACCTCTCTAGTGATGAACTCCTCACTGAGAATCTCCTCGATAAAGACGGAATCACGGGTATAGAATCTGTGGTTTTTATGTACGATAAGGACGATCTTGTCCTTAGTCAGAACTTTATATTCGAGGTCTTTTTTTTCGGTATCTTCCTTGCGACTATGGCTAGATCGAGTATGCCGTCCGAAAGACGCTGGATGATATTCTGCGTGCTTCCGTTATCTAGGGTGAAGAATGTTTTATAGTATTCCTCTTTGAATTTCTTTATAACCTCGGGGAGTATAAACTCCGCCGCAACCGTGCTGTAACCTATGTGCAAATGTCCGCTGATTTCGTTAAGGAACTCCTTCACAGCCTCGTGAGAACGCTCCCTCAGGTCGAGTATATCGACCGCATATGGATAAAAAAAACCTGCCCGGCCTCTGTGAGAACCACCTCTTTGGAAAGCCTGTCAAAAAAGCTTAACGCCTAACTGCTCTTCCAATGTGCTGATGTGTGTTGAGATGGTCGGCTGAGAGAGAAGAAGCTTCTCTGCTGCTCTGGAGAATGATTTATATTTCGCCACAAAAAACAAAAGCTTCAATCTGCTTGAAATCCATAGGACACTCCATGCTATTACAAATCTTAATACTGAAATCAATTATCCAAAATACCACAAACATAGAGAAAATCAATACACAAATGCATCCTTTTGACTCATTCCGTACACATTACAGAGTCTAAATGCAATCGGTATCGACCTTATATATGGATAGTAAATAATTATTTCTATATACCCGCTCAAAGCATTCAATATTTGCCTGCCCTATAACGTGCAGTTTAAAGTACAGAGTTTCTTCAATTTTTTATCGTGTTTTCATCAGTTTTTTCCGTAAATCCCACATTGAGCCCAGAGCTTTCTATCAATCCGCCCAGCTTATAGTCCATATCAGGGGTAAAGAGCAGATAAACCTCTCTCCTTCCTGTGGTTTTATTCAGAATTGAAGCGGCATTATAACTGTCATTCTGCAACATCGCCTCGGCAAATAAACGGGCACCCGCCTTGAACTGCGATGCTCCATCAGCTATAACCGCCCTGTCGGTCAGGTATTGGATAAGGAATCCGTTATCCCATATTGACCCGATCACCGCATCATCACTAATACCAATACTATTCCAGCTCCTTATCCCTTCATAAGTGCTTTTCGAGGCAACAGGCGGCGGCAGTTTCCCTATAACTGGCTTGTGCAGAATCAGTATGGATATGGATACCAAAAGAGCATAGCCTAAAGGTTTCAGTCTCCCCTTAAACAGATAATCGAAACCAAGCCCCAAACCTGCTCCGCACAGAGGTGCAAGATACATAGCAAATCGATCACCTTTCAAAAACAGCATAAAACCAAGCAGATAAAAGACCGCGAGCGGCACAATACGCCCTTTCAGAAGAAAAGACAGGACAAACCCAGACAAGCCGACCCACAGGTAAGGGATAATAAGCCGAAACGAGTCCGCAACCGTCGAACGGTTCAGCTCCGCCACAGACACATAGGTACTGTTTCCCGCCACTCCGAACATAAACTCGTACAGACTTCTGAACCCGTTCATCAAAACAAACGGAGAAGCACACGCCATATATACCAGTACAGACAAGAGAATCTCCCGTCTGCTCTTATGACGTATCATAATAATCAGTAAAGCGAGATATATAACCGAAAAAACCACTGTGAAAATACCATCTCCAGAAGACATACATGCTCAGCCCAAGCAAACCTGACCAGAGCACTGCACGCCCCCTTTCAGCCAGAATCAGAAATAATACACCGATAGAAATGAAAAAAGAGATTCAGCATATCCGTATCTATCTGAAATGCTGACGTACGCCCCAGATAACCGAGTGCTAAACTCCCGACAAGTCCTGCCCCCAGCCCTGCGGAGGGGAATCCGTAGATCCAGAAGACCATCCCCAGCGGAAATATAAACAACCCCGACAGAATAACAGTCAGTAATGACCCTGCCGTCTGCATATTGTCTGCATATGCCAGCAGTATACTCAGCAGGGGAAGCCTTGGGGGGTTTCATAGCATTTTCTGGCATACCGGATAACTCGTCTGCTCCGTTCCGATACTCACCTGCCTTGTAATCCGCAGCATACCTGAGCCAGCGATATCCGTCATGTGTTGTCAGGATGATTTCGTCACCTGCACGGAACATAGGGTGATTCAGTATCGTTACATGCTGATAGTAACGCACACCCACCGAACACAGATAAATAAAAAATAAGAAAGAAAGCATAAATGTATATATTGTTTTTTCATTGACGGCAAAAAAGAAAGGGGCTTCGTATCGGAAGCCCCGTTGATTATTTATTTAACTGCATAGTTAGCTTTCAGAAACTCGGCAATAAGCCTCACTCCGAATCCACTGGCATGCTTGCCGAAGATCGGATGAGTCTCTTTCAGAAATGCAGGTCCTGCAATATCAAGGTGTATCCAAGGCCAGTTGTCAACAAACTCCTGAAGAAAAAAGCCCTGCGATTGTCGAACCGGCTTCACCCTTCTGCTTGGAGATATTTCTAAGGTCTGCAACATCACTCTTAACACGCTCCTGATATGCCTCAAGGAGCGGCAGTTCCCAAATGTCCTCACCGAGAGCACCGGAGACGTCCAGAATATTCTTAGCCAGGAACTTTCTGTTGGAAAACAGCCCTGCACAAAATGAACCCAGAGCCACGACACACGCACCCGTCAGAGTTGCAACATCCACAATAACCTCAGGATCGGTCTTTGTAGCTTCATATAACGCATCCGCAAGGATCAAACGACCCTCCGCATCCGTGTTCAGTATCTCTATGGTTTTCCCCTGCTTGCTGGTAAGGATGTCACCCGGCTTATAAGCACATGAGCCTATGATATTCTCCACAAGCGGAATATATGTAATGATATTGATAGCCATAGATGTGTCGTGAGCGATTTTTTGTCACGCCGAGCACTGTTGCTCCGCCTGACATATCACACTTCATATCCTCTATAGAACCTGAAGGTTTCAGGTTAGTACCGCCTGAATCGAAAGTCACACCTTTACCGACAAGAGCCACATGCTGATCTGTGTCAGGAGCTCCTTTATACTCCAGCTTAAGCAATTTAGGCGGATTTGTGCTCCCTTTGCCGACGGCATAAACAAGCGGATAATCCTTCTCCAGCACGGACATATCCTCTATAACGGTCACTTTAAGTCTGTCAGAAGCCAGTTCCATAGCCTTTTCAGCGAAAATCTGCGGAGTCATGTCCGCAGGGGGGAGTATTGATCAGATCTTTAGTAAGGTAGATAGCCTCAAAAAAAACAGAGTTCCAGTCCTCAGCATTTTCATCCACAAACCTCTTCAGCCTTGTAAATGCGGTGATAACCTCAGCCTCTTCAAACTGATAGCTCTTCTCCTGAATACTTTTGAACCCGTCAAAGCTGTATAACCCGAAAGCAAAACCATCAAGAAATGATTTTGTGAAATTGTTATCCTTCTTCTCCATGTATATATCCTCAAAAGAAAGGATGGAGAAGGATGAGATACGCTCCCTGCGGAGCAGAGCCGCGAAACTTGCACCCAGACCTGTGTAGTACCTATAGTCTTCAGGCTCTTTCGGTACGGTTACCAAATACACTTTTCTGAGTTTTCCGCCTATCTCCATAAAGAACCCGGTGAACTCCTTCTCCTCGTATGAAAAATAATCGGAAGTAACTACATTATTTATTTCGTCTTCAATCTTTTTCCCTGTCAGGGGCTTTAGAGAACGCATATTCCTATAAACAGGAATAAGTATGGCATCTTTTTTTTGAATTGAGAGCAATTTTTTTTCTGCATGAAATTTTCATCTCAAATAACCTCATTTTTTTATGTGTCAACATATTAAGCTACTTTTTATCCCATATTTCAAGAGGAAAGAAATATGTTATATTTTTTTTAATTTATATGTTGACATGTATAGTAAAAGTTGATAATCTTCCATTCCCTTAACGCGGAGTAGAGCAGCTTGGTAGCTCGTCGGGCTCATAACCCGAAGGTCGTTGGTTCAAATCCAGCCTCCGCAACCAAAATAATAAAGCCCACCTTTTTTTGGTGGGCTTTTCTGTTTGTAATTATAACTCTCACCAATTAATTTACACCGGTTTTTTAAACTCTCCCCTCGCTTTGTCGCACACGGCTCTGAAGTCACAGTCGGCATCATGATCGTTCACAAGCCCCATTGCCTGCATAAAAGCATAAACAGTTGTAGGTCCTGCAAATTTCCAGCCTAGTTTTTTTTAAGGTCTTTCGACAGCTCTTTAGATTCTGCCGAAACAGAGACTGTCTGAGGCTCAGGCAGGTTCTCCCTGTCAGGTTCGTAACGCCACAAAAATTTCGCCAGAGAACCCTCTGACTCAACTATCTTTAAAGCAATCTTCGCATTATTGATCACAGCCTCAATCTTACCCCTGTGCCTGACAATCCCTTCATCTTTCAAAAGACGCTCCACATCAGATTCATCGAACTCGGCGACCTTGTTATAATCAAAACCGCAAAAAGCTCTTCTGAAGTTTTCACGCTTCACCAGAATTGTCCGCCAGCTAAGTCCTGACTGGAAGCTCTCCAGACTGAGCTTTTCAAACAATCTGAACTCGTCACTCACAGGGTATCCCCACTCTGTGTCGTGATATTCGGGGAACTCAGGTGCAGCGTCGCACCACCTGCATCTTTTTTTTACCGTCAGATCCGCTAACCATATCTCAACTCCTTGTGGTATTTATTTGTGCCATAGTTTCAATATATTCACACATCATATCCACTTCCCTATGTATAAAAGCCTCATCCTGAAATGTATTTGCCAAAATAGCCACCCCCTGACTGCGAGCCAAAAGATGCATAGCCACCTCACCTGATTCATTGCACCCGATCTTATCCAGCTGCCCACTGAGCCACTCCAGAAAAAGCTTAAACAGATGATTCGCCTCAGGCAGTGCGGAATGTTCCAGTCTGGCAAGTTCCGTGCAGAGTGTCCCCACAGGGCATCCGTAGTTCTTGATCTTTACCTTGTTCATTATCAGGATATTTATGAACTTACGAATGCAGTCCAAAGGGCTTTCACTCTCTTTCTCCCATGTTTCCAAAAGTTTTTTCTGTCTTTTGGACACGGCTTTTTTATCACAGCATCAAGTATCTCGTCCTTAGTTTTAAAATAATAATAGAAATTACCCCGTGATATCTCCACGACCTCCGCTATATCAGCGAATGATGTATGTTCGTAGCCTTTTTTTGTAAAACAGATCGTCTGCTGCTTCCACTATACGACTGCGGGTTTTATTAACATTCATAGAGCCTCCGACATTAGGACAATTGACCTAAATAAACATTAGGACGCCCGTCCGAATCTGTCAATAATAAAAAAGCCTACTTGTTAATTACCTGCGAAACTGTATCTTATTTATTTTACAAAAAACTGTATCTATGAATACATCAGTCATATGTATATGTTTGACAATCTTCAAATGTGAGGCTTATTAATGAGTAACAGTGTCCTCTATATTCTCCTGTCGCTTGGTATGGTGAGCTGGGGATCGTCATGGATTTCAGCTAAATTGCTCACAAGCTTTGCCGAGCCTGAGGTTTTGGCATTCTGGCGTTTCACCCTCACATGGGTTACATTCATCCCTGTTATGTTCTTCATGAAAAAAGTCTTTCTTCATCAATAAAAAAGGATTCATTTCTGCTGTCTTGGCATCCTTAATACTTGTCGTATATAATGAAATGTTCTTCACTGGGCTGACACACGGGCTGGCCGGCGCAGGCGGCATACTGGTTACAACCTTAGTCCCTATACTTACTTTCAGTCTTGGCTGTCTTTTCACCATGAAAAAGCCCAGCCTGAAGGATTCACTCGGTCTTATGCTAGGTGCAATAGGGGCAGGGATTATAATGGAGATATGGAAAACGGATATGAGTCAGCTTTTCAAAAGCGGAAATCTATATTTTCTGGTGGCTGCACTCAGCTGGGCATTGCTTACACACACAAGCTCCAGAGCCAAAAGGTACACATCCGCCTATACTTTCAGCTTTTATCTATTCCTTTTTACGTCTTTATTTGATCTGATTCTGATATACGGCAGAGGGCAGAGCATAGCTATCCCGTCTGACACGATTTTTTATAGCGAATATTCTGCTGCTTGCAGTCGGAGCGACCACATTCGGCACAACGATATACTTCGTAGCGACCAGCACACTCGGAAGCTCAAAAGCGAGCTCCTTCATATTCTTAGTCCCTGTGATAGCCATGACTATGAGCTTTTTTCTTCCTCGATGAAGCGATAAAGCTCAACACGGTTGTCGGTGGACTGTCCGCAATAACCGCCGTATACATCATAAACCACAGGAGCAGAACTCTTAAGCAAAGCTAGGGTTTGCCTTTAAGCGTACCCTTTACCTGCTGATAGATTTGTAAAGAGCCATATATTCATCTGCTGAATTCTTCCAGCTGAAATCCTTCTCCATAGCTCTTTTCTGCATAGCTTTATAATGATCCGGTCTGTCGTAATACGTACTCACAGCCCAGCCTATCGTATCAAACAGTGCCTGTCCGCTTATGGCGTGAAACTTAAATCCTGTTCCGCATCCGTTTTGCTCGTCATAGTTTTCCACAGTATCGTCAAGACCGCCTGTGGCACGGACAATCGGAAGTGTGCCGTAAGCGAGTGAATACATCTGGTTAAGCCCGCAAGGTTCATAGAGGGACGGCATTACAAAAAAAATCTGCACCTGCCTCTACCAAATGAGCAAGCTCCTCGTTATACCCTATATAGCTGGCACACTCACCCGGAAACCTCTCAGGGATATTGGCAAAAAAAGTCCTCATAGATCTGCTCCCCTGAACCTATAACTACAAACTGGCATACCATCTCATTCATAGCTCTTTCCATGGCTGACTGTAAAAGATAAATACCTTTCTGGTCGGCAAACCTGCCTACAAAACCGAAAAGAGCAACATCAGGCTTCTCGGCTAATCCGAATTTCTTCTGCAGCACCTGCTTGTTCTTCGCTTTCCCGTCCATAGACCCGACAGAAAAAAAATTATAAGGAATATATATATCTTTTGAAGGATTCCAGACATCCGTATCGATTCCGTTAAGTATCCCAGACAAATCGCCAGCCTCTGGTTAAGCAGTTCGTGCAGCCCCGATGACCCTATAGGTCCGCGTATCTCTTCTGCATATTTAGGGCTTACGGTGGTTATCTTGTCAGCGAAGGCTATCCCCCCCCTTTCAAAAGGTTTACACCACCGAAAGACTCGAAACCTTTGTCGTGCATGTCCTCTGCGGATATATCTGCATACTCCATAAACTCTGTGCCGAACACCCCCTGATAGCCTATGTTGTGAATAGTCAATACACTGGAAGTATTCGCAAAAAACGGATCGTTCGTTTTACGCAGATAATATGGGACAAGTGCCGTCTGCCAATCATTAGCGTGTATTACATCAGGGACAAACTCTATATCCTTCGCCACCTGAAAGACTGCCTTAGACAGGAAACTGAATCTGAAAGGATTATCACCATACTCTCCCGCCTTGGTGTGGTATATCCCTTCCCTGTCAAAATATTTATCAAACTTTATAAAATAGAAATCTACACCCGAATCATTTGCATGATAAAGGGAGTAAAACTCCTCACAATTACCCATGTGCACACAGCAGCCGTGCATCAGCTCCGTGATACCGTACTTAACAACATCTATAGGCGAATAAAGGGGCATGACAACCTTCGCATTATTCCCCTTAGCCAAAGCTTTAGGAAGAGAGGAGCATACATCCGCCAAACCGCCGGTCTTCGCATAAGGGGCAGCTTCACTTGAAACGAAAAGTATATTCATCCTTGACATAATCAACCTCACAGAAGTGTTTTACTCCTTATGGTTTAACTCATTTTACTGCATATGTCTAATTCGAATTTCAGCATCGAATGAGCTAAATATTTACTTTTGACCCAGTAAGATAATAAGCGAAGGTAAAGGTTGAAGTTCACAGAAAAATCTAATCTTCTGATTAAATCTACAAGATGTAAATAAGGATTTTTTTTATTGAAAAAAAAGATAATACAAGCACAACCCGACGTCATCCTGAGGCGTCAGCCGAAGGATCTGAACACTTCGCTCATTCAGAATGACCTTATCGTGCGTGATAACGAAAATCCCCGATTCTGATAACAAAACCGGGGATTTCAGTTAATTTATATCTATTTATTTTCCGCTTTTACAGTCTGGCTGAGAATATTCTCTGCGATGGCTTTGAAAGCGTCCGCTGTCGGTGTGTCTTTAACTTCCAGCACATAAGGCTTTCCGCTGTCACCCTGAACAACGACCATAGGTCGATAGGGACACGACCAAGGAAGGTAACCCCCCATCTCTCCGGCAGCTTTTTCACCGCCGCCGCTCTTGAAAAGGTCTACGGTTTCGCTACAGTGTGGACAAACCAGACCGGACATATTCTCCACAATTCCGTATATCGGGATGCCCAGTTTTCTGGCAAAAGTTACTGATTTTCTGGAATCAAGGAGTGCAACCTCCTGCGGTGTCGTCACGATAACAGAGCCGTCAACCTGCCCTTTACCTATGATGTGAGCAACACTGAGAGGCTCGTCCCCTGTACCGGGCGGCAGGTCGATAATGAGGAAATCCAGATCACCCCACTCAACCTCACTCATAAACTGCTCTATCATGCCGTGCTTAACAGGAGCACGCCAGATAACAGCGTCGTCGTCGTCACGGACAAGAAAGCCGACGGACATAATCTTAAGCCCTTCTTCACTCTCGAAAGGGAGTAAACCGTTTTCGTCACTGAGAACACCTTTTTTTTGTGTCAGCCCGAACATCTTAGGGATGTTAGGACCGTGAACATCGGCATCAAGTATACCCACACTGAACCCAAGAGCGTTCAATGTCGCAGCGAGAGAAACGCTGACGGTAGATTTACCGACGCCCCCTTTTCCACTCATAACCATTATCTTATATTTTATTTTGGACAGTCTTGCTGCAAGCATCGCCTGCGTATGCAGTTTCTTTTCATCAGGGCTACAACTGCCTTCAGAACTGCATGAATTACAAGAACTGCCGGAACTACAACTACTCATTAGAAATACCTCCGTAGTTTCAGAACAATCAGGTATGAATATATAAACAATTGAATATTATTGCTATATTTTTTTTCAAATTGTTTGTTTTTTTATGCAGTTTCATTATTTTTTATTGCCTCATTCAATATTAAAGTTTAATATATATAGTAATAAACACAGGGATTCTCATGAACACAGAGTACATCAAAGATGTTGAAATGCTTAAGCAATTTTCTGTAATGCATGTAGAGGACGACACAAGCGTACGTGAAAGCCTTATGCGTTTTCTGAAAAGACGTTTCAACACTATTTATTCAGCTAAAGACGGTGCGGAAGGTCTCGACCTCTACACAGAGCACAAGCCGGACATCATAATAACAGACATTCAGATGCCTGTTATGGACGGCATAGATATGTCACGCCGCATAAAAGAGCTGAACAGTGAAGCCTTGATTATTGTTACCACTGCGTTCAACGAAAAAACCTTACCTTGAAAAAAGCTCAGGATATAGGAATCACCGAATACCTGAAGAAACCTGTTGTCAAAGACGATTTGATGCAGGCTCTACGCAACTGTGCGGAAGTTCTTAAAAAAAAGATAACCATATTAATATTATTAATTTTTTCAGTCCTAGAAAAAATTAATTCGTCGTTCAGCTTGGTAAAACCAAGCTTCACTCTCACCCCGTTGAAACTTTCGCAAAATGCATTTTGCTACAGTTCACTCCGTGCATCACATCCTGTGATTGGGAAAGATAATATTTTATTAATTCTGAAAAATAACTGTTTTCAACGCCCAACAGAAGTAGGATAAGATGCAACATAAATCTAAGTAACCCCGTCAACCCCGACTGACTAACCGCCGCCCACGAAGCGAATCAGTTCTATAACATCCCCCCCTCTTTGGTGTAGATGTCGTCATAAGTTGATTTATCCGGCAGATCACCGTTTATCTCGACAACAACTGTCTCTCTATTCATATCATACTTATCTATCAGCTGATTCATTGTCAAAGGGGCTTCAAGCTCCACTGATTCACCGCTTAATCTTATCTTCATATCTAATCCTCCAGAATATCCGCCAGTACATGACGCACTGCCACGTTCGCCTGTATACCTGCGGCGATTGTCACACGGGTGGACATTAACCCGCGACCGATCTTAGCCTCAGCCTCAAAGTCACCGACGATGGAAACATTACGCCCGACCTTCAAAACTCTGAAACTCTCATGTGTTCCAAGCCCCGCAACGCCGCTTGCACCCACGATATGTGCATCGGGATAGGCACGGGACGCTTCCATTATAAACATCGCCTTGGTCTCAGCACCGTCAAACGCTTCTATTATAACATCACACCCATCGAAGAGACCCGAGATGTTTGTCTTCTCTATAAATATATCCCTCATATCATATTTAATATAGGGATTCACCCGTTTCAGGTTTTCAAAAGTTGCATCTGTCTTCTTCATTCCTATCTGGTCGATATAAAACTGCTGTCTGTTTATGTTAGACGGGATTATAACGTCATAGTCTATCAGCAGCAGTTCCCCGACACCCATTCTGGCGAGGGCGAGAGCAATGTTAGAACCAAGACCTCCAAGACCGCAAACCGCCATCCTGCACTTTGCCAGCCGTTCGGCTACCTTAGGGGTGTGTCTTGCTGTCAGGAGATATTTAATATCCGCCTCACCAAGTTTTTCACCACGTTTTATAAGATAAACAGCGTCCCCGTCAGACAAAGGACTGTCAGGTTTAACTATATGTCCGTTTTGTATAATGATATCCGCATCTGGTTTATACTCGGCACACAGCTCGCCGGCATTAGCTCCGTTCTCTATGTTTATCTCTTTTTCATTCACTCTTAATATCAATCTTCAAATCCCCTGTTTCATTCAGCACGTATGTTTTATCTGTTCTGCACTTGTTCTTATAAAGGATATGCACCCTATCATCGTCACATTTATACGTGTTAGACCTTGTATGATATATAGCTTTGCATTTTTTCATCAACTCTGTTTACGCACATCCAGCTATAGTCTTCCCCTTCTTTCGCAATGGGGATAAAAAATATTCTCTGCTCCATAAATGTGAATACTCCCTGCATCTGCCGACTGCACCCCAAGCTCCGCCAGATACGGCAAAAATCTATACATAAAGCTCCCGTGGTCACCCTTATAAAAGATATGCGTCTTCTCGTCCACTATAACAAAGCCTTTCGCTTTCCCCATATTCGGCACATAGCCGCCGCTCTCCACGTTCGCAGGGACATAAGGGACTATCAGCAAAAAAAAGAAACACGCCCATACGATTCTGAGCCTCAGGCATAAGATAAGAAAAAAGCCCCATCAGCATCGCCCAGCCCAGCTCCGCCTTATACAGAGTGAACATAAAACCCAGATTTTCGGCAAAAAAAAGCTCAACTGCCCCAAGGTGTATCTTCTCCAGCAGTATAAGCGGCTCTAAAGAGATTGAAGGTATAATCAGATATATAAGAAACGTAATAACCTGCAAAGATAATATAGGTATCAGCACAGGGGTCGATACCACCGAAGAGATATTAAATGAACCGAAAATAGTGGATGCGGCAGGGATGATAAAAGCCGTAGCCACAAGCCCGACCATAAACGGACTCAGGTAACGATGAACCCTTATCCTGTCCATATGCAGCAGACCGTAAACCGCAGAAAACGACAAAAGGAATGAAGGTGACGCTATCATCGACGGAGAGATGAGTATAAATACTCCTGCGAAAAAAAACAGCAGAAGTTTCTTAAAGTCCGTGCCGTAATCGACGATCTTTGCCACCGCCACGGATACGCCTATGAGACCTGCTCTGAGGACGGGTATTTTGAATCCTGTAAACGGGATTAAGACAAGCAGCATCAATGAAACAAAAAATCAAACGAACCTTATACGGCAAGAAACTCAGCAAAAAAAAGAAGCAGACCATACCGTAAAGCCCAACATGCAAGCCTGATATCGCAAGCAGATGCCCAAGCCCCGTGAGAAAATATATGTCTGTTATCTCCGTATCCATGTACTTCTTATCGCCCAGAATAATCCCCTGAGTGAGCCTCAGCAGACCGCCTGAGCTGTCAAAGAGTCTTTCGGACAATTCCTGCCTATAGGACAATATCCCTCTCACCATGGGCACGGATACTGCAAAGCCGTCCTTTTCGGCTATATAATATCCTCTTGCAAACCTACCTTCCTGCTCCCCTGCGTATCTTCTGACGTTAAAGCCTCCGGTTACTATATCCCCGGGTGACAATGCCTGACTGCTGACAAGCGTACCGCCCGTGGTTGAATAAACGGATTTATCACCATCCACCGACTTAACACCAGTGACTAATAGGCTATTCAAAGAGAAGAGGTGCAGTGCGAAAATGAGGAGTGCGATAAAAAAAACCTGACTTTTTTTCTGATAAAAAAACAAAGGGAGTGCAAACGCAGTTGTCAATGTCAAAAAAGTGATTGGGATGAAAGGCAAAAGCGGCACAGACAGACAGGGCGAAGAAAATCTCCACCTTCCCCACACCTATCACAAACAATTGGTAAACAAGCCTTTTCATTATTCCTCTTCTGTTCCGTGCTTTAACAATTGTATTGCATTTATGGTTTCAATCATAGTCTAGTTTTGATAGAATTATCTATTATTAACTTTGGAATATAACATGACTAAAAGTAACGATTTTGTACATCTACATTTACATACACAATACTCTCTGCTCGATGGTGCTGTTCTGATAGGCGATCTGATGCAGAAGATAAAAGAGACAGGCATGACCCCTATGGTCGGCATATCCGACCATGGAACTATGCACGGTATAGTCGATTTTTTATCGTCAGGCACTTGCAAACGACATAAAGCCGATTTTGGGCTGTGAAGTGTATGTAGCTCCGGATACACGTTTCAACACCAGCTACGAGCGTGGACAGGATAAGAACCATCACCTTGTCCTTCAGGCTCAGAACAACACAGGGCTGTCTAACCTTCAGAAGCTTGTTTCACTGGCTCAGTTCGAGGGTTTTCACTATAAACCGAGAGTGGACAAGGAACTCCTTTCTCAGTATTCAGAGGGGATCATAGGTCTTTCAGCATGTCTGGCAGGCGAGATCCCACGTAAGATCATGCGTGAACAATACGACGATGCTGTTGCCGCCGCACACGAGTACCGTGACATCTTCGGGAAGGATAACTTCTTTCTGGAGATACAGGAGAACGGTATCGAAGAACAGCTTATGGTAAACAGAAACCTGATCAAAATGTCCCGTGAATCAGGCATCCCTCTTGTGGCGACCAACGACTGTCACTACCTGAACAAAGGGGATCACCTTTCTCATGAAATACTTATATGCATACAAACTCAATCTACCATAAACAGTCCAAACAGGTTTGAGATACACTCCGACCAGCTATGGGTAAAAAAAACAGGCGAAGAGATGTGGCAGGCATTCGGTGAAGTACCTGATGCTCTGACCAATACCGTAGAGATAGCAAACAGATGCAGTACAAGCATCGAGTTCGGCAATCTCCACCTGCCTGAGTATGACGTTCCCGAAGCTACACAATCGACAGCTATCTGCTCCACCTTGCCAGAAAAGGACTGCACGAAAAGCTCGCTAAAGTCCCTGCTGAAAAGCATGAGAATTACTTCAAGAGGCTTGATGACGAGATGAGTGTTATCTGCGGTAAGAATTTCGCAGGCTACTTCCTCATCGTTTGGGACTTTATGAACTACTCCCGTAGAGTGGGTATACCTGTTGGCCCGGGACGAGGTTCGGGTGCAGGCTCTCTTGTGGCATATACACTTGGTATCACAGACCTTGACCCCCCTTGAATTTAACCTGCTTTTTTGAAAGATTTCTCAATCCTGAAAGATCATCCATGCCTGACTTTGATATAGATTTCTGTGTGCGTGGACGTGAACAGGTTATAAAATATGTCCGTGAAAAATACGGGGATGAACGTGTATCTCAGATCATCACATTCGGTAAGCTTCTTGGGCGAAGCACCGTTCGTGATGTGGGTCGTGTTCTCGAAGTGCCCCTCCCCATAGTGGATAAACTGGCGAAGGCGATACCTTCTGACCCGGGGATGACACTCAGAAAGGCACTCAAAAAAGATGATGAACTTAAAAAAGATTTTTTCAGGCGGCGGAACAGGGAGAAACAATCCTGAACCACGCCGTTAAACTCGAAGGTCTCATGCGGAACACGGGTATGCACGCAGCAGGTATAATCATCTCTGATAAACCTCTGAACGAGTATGTACCCCTTTGCAGGGGCCAGAACAACGAAGTAATCTCCCAGTTTGAAAAGGACACTATGGAGAGTGTCGGTCTTGTGAAATTCGACTTTCTCGGGCTGAACAACCTCACCATCATAGATGAAGCTGTCAAACAGATAAAAAAAAGAACCGTGGGGAAGAGCTGGATATAACACGTATCCCTCTTGATAACCCGGCGGTATACGAACTTTTAAGCAAGGGGGGGGATGCAACAGGCGTTTTCCAGCTTGAGAGTTCAGGTATGAAAAAAAACCTGCTCAAAAAAAACTTAAACCCGAATGTTTCGAAGACATTATCGCTCTTGTCGCCCTTTACCGTCCGGGTCCTATGGAATCAGGGATGCTTGACTCATTCGTAAAGAGAAAATACGGCGAGGAAGAGATAGACTACATCTTCCCTGAGCTTGAGGAGATACTCGAAGAGACCAGAGGGGTTGTTATCTATCAGGAACAGGTTATGCAGATTGCCCAGATTGTCGGCGGTTATTCACTCGGCTCTGCGGACAACCTGCGTCGTGCGATGGGTAAGAAGAAAGAATCAGAGATGGCACGCCAGAAAGAATTCTTCCTTTACGGTGACGGAAAGACTATCCCGGGAGCTAAAGCCAGAGGCTACGACATGGCAATGGCGGAAGACCTATTCGACAAACTTGCGAAATTTGCAGGGTACGGATTTAACAAATCCCACTCAGCCGCATATGCTCTGATATCTTATCAGACGGCATATCTCAAGGCACTTTACCCTGTTGAATATATGGCTGCGATACTATCGTGTGAGATAGATAAAGGCGAAAAGATAGTCACCTTCACCGAAGAGTGTAAATCAATGGGGATCGAAGTCCTCCCGCCTAATGTAAATAAATCGGGCACTTCATTTGAGATTGAAGGTACATCCATACACTTCGGGCTTGGAGCTATCAAAGGGGTGGGCTGTGCTGCCATAGACTCGGCTCTGGCGGAGCGTAAAGAGAACGGAGAATTCAAAAGCATATATGACTTCTGTGAACGTGTCGATCTGCGTGCCTGTAACAGGCGTGTACTTGAAGCACTCGTAAAAGCAGGGGCTTTCGACTGTATGGGGAAAAACCGCAGACAGCACCTTCAGGTACTTGATAACGCACTAGAAGAGGGGCAGAGAAAGCAAAAGATGAAAGATCAGGGGATAATCTCTCTTGAATCCTTCCTCATAGACGAAAACGAAGAGGAAGAAGAACTGTTTTACCCCGACGTGGAGGAGATGCCTGAGAATGAGCTCCTAAAAAAAATGGAGAAAGAGGTTCTGGATTTCTATATATCTAACCACCCTCTCGCAATATATAACAGTATCCTCAAGACTTTCACTATACCGCTCGGTGAAACTCAATCCCCTGAAAGTGATGGGGACGTCGTTGTCGGCGGATTGGTCAAAAAACGTCAAACGTATCATAACCAAAAAAAGAAAGGGGATAAAATGGCTTTCGTCAACCTTGAGGACATGGATTCCGAGGTGGAGGTTGTTGTATTCCCGAGAACATTCGATACCTATCAACGCCATCTTGAAAATGACAAAATAGTCATCATAGCAGGCAAGATAGACAAGAAAGAGGACAGCTCTGTTATCATAGCAGATAAGATATTCGACGTGACCGAAGCCATGGAGATGCTGACAAAGCATGTTACGGTCAATCTATCGTCTGTGGGTATGACCTCAGAGATGATAAGTAAAATTAAAACATTGATAGGTACACATCACGGTGACGTGCCTGTCAGACTCAGGCTCGAAAGACCAAAAGCATTTGCCGCATATATCCAGACTGGGCAGGATTTCTGCATAAAGCCGGGGTATGATTTCTTCAACGAAATAGACAATCTGCTCGGCAAAGACAGATACGAAATAGTATCTAAACCATACGTCCACGAAGAGCGTAAAAAAACGCTACCAGAATAATAAATCAGCATGAGGTGAGCCATGTTTAAAGCATTAACTATAGCAGGTTCGGACTCCGGCGGCGGTGCCGGCATTCAGGCTGATTTGAAATCATTCAGTGCGAACGGGGTGTTCGGTATGTCCGCTATAACAGCCATCACGGCACAAAACACCACAGGTGTGCAGGGTTATGTGGATGTGCCTCTGGAATACATCGGCATGCAGATCGATTCCGTCTTTTCAGACATCCGTCCTGACGCTGTAAAAACAGGCATGTTATCAAATCCTGACACTGTTGCACTGGTCGCCCAGAAACTGCACCATTACAAAGTTAAGAATCTGGTTGTCGACCCTGTTATGATAGCAAAAGGTGGCTCTCCGCTTTTGAAAGAGGAGGCTGTTCAGAATATGGTGGGGATGCTCTTTCCGCAAGCGACTATCATCACTCCCAATATCCCAGAGGCTGAGTTCATAACAGGCAAAAAGATCGTTTCATCGTCGGATATGCAGGAGATATGTCTGGAGCTCACAGACATGGGGGGCTAAGTGCGTTCTGCTCAAAGGCGGACATATGGGACTATCGAAGCTAATGATCTTTTGTTTGACGGGGACGAGTTCCATACATTCACCTCAAAACGCATCGAGACAAAAAAATACCCATGGAACAGGATGTACTCTGGCATCAGCATTGCGGCTAATCTCGCTAAGGGTTTTTCCGTGTATGAGGCGGTCGCTTCCGCCAAAGAATACATACAGGGTGCTATAGAGCACGCTGACGAGCTTAACATCGGCTCTGGTCATGGTCCTGTCCACCATTTCTACCGACTATACAAATAAACCAAAAGCATAAGTGGATGGCGTATTACGATCATTGCCGGCTCTTCAGATGAAAATACAAACCTTACAAACAGAAAATCCCCGATGCCGTTATAAACATCGGGGACTTTATATTAAATATCAATAATTCTACAGACAACTGATCAGACGAGAACTCTCTATATCTGACCGCCGCTTGCTTCCCAGTCAGCGAGGAACTGCTCTATCCCTTTGTCAGTGAGTGGATGCTTCATCATCTGCTCGATAACCTTGTAAGGGATGGTCGCTATATCGGCTGCGATATCCTGACACTGGAGCATGTGAGCTGTGCTTCTGATTGAAGCCGCAATAACTTCCGTGTCGAAGTCATAAGTATCGACAACAGCCTGACACTGACCAACAACCTCTATACCGTCGTGACCAATATCGTCAAGTCTGCCTGCGAATGGGCTTATGTAAGCAGCACCGGCTTTACATGCAAGCAAAGCCTGATTAGCAGAGAAGATGAGCGTAACGTTCACGTCTATACCCTCTCCTGCCATGATACTTGTAGCCTTGAGTCCGTCTTTAGTAAAAGGGACTTTGACAACTACGTGCTCACTGATGGAAGCGAGCTCACGCCCTTCTTTTACCATTGTTTCCCAGTCAAGTGCGATAACTTCTGCACTTACAGGACCGTTCACAACTTCGCATATTTCGGCGATAGTCTTTTTTGAAGTCCTTCTTCTCTTTGGCTATTAATGAAGGATTAGTCGTAACCCCATCAAGGATACCAAGGTCTTTGACCTCTTTAATTTCGTCAATATTTGCTGTATCAAGAAAAAATTTTCATTCTTTTTCACCCTTTTTTCTGCTCGATAAATTCGTCCATGGACTCTTTAGAGCTGAAATAATATATTTTATCGTAATATTTTACCTTGAACTCTGTGTCTTTTCCAACAAAAACTCCATTAATCGGATCTTGTACAGTCTCCACAGCGTCCACTTGTTCCGCTTTATCACCTTCAACGCTTCCAGGTTTCCTGAAAAGCTTAAAAAACTATGAATGCAAGAACTCCTGCGAGAGCCAGCTTCATTATCATATCTATTAATCCTCTTTGTTTTCCGGTGCCTGCTTAGCATTCTGCTCAGGGGTTGCCTGAGTATCTGCCTGAGCAGGTCTGCGTGTTCTAGGTCTGTTATTATTCCTGTTGTCTGGTCTGCGGCCTCTGCCGCCACTCTTCCTCTCAGGGATAATAAGAATCTCTTTAAGGTGTCCGTCACCTTTGCTGACAGTGCTGATACCTGTTACGCTTTTAAGGGCGAGGTGTATCTCTTTCCTTACGAGTGTAACCATAGGAGCCATCTTTATAGGCTTGCCTGTTCTGCGTACAGTTTTGGCGAGCTTGATAGCCTTCTCTTTCAGGCTGTCCACAACCCTCTCTCTATAATCCTCTACATCCACGACGAAAGCTATCTCGGCACTGCTCCAGTTCATCATTCTGTTCAGAATAAACTGTAAAGAATCAAGCATCTGGGCATTCTTGCCTATCAGAAGCTTAGAATCCGGAGAGATGATATTGAAAACTATGTCAGGATGTCTCGTCTTTGTCTCTATGCTGAAATCTTCGAACCCTGCTTTTTCAAGCAGTTCAGAGAGAGTGAGTCTCCCTTTACGTTTAAAGAATTCTATATCGTTGAATTTGATTTTAACCACGGCTCTCTTCTTTCCGAAACCGAGAAAGCCTTTTGAACCTGATTCGAGCACTTCCTGCTCAATAAAATCTTTCGGTATATTGTTCTCTGTGAGAAAGTCGTTAACCGCCTGTTCCGGCGTATTCCCTTCTACTTCAAAATATTTCATTTTTTAAATAGTCTCCGTTTTACGCAAGTTTTTTTGTTTATAACGTACTGTTGCGCAATAGTAAGAACGTTATTTGTCAGCCAGTAAATTACAAGTCCCGCAGGGAATGTAAGGAACAGAAATGTGAAGACAAGCGGCATATAAGTGAATATCTTCTTCTGGAGCGGGTCTGTTACTGTTGACGGTGTCATCTTCTGCTGCAGGAACATTGTAGCTCCCATCAGCACAGGTGTTATGTAGTACGGATCTTTAAGTGAAAGATCCGCTATCCAGAGCATAAACGGAGCACCCTGAAGCTCTATAGCAAGCAGAAGTGTTTTATACAGAGCAAAGAAAATAGGTATCTGTAAAAGCATAGGGAGACAGCCGCCGAGAGGATTAACACCCTCCTGCTTATAAAGCTCCATATTCGCCTTGTTCAGAAGTTCTTTATCACCTTTATACTTCTCTCTGAGAGCCTGCATCTTCGGTTGAAGAGTAGACATCTTCTTCATGCTCACCATACTCTTTTGAGTAAGCGGGAATGTCACTATCTTTATAGCAAGAGTAAGAAGGATAATAGCCAGACCAAAGTTATGGACTACGCCATTTATAATATTAAGGAATTGAAGCATTGGAATAGCGATAAATGAGAATATACCGAAGTTAATGGATTTCTCTAACTTCTTTCCGTATGACTTGAGGAGGGCATACTCTTTAGGACCTGCAAATATCGAAAAAAGTGATCTCCTCTCTGGCTCCCGGGTTTAGCTTAAGGTTAGCCTTCCCCGTGATATTAGCAGAGTCGCCTACTTTAGTGATAGCTCCAGACTCATAATCCTGAGCTACACCAACCATATAATATTTAGACATATAGCCAACCCACAGCGGTTTATCCACGACTATCGTCTCTTTTACCTTCTCAGCCGCCTTCTTCTTAAGCTTTTTGCCGTCGAACATCAAAGGCCCCTGAAAAGTGTATCTGTCACTTTCGAAAGCATCAACTGCATGAGAGCCGATACCTGAGCTGAAAGGGACACTGACTGTCCTCTCACCCGTATTGCTGACTGTCATGCTACCTTTTACAAGATATTCATTGTCGTTGATCACATATTTTTTTAGTGACCACGACATCACCCTGCTCGCCTGTGAATGTCACGGTGGTTGTTCCGTTATTCTTTGTTACATCCGATCTGTATACGGATATAAAAGGAACATTTGCGAAAACAACATCGCCTGTAGTGCTGGCGAATTTAATATTTTCCAGCTCTCTGCCTGCATATTCCTTTATGACGGCTTCTGCGATATTACCTGTATTATCATTGAAAGAGTATTTTACTAATTTAGTTTCGACATCGAATGTCTCAAGAACGGCAGGTGCTGTTTCCACGACAGGTATCTCTTCTGCTTCAGGAGCAGCCTTGTCTTCAGTTATTATCTTGCCTGCTTTAGTATCTGCGATAACTTCCGTTTTTTTGGTCCTGCACAGTCGGTTTTGGTGCGAAAAAGACTTGAAAAGCGAGTATGACCACCGCACTAAGTGCAATAGCCAGCATGGTATTCTTATTCATTGCGAAATAACCTCCAGAGGTTTCGGCTTATTTTACAGGATCGTATCCGCCCTTTGACAGCGGATTGCACCGGATGACACGCCATACGGCAAGTATCATCCCCATGATCAGCCTTTCTCTTTCAGGGCTGTAACAGCATAATCTGAGCATGAGGGTAGAATCGGCATCTGTCGCCGAGCATAGGGGAAATGAAGAGTTTATAAAACCTTATTAGCAGAAATATTGGTCTTCTCAGGTCTAATATTTTCAGCAAGTGAGAGGATTTCATATCTGAGTTCACCGTATTCGACTTTACTGCATGCAGCAAAGCCCTCAGAATGATATCCACCCCTTTCGGCAGGGCGGCTTTTTTCTATTCTGAAGATTTCTCTGAAAATACGCTTTAGCCGATTTCGGGTCACCGCTTTTTTGTCAACACGCTTGCTGACGGTGACCCCTACTCTCTGTAGGTCTTCTCCATTATATATATAATGCAGGGCAACTAACTTACCTGTAAGTTTATTACCTTGTCTGAAGACCCGTTCAAATTCCTTTTGCTTCCTCAGCCTTTCTTGTTTACTAAAACGCTGATCGTTAAACGGCGAGACGTTTACGGCCTTTCGCCCTTCTTCTTGCGATAACAAGTTTACCGCCTTTTTTTTCTTCATTCTTGATCTGAAACCGTGTTTACGTTTACGTTTCAAGTTACTTGGCTTTTTCATAGTGAGCATCTGTGCCATTATAACCACTCCTTTAAGTCTATTATATATAGAGACTACTATATTGTCTTACTATCTGGTAAGCCCGTGATTATATAGGCACATATTTTGTTTGTCAATATTTGAAACATGCATTTTTTTTCTTGACTTCAAATCTAAGCTTATGTATAAGTGATGTTCCCTGCACACGGCAGGTCTCGTGGAGGTACGTGAAAAAATGTTCGCAATTATAAAGAGTGGCGGAAAACAATATACTGTCAAACCCGGTGATACGCTGAAGGTTGACAGCATAAACGCAGAAACAGATTCGCAAATTGAAATTAAAGATGTGCTAGCAGTTAGTGAAAACGGTCAGCTTAACATCGGTGCACCATTTGTTGCAGGTGCTGTTGTTACAGCTAAGGTTGTTTCACACAATAAAGGTGATAAAATTCTTGTTTTCAAAAGAAAGCGTCGTAAAGACTATAAAAAAGAGATACGGTCACCGTTCATCACTGACAGCCATCAAAATCGAAGATATCAAAGTAGGTTAAGGGAGGCGTCTAATGGCTCATAAGAAAGCTGGTGGTAGTACCAGAAACGGAAGGGATTCAAACTCCAAACGCCTCGGCGTTAAAAAGTATGACGGTGAAGCTGTACTTGCCGGTAACATTATTGTTAGACAGCGTGGTACAAAAATTAAACCTGGTGATGCTGTAGGTATAGGCAAAGACGACACACTTTTTTGCTCTTACAGATGGTTTCGTAAAGTTTCAAGACAAAGGTCGTAAAGGCAAATTTGTCAACATTCTTCCAGAGAGAGCGTAAACTGATTTAAACTCAGCTTACATTTTGACTTAATTTTAAAGCTCACCTTTTTAGGTGAGCTTTTTTGCTTTTGTGATATAGTTTTTTTTAGAGGATTACATGAAATTTATAGATACCTGTGAAATAATGGCTATCGCCGGAGACGGCGGTAACGGCTGTATGAGTTTCCGCAGAGAAACTTATGTTCCACGCGGTGGCCCGAACGGCGGAAACGGCGGAAACGGCGGCGATGTAATACTTATTGCCGACAGTACAAAGCATACACTTATGGATGTCCGCTACATCTATCACCGAAAAGCCGAAAGGGGTGTACACGGTAAAGGGAAGGACATGCATGGACGTACAGGCGAGCATGCTTATGTTGTTGTCCCTGTGGGCACAGTTGTTAAAAAATGCCGACACAGGTGAAATTCTGGCTGACCTGACAGAGCAGGACGAAAGGCTCGTCGTTGCAAAAGGCGGTCGCGGCGGTCGTGGAAATGCGGCATTCGTTACACCGACCAGCGTGCTCCCCGTAAATTTGAAGAGGGGCATAAAGGCGAAACAGTCAGGCTTGCTCTTGAACTTAAGCTTATCGCTGACGTGGGTATCATAGGTTTTCCTAACGCAGGAAAATCTACATTCATATCATCCGTATCAGCAGCAAAAGCAAAGGTAGCCGACTATCCGTTCACAACACTGACTCCTAACCTCGGCGTGATTAAAGGGATATATGGCAATGCATTTGTCATGGCTGATATGCCGGGACTCATCGAAGGTGCTCACGAAGGTGTAGGGCTTGGGATACAATTCCTCCGCCATATCGAAAGGACTAAACTTTTGCTCCACCTAATAGACGCTTCAGATGAAGAATCTATGGTTGAACGTTACCAAAAAACTTCGAAACGAACTGGATAAATTCTCAGAGTATGTTTCATCTAAGCCTGAGGTCATAGCAGCCACTAAGATGGACTCTGTTTATCAGGAGAACCTTGACGAATTCGAAGCCTACCTTAAGGCTAATCATCCGGAAGTTACCTTATACAAGATATCTTCCATAGCTAAACAAGGGACTGATGAACTCATTTCTCACCTTGACGAGCAACTGATGAGCCTGATGAAGGATAAGGATGAAGAAACTCTCTGAAATACTGCCAAATACCATGCCCGCCAGCTTTCATTCCTATATGAAGGTGAAGCAGGCATGGAATGAGTGTGCAGGGGACACCATTTCATTCATCACGACCCCCGGCAGCCTGAAAGACGGCACTCTGAATATGGCTGTACATGATCAGACATGGCTGTCTGAGATAGGCTTTTTTTTAAAAGGTGAGCTAATTAGCAGGCTCAAAAAAAAGCAGGACTTGAGATATCTAATATAAATTTCTATTTCAAACAAAGCCCACTTACAGCAAGCGAAGTGGAGAACAAAGCACGCCCCCCGCAAGGAGATGTCGGAAAAAGAGAAGAAGTTTGCCGACAGACTTGTTTCGACAATAGAGGACGAACAGCTCAGAAAATCATTCCAAAATGCCATTTATGCATATTTCACTCGCTATACCCTTGACGACTACCTAAACTGTTGATTTAATGTCGAATAAACATATATTTTTTTTCTTTATACTATTGATAATTATGGAGCTAAAATGATACTTCAAGTAAAAAAAACATTCCCTGACAAAGTTTTGCGTGTTAAAGCAGAGCCTGTCACTAACATAGATGAGCACACGGTAAAGCTCCTAGACAATATGGTCGACACTATGCATGCAAGCAACGGCGTCGGACTCGCTGCTCCGCAGGTAGGAGTTAGCCAGCGTATTATTGTTGTCGATACCTCTGCAGGCGAAGATAAAGATATGATCCTCAGAGTGATTAACCCTGAGATCATTTCAGAAACTGGTGAACAGCTCGGAGAAGAGGGTTGCCTGAGTGTTCCTGGTGAATATGAAAATGTCCGCCGTGCCGAAAATATAACCATTAAGGCAATGAATGAGAATGGCGAGACTTACACTATGGATGCTTCAGGTTTCCTTGCAAGAGTCTTTCAGCATGAAATCGACCATCTAAACGGTGTCCTTTTCATAGACAAACTGCCGTCATTTAAAAAAGATACACTCAAGAAATCAATCAAACGCCGCATTCTTGACGGGGATTACATAGTCACGGGAGAGTGATAATTCCCAAGCATTTTCAACTGTACGGTGCTATCATTACTTAAAATACTCGGAGTAGAATTATGATAGAAGGTATAGCTCTTGCACTTATGAAGACACTTGCGACTTATCTATTTAAGAATTATGTCTTAATGCAGTCCAAGATCAATATAGAGGGTGCACCCAACTGGTACATGCAGAATGTTTCTAATCAAGTCTGTGTTTACGACTATAAAACCGGCGGTATGGAAGCTGTAGACGCTGCTAAAGCGGCCACCTACCCAAGATGGAGAAGGAACTTTCGGATATTCTCGAATCAGTGATTTACGAAAACTACTCTAGCCTAAAAGACCCTAAAGAGAAAAAATTCGTAATGATGTTTAAAAACGACCCTGATGCCGGCATATTCATTAATAAAACCATGTCCTTTCCAGCTATCGAATACCAAAAGAATGAACGCATGGCTTTTGTAAAAGCATGCATATCCAAAGACATCATTTTAACTTATCAGAAGAACAGAACTGAAACCATCAAGCATGCACTCACTCATAAGCGTGCCGACGATGCCTTTGATGAGCTTGAAAGTGACGACATGAAGCTTGAATAAGCTTTTCTGCAATATAATTTTCTATAGCCCCTTTGGATAATAGTACTATATTTATTGTCCAAGGGGGGTTATTTATGCGTATCTCTATATTACTCATTGCTTTAACTTTTTTAATCTCTTGTGCAGGAAAAGACAACAGCAGGCTCTCACCTGAGAGTGACTTTTACAGATATCAGGTGCATGACAACACTGTCCTTGAAAGATTTGCCTATCAGCCTGACGTTATAGCAGATATCAGCAGAACTCCGCCGTCCCTGCGGCCGTCAGACTATGATTTTCTCACCATATCCACCGATCTCAATGCTGACAATAAAAAAAGATATAATCGGCACTATCAATAATTATAAATTCGAAATGAATAAAACTTTACCTTTATACATCATGATACGCAACGAGCAAGGGTATACTTTATTGAACCATTCCCCAAGAATACGCTCTTTAAATCTGAGGGTTTTAGATACTGTCACCTCCGGATATAAAGACTTTTCGGTTGACGGCAGGATCTACAAGTTCAACGGTACTAATTACGAATAGGAGTTTTATATGCGTTTTATACTTGTCATTCTTCTCTTTTGCACTGCCACTGCATTCGCAGGGACTGATATGACTATCAGGGACTCTATATCTGCACAGACATCCGTATCTCCCGATAAGATGTCTTCGTCGATATCACTTACGTACCACTCGAAATCTTTTGCAGAAACAACTAAACAGATGGAAAGGGCTGCATCTATCATTAAATCATATTCAGATATCTGTGATTTTAAAAGTTATTCAGTATCCCCTGAATATCAGTACAATGACAGGACAAAAGTTCTAGTAGGCTATCAGGGGCATATCTCAACCCCATGCACTTTCGATAAAACAACTCAGTTTGATCCAATACTTAACGCATTCAATGCTCTTGCGGACAAAGACAAATCGGTACAGCTTTCCCTCCGCCCAATTTACTGGATTATTCAGGACGAAACACGCAGCTCTGCTGTCAGCAAACTGAAACTTGATGTTATCAGCAACAGTAATGACATGGCTAATAAATATTCCAAGGCATCAGGTTTAAAATGCAGTGTAGCTTCTATCGATTTTTCAGGCTCTCATGCTCCCGTTTATCACGACTATCAGCTTGCAGGCAGATCGGTTGCGAAATCCCTTGAGGTGAGTGCACCGAATAAATCAGATTTCGATATCTCGGTAAACGCCTCTTTTTCTGTTATCTGCAAATAAACAAAAAAAAAGCCGCTCGTTAGAGCGGCTTTCTTCATTTATAGATCACTAAATTATTAGTTTTCTAAGTTTACAATATCGTCATAGACGTATTGTATGTCTTTCTTGTGACAGGCAACGTCATATGCAAGCCTCTGAAAAGCCTCGCCAGCCTCTGTGCCGGTGAACTTCTCAGCCATGCTCTCATAAAACTTCATAGAGCCGTCCTCATGCCTAATGGCTATGAGCAGAAGCTCCTGAACATTCAAATCAGCTGTAACAACCTCAGAATGTCCTGTTTTACCTATACCAAGGTCTCTAAGCTTACATGTAGAATCGAGCCCCAGTTTATCCAGGCATCCACACATAATAGAGTCCTCTATGTCCTTCTTGAAACGCTGCTTAGTCTCCATAAGCTCTTTTATAATAGCTTTAGAAGAGAGCTCAGAAACAAGCGAAAGAAGTTTCCCATAGAAGTCATAAGTAAGCTGTTCTTTCTGTGCGGCTTCTTTCAAAGCCTCTACAACTGTTGCTTCCATTTAAATCACTCCTACACAAGCAGTGTCTTCACAAGATTCACGAAGAACGATGGGAAGAAACCGATAAGAAGAATCATTACAGCACTTATAAATGAAGTGATGAATGCTGATCTTGTAACAGTAGCTTCAACCTCGTACTCTGCATCTTTGAAGTACATAAATATTGTGACACGCATGTAGTAGTAACAAGCGAGTGCACTGTTAAGACCACCGATGATAGCAAGCCAGTAAAGCTCAGCTTTCATAGTAGCCATGAGAATCTGGAATTTACCGATAAATCCTGCAAGCGGCGGAATACCGGCAAGTGAGAACATGAAAATCAGAAGACCTACGGCAAGCATCGGGCTCTTTTTTAGAGAGACCTGCAAAGCTTTCGATTCTTTCGTCATCGATCATGCCCTTGTTCTTTATGATACCTATGAGTGTAAATGCTCCAATATTCATGAAAGCGTAGATCAGTGCATAAAGAGCAACTGACTGGTAGCCTTCAGGGTTCATAGAAACAAGACCCATAAGCATAAATCCCGCGTGAGCGATAGCTGAGTAAGCAAGCATCCTCTTCACATTGTTCTGTGCAAGTGCCACAAGGTTACCATAGGTCATTGTGATCACGGCAAGAATAGAGAAGAACATTGCCCACATTCCACTAACAGGCTCGAGTGCTATCCAAGCAAACCTGATGAGAGCACCCATAGCAGCAGCCTTTGGAGCAACTGTCATGAAACCTGCAGCAGGTGTCGGTGCACCCTGATAAACATCAGGTGCCCACATGTGGAAAGGTACAGCAGAGATTTTGAATGCGAAACCAGCAAGCATCATCACAAGACCGAGCTTGAAAGTAGTAAGGCCTGCGGCCTCACCCTTAAGAGCAGCAGCGATCTCAAGATAGTTCATGCTTCCTGTCGCACCGTATACAAATGTAAGACCATAGAGGAAAAGTCCTGAAGAGAAAGCACCGATAATAAAGTACTTAACTCCGGCCTCAGAAGATCTTACAGACTTTTTGTTAAATCCAGCGAGTACGTACATAGATATCGCCATTGTCTCCATACCTGCGTAGAAAACAGTCAGGTCGAATGCTGATACCATAAACATCATACCGATAAGGCTGAAAAAAAACATAACTGTATAGAACTCGCCTTTGAGTATTCCGTTGTCTCTAAGGTAGCTGACTCCACCGAGTGTTGTCAGTGTGTAAGCTACACCGAAGATCAAAAAAGAACACGAAGGAGTATGAGTCCCACATTACCATGTTGCCGAAACCGAGGAATTTCTTCCCAACCGGAGGCCAGGCAATAAGCACAGTAATAATTATAAACGCTATACCGAAGTAACCGACCATCGACTTCTTCTCGTCCCTTGTCATTACATCAAGAACAACAAGTACAAGACCGAAAACAGTCATTATAACTTCAGGGTATATTGAAAGAAGGTTCATTATTGCATTTGGTGTCATATCTTAACCTCCCCCCTACTTCATTGCCACAGCAACAGTTTGCATGTGTTCTACAAGGTTTTTTAACACTTTCGTGCATGTAGGCAGTGAAAGTCTCAGGGTACATACCGATCCAGAACACAATAACGAGAAGAGGGAAGATATAAATAACTTCTCTCAGGTTCATGTCTTTCAGGTTTTCCCATTTGGTGTTAAGCCCCTGATAGAATACTCTCTGGTAAACCCAGAGCATGTAAACAGCAGAGAAGATCACACCGATAGCCGCAAGGATAGCCCAGTCGGAGAAAGCCTGAAACGCACCTACAAGTACGAGGAATTCACCGATGAACGCACCCATTGAAGGGAGACCAATAGAACCCATTGTGAAAATAAGGAATATTGTAGCGAATACAGGTACGCTCTTAGCAATACCGCCGTAGTCAGCTACTTCCCTAGTATGTGTTCTCTCATAAACAAGACCGATCAAAAGGAAGAGTGCACCTGTGATGATACCGTGGTTAAACATCTGGAGGATACCGCCTTCAATACCGGACTGGTTAAGAGCATATATACCGAGTGTTACAAAACCCATGTGTGAAACAGATGAGTATGCAACAAGCTTTTTAATGTCTTTCTGCACCATCGCAACAAGAGCACCGTAGATAATAGCGATTACTGACATAATAGCTACAAACGGCATCAGCTTGATAGAAGCGATAGGTGTTATCGGCAGACAGAATCTCAGCATACCGTAAGTACCCATCTTAAGCAGTACACCGGCAAGGATAACAGATCCGGCCGTAGGAGCCTCAACGTGTGCGTCAGGCAACCATGTATGTACTGGGAACATAGGAACTTTAATGGCAAATCCGAGGAAGAATGCCGCAAAAAACGATCATTTGGAATGTCACGCTGTAGCTTGCGTACTGCGAAGTAATAGCGAGAATATCAAATGTGTAAACGCCTGTAAGTGAACCATGCTTGAAGTAGAGTGCGATAATCGCAAGCATCATAAGCACAGAACCGGCGAATGTATAAAGGAAGAACTTTACGGCAGCGTAAATTCTTCTTTTACCGCCCCAAACACCAATTATCAGATACATAGGGATAAGCATTGCTTCCCAGAGTATGTAGAAGAGGAAGAAGTCAAGAGCAAGGAACACACCGACCATACCAGTCTCAAGGATGAGCATGGAGATGTAGAACTCTTTCTGTCTCTTCTGGATATAAGTGAATGAGCCAAGTATAGCTATTGCAGTAAGCAGTGTTGTCAGGAAGATCATAAGCACTGATATACCGTCTACTCCAACGGAGTACTGTATACCGAGTGCAGGGATCCAATTAACCCTTTCAACAAATTGCATTGCAGAGCTTGTTTGGTCAAAATTTGTCATCAGCGGGATAGTGAGAAAAAAACTCAATCACTGATGCAACAAATGCAGCCCACATGGAGGACTTTCCACCTTTAAAGAATATAAGGATGAAAAGTGCCGCAACCAGCGGGAAGAAAATCAGAATACTTAGTATATTCGACATCATCTTTCCACCCCCTTACACTGTATAAAATATTGTGACCAGAACTATGAGACCTACAACCATTGTAAAGATGTATGTCTGCATACGACCGGTCTGTACATGTCTGACAACTCCACTGAGCCACATTGGTACGCGACCAAATGCATTTACTGTAAAGTCGACAACATTAACATCGAATGCTCTCCAAAGGATGTTTGAAAGCATTACGATAGGATGAACGAAAAGGAAGTCATAAAGCTCATCGAAGTACCACTTGTTAAGGAGGAACTTGTGAATAGGCTTAAATGTCTTAACTGTCTTCTCAGGAAGTGCCGGGAAGTTCTTAACATAAAACAGGTAAGAAACAAATATACCCGCCGCAGCAACACCGATAGAGAGGAACATCAACATAAGAGCTGTTGAATGTGCCATATGGTGTGGGTGTGCGTGTGCAGGTGTAAGCACTGGCCCGAGGAATGTGTGGATGTATCCATTCTCAAGTGGATATCCGAATACCATACCTACGAATATTGAAAGGAAAGCGAGGAACACAAGCGGTCCTGCCATTGTCCATGGTGATTCGTGTGCATGATCGTGCAGATACTGATTTCTCGGTGTTCCCTGGAACACGAGGAAGTAAGATCTGAACATATAGAACGCTGTCATACCAGCTACACAAGTTGCTACGAACCATGCGATGTTATGACCGCCTGCGAATGTCATGGCAAGGATTTCATCCTTAGACCAGAAACCTGCAAGTGGCGGTATACCGGCGATGGCGATACAACCTATAAGGTATGTCCAGTGAGTAATAGGCATCTTCTTCTTAAGTCCACCCATGTTACGCACGTCAAGGTCGTCATGCATAGCGTGCATAACAGAACCTGAACAAAGGAAAAGAAGACCTTTGAACATAGCGTGTGTGAAAAGGTGGAAGATTGCCGCAACATATGCTCCAACACCAGTAGCCATGATCATATAACCAAGCTGTGATACTGTTGAGTAAGCAAGAATTCTCTTAAGGTCATACTGTGTAAGACCGATAGAAGCTCCGAGGAATGCTGTCATAGCACCTGCGAAAACGATGAACTGTGATGTCATCATAGCTTCAGAGAAGAGAGCGTTACATCTAGCAACCATGTAAACACCGGCTGTTACCATTGTAGCCGCGTGAATAAGAGCGGAAACCGGTGTAGGACCTTCCATCGCATCCGGCAGCCATGTGTGAAGCGGAAACTGAGCAGATTTACCCATAGCTCCACAGAACAGACCGAATGTCATAAGGTCGATAAGAGAAAGCTTCATGCCGAAGACAACAAAGCCTGCCTCTTTAATATGGTGAATAGCTTCAGCGTTGAAAGCATCGGAGTAGTTCAGAGACTTGAATGTCACGATTACAAGGAGTAATCCGACATAGAATCCGAAGTCACCGATTCTGTTCATTACAAAAGCTTTTTTTTACATGCATCAGCTGCACTCTTTTTTTTATGGAACCAGAAACCGATAAGCAGGTATGAAGACAGACCCACAAGTTCCCAGCCTACAAAGAGCATAAGGAAGTTGTTACCAAGAACAAGAACAAGCATGGAGAGTGTGAACACTGAAAGATATGTGAAGAATCTCCAGAATCCTGGATCACCGTGCATGTATCCGATGGAGTATATATGTACCATCAGAGAAATTGTTGTAACAACTATAAGCATAATGGATGACAGCGGATCAATAAGTATTCCGAACGGTACGGAAAGCTTACCCGCTATGACCCAGGTATATAGTGTAGCATCTACGCTGAAACCTTGTGTTGATACAAGGTAAAACACGATCAGAGCGCAGATAAAGGATACACTAACACCTGCAATAGCCACGATTGGTGCGAGATTTTTTGATGTATCTTCTGCCGAGAAGACCATTTATCAAAAAAGGCAACAAGCGGCCCGAGTAGTATTAATACTGCAAATATCATAACCTACCTCTACCCTCTCATTGTATTTATTTCGTCAGCGTTGATAGTCTGCTTATTTCTGAACAGTGAAATGATCAGAGCAAGACCTACAGCGGCTTCAGCAGCAGCTACAGCCATAACGAACACGATAAAGACCTGACCAGTCATAGACTGAAGGTGGTTCGCGAATGCTGCGAGGTTGATGTTAACTGCGTTAAGCATCAATTCCAATGACATGAACATAACAATAAGATTCCTGCGAACAAGAACACCTGTCATGCCAATGGCAAAGATGATACCGCTAAGAACAAGATAATGTGCAAGCGTAAGCATCTTTTCCCCCCTAATCCTTTTTTGCGATTACAATCGCGCCTATCATCGCAACGAGGAGCATAATCGACACTACCTCGAATGGAACGATGTATTTTGTAAAAAAGGTCTATACCGAACAGCTTAATGTTTCCAAAGTTATTTGGATCATCAATGCCTGTTAGTTTCGCAGTTTTGATTACGTCTGCACCCATGAGAGTCATCATCACCTGAAGGAAGACCACGAATGATACTATCGCTCCAAGGATAACTTTAAACGGCATCTTAATGAAGCCGGTTGACTTAGGGTTCAGAAGCATAACTACGAACATATACAGAACGAGGATTGCTCCCGCATATACCATTACCTGAATAGCCGCAATGAACTCGGCATCAAGCTGAACAAAGATACCAGCTACACAAAAGAATGTGAGCAGCATCCATAGTGCTGAATGTACCGGGTTTTCTCTGGTTATTAACATCAGAGCAGAGACAACCGCAGTAATTCCAAGCACCCAAAAACCTATGTTTGCTAGAATTGCGTTCATTGCTGTACTCCTTCAACAAGTTTCTTTTTAAGGTGCTTATTCTTCCAGTTACCTTCAACGTTATCTTTGTAGTTCTGGGAAAGCGTCTTCATGTTGATAACATAATTGTCTCTTGTGTTATCTACAGTGTTCCACTCCCATCCCATGTGGATAGCGTCTACAGGACAAACTTCCTCACAGTATCCGCAATAGATACATCTTGAAAGGTCAAGTTCGTACTTTCTGATAAGCCTCTCACCTTTAGGACCGCAGTCGGTCTCAATGTGAATACATTCTGAAGGACAAACCTTCTGACAAAGGTAACAGCCCACACACTTTGTGCTGCCGTCTTCATTTGTCTTGATGTATTGAATACCTCTGAATCTATCCTGAATAGGAGTAGCTTCATAAGGGTATTTGTATGTTACAGGCTTTGTAAACATATACCCAAGGGTAATGCTGAGTCCTTTCAGGATTTCTGAAAAGAATATTGTTTCAAATATGTTTCTTCTCATGCTTTCACCCCTAGTTCCTTATCGCATACACAACGATGCTTGTTATAAGCAGGTTGGCAAGTGCGATAGGGATAAGTATTTTCCAGCCAAGGTCCATCAGTTGGTCGTATCTAAGTCTTGGGAGCGTAGCTCTCAACCATAGATAGAAGAACATGAATGCAAAAAAAACCTTGAGCAGGAACCAAACGAGTGGCGGAAGGAAAGGACCTGTATAACCACCCAGAAACAGAATAGCAACCAAGCAGGCCATTACCCACATTGCTGCATACTCACCGAGGAAGAACATAGCAAATCTCATAGATGAATACTCTGTGTGGAAACCGGCTACAATCTCAGTCTCTGCCTCAGGAAGGTCAAAAGGAGCTCTGTTTGTCTCAGCCACCGCTGATATTACAAAAAACTATAAACGCTACGAACTGTGGAACTAAGAACCACATCCCCGCCTGTGCATCAGTAATGCTCTTAAGGCTTGTTGAGCCTGCCAGAAGAACCGGACCGATGATAGCGAGTCCCATAGCTGTTTCGTAACTGATCACCTGAGCTGTTGAACGAAGTGAACCAATAGTGGCGTACTTAGAGTTCGATGCCCAACCGGACATAATTATACCGTAAACACCCACTGAAGAGAGTGCCAGGATATAAAGCAGTCCGACGTTGATATCAGTTACATAAGGTTGAACCTCCATACCGAAGATAGTCATCTTGTCGGCAAAAGGTATAACTGCAAAAGCTGCAAGTGCTGGAACCATACCAAGGAAAGGAGCGACATAAAAGACTGGTTTATCAACCATATCAGGAGTCATATCCTCTTTGGTAAAAAGTTTCAGACCATCAGCTAAGGGTTGCAGAAGTCCAAAAGGACCTGTGTGCGTCGGTCCAAGGCGAACCTGCATAGAACCTATGACTTTACGTTCTGCATAGGTCATGTAGGCAACACCAATGAGCGTGCACACAACGATAATCAGTATCTTGATTAGTGTGAATACAATCGCGAGTACCATTCCCTACCTCTTATCTATAACTTTCATTACTTAATAATTTCCGCTTTTAAGTATCTTCCATTCGAGAAGATATCGGCTGTCTCAACAAAGTCCTCAGGGAGTGATACACAACCCTTTGTCATTTGTTTATTTATCTCAACAACAAACTCACCTGAGAATCCGTCGCCCTTGAGCTTGACCTTGTCATCGTTCTTAAGGTCCATCTCTTTTGCGTCTTCAACACTGACGTCAAGCATCGGAGAACCGTATACTTTAGCCAGATCAGGTGACCATCTTGTGTAAGAACCTGAGTGCAGCCTGAGGCTAGCAGGATAAAGGTAGAACTTGCCGCTTCCAGCTGCTGTTCCAGCCGCCTTTGCCAATTCTGTTTTGAAAACAGATGGGTAAGCAACCGTACCGCCGTCCCACTCGACATCCGCGTAAAGTTTCACCTCTTTCTCAATGAGCTTTCTAACTGCATATGCATCAGTCGGAAGCTCTGCACCGAGCCCTTTAGCCAGACCGGCGATGATTTCTGCATCAGAAACCACACCCTTGTCTACAGCTTTGCTTACGAGCTGAACTCTTCCTTCAAGGTTAGTGAAAGAACCGCTCTTCTCAGCAAATGTAGCCACTGGAACGTAGACATTTGCGAGTTTTGCAGTGTCGCTCATAAAAGGATCAGTAACCATGAACAGCTCAAGCTTGCTGAGTGCTCCCGTAAGCTTGCTCCAGCCGGTTCTTACGGCGATGTTCTCACCGAAAGATACAACTGCTTTAAACTTACCGGATTCTACACCCTTAGCGAAATCTTCAGGAGCGTTAACACCAAAGCCCATATCAACGATACCGACTGAGTTGTTTTTAGCTTTAGCAGGAACAAGTTTTACCTTGCTGCATGCTTTCTGAATTTCCTGAGCGATATAAGCATCTGCGAGGTTAGCAGGATCAAAAAACTACTACCGGATTCTCAGCATCTATAAGACGCTTAGCATCAGCAGTTAATTCGTTGTCCGCTCCACCAAAAGCAGCGCAGAATTTCTCCATCATCGCAGAGAGTTCATCAGGGTTACCCTTAACAAACTTTGTTGTCACTCTCTTGAGTGCTGTCTCGCTAGGATAGAAAGTTATCAGTGATGATCCCTCTCTTCTAGCTGCGACTCTCACTGCGAGTCCGAGAATTGGATTGGATTCTGTAACGTTAATGTTAAGAACTGCGATAGCATCACTGTTTTCAACATCTTCGTAAGTAGCACCCGGCATAACAGCATCTGTCTCAGTAGAGAAGATGTTCTTAGTGCCGATTGTGTCAGCGAGTTTCTTAGCGAGGAAAGCCTCCTCGTTAGTTACTCTCGGTGAAACAACTATTGCTACGTTGTCGGCGTTCATAGCTTTAAGCTTCTCAGCCGCGTACTCAACAGCTTCAGCAACAGAAGCTTTTTTTAGCCTCGCCGCCGACTGTTATCTGAGCTTCAGTCTCACGCTTTACGCTGTTCATAAAGTCGAAACCGAAACGTCCTTTAGCACACATGTATCCGTGGTTAACACCCTCTTCAGGCATTTCATTCATACGGAATACTTCGTTACCTTCGTAGTCGATACTAACAGTACAACCGCAAGAGCAAAGACCGCAAACTGTCTTTTCGCTCTCAAGATTCCAAGGTCTGTTCTTGAACAGATAGACCCTGTTGTTAAGTGAGCCGACCGGGCAAACGCTGATACACTGTCCGCAATATTCGCAATTCCAAGGCTGCTCAAATGATGTACCAATCAGAGTATCTGTACCTCTGTTGAGGAAACTGATCGCCTGAATGTTTACAACCTCGTCACATATACGAACACAACGTCCGCAAAGAACACATCTGTCTATATCCCTCTCAATGAAAGGGTTAGTGTGGTCAACAGGAGTGTCGTTAGGGACAGCGTCGAAACGAACTTTTGTAACACCAACTTCATATGTAAGGTCTTGCAGAGTACACTCACCACCTTTATCGCAGACCGGACAGTCAAGCGGGTGGTTGATCAGAAGCAGCTCTATGGCTGTCTTACGCACTCTGGAGAGCTTTTCAGATTCAGTTATAATTTCCATTTTGTCGGTAACAGGCGTTGTACATGCAGCCTGAAGCTTTGGCATGCAACCTGCTCTACAAGACAAACCCTGCAAGCACCGAAGGGATTCAGCCTAGAGTCGTGACATAGCACAGGTATGTGAACTCCGGCCTCCTTTGCGGCGTCGAGGATTGTAGTGCCCTGTGGAACCTCTACCTCTTTTCCGTTTATCTTTACAGTAAGCATACTGAAATTCTCCTCGGTCCTAATCTATCGCGTTAAATGGACAGTTCACGATACACTCGCGACACTTAACGCATTTTTTCGTTGTCGATAATTGCAAATTCCTTCTTCTCCCAGTAGATAGCATCAACTGGACAAGCTTTCTTACAAAGACCGCATTTCTTACACCTTTCATTGATAACCACGAACTCGATAAGCTCCGAGCACTCTCTAGCAGGACACTTCTTATCAAAAAATATGAGCTTCATATTCATCTCTGAAGTATTTGATAGTTGTAAGTACAGGGTTAGGAGCAGTCTGTCCGAGACCACAAAGTGATGACGTCTTAATATCCTCTCCGATCTTCAGGAGAAGTTCGATGTCGCCCTCACGACCTTTACCGGTTGTGATTCTGTCAAGGATATCAAGCATCGTTTTAGTACCGATACGGCATGGAATACACTTACCGCATGACTCTCTCTGTGTGAATGTAAGGAAGAACTGTGCAACGTTAACCATACAGTTCGTCTCATCCATAACAACAACACCGCCTGAGCCCATCATAGCTCCGGCTGCGATAAGCGAGTCGTAATCGATAGGTGTTTCAAGGTGATCAGGAGTAAGGCAACCACCGGATGGTCCACCAAGCTGAACAGCCTTGAATTTTCTCTTTTTAGGGATACCGCCACCAACGTCGTAAATCAGTTCGCGTACTGTAATTCCCATAGGAACTTCAACAAGTCCAGAAGACTTAATCTTTCCTGAGAGAGCAAAAAATCTTAGTACCTTTAGATTTCTCTGTACCGATATTTGCATACCACTCTGAGCCTTTAAGGATAATACTTGGAAGGTTAGCAAAAGTCTCAACGTTGTTAACGTTAGACGGCTTGTTCCAAAGTCCTTTAATAGCAGGAAAAGGAGGTCTTGGTCTCGGCATTCCTCTTTCGCCTTCGATAGATGCGATAAGAGCTGTCTCTTCACCACAAACGAAAGCACCGGCACCGGCCTTAAGCTTAAGTTTGAAGTTATAGTCAGAACCGAAAACGCCTTTACCGAGGTAACCGGCTTCTTCAGCATCTTTAATAGCTTTTATTACTCTTTCGATAGCGAGCGGATACTCTGCACGGCAGTAAATGTAACCTTCGTCACAGCCGATTGCGTATCCTGCTATAAGCATACCTTCTATAACTGCGTGCGGGTTACCCTCAATAATGGAACGATCCATGAAAGCTCCTGGGTCCCCCCCCTCATCCGCGTTACAGATAAGATATTTGTGATCATCTGTTTTAGCTCCACGACAAAAAAGTCCACTTAAGACCTGTAGGGAAACCACCGCCCCCCCCACGACCGCGAAGTCCAGACGCTTTTACTTCCTCGATAACCTCTTCAGGCTTCATAGTGAGAGCTTTTTTGATAGCCTCATAGCCACCGTGCTTCACATAGTCGGGAAGGTCCTCAGGGTCAACACGACCGCAGTCAGCGAGGACATAACGTTTTTTGTTTATCATAGAACTGGAAGTAATCTTTCTTAGCAGCCCACTTCTCTACGATATTACCGTTGATAAGGTGATCCTCTACGATAGTAGGGACCATCTCAGCAGTAACATGCTCGTAAGTGGTTGCTTTCTCTTGACCGGGAATGTAAACGTCGATAAGCACGTCACGTGCACAAAGACCCCTGCAACCGGTCTGCTTAGCTTCACAGTTTCTTTCTTTTGATTCAGCATTGTAGAGACCATGTTTGGTGAACTCTTCATCAAAAGCCACCATGACCTCTTTCGCACCTGAGGCAACCCCGGCGGTTCCCATACAGACGTGAACTTCAATGTGATCTACTTTATACTCGTTCATAACCTACACCTCATCTTCTGGAAGGCTTGCGTAATCCTTAAAGATTTTTTCTCGCATCCTCAGGCTTAAGGTTACCGTATGTACTGTTGTTAATCATGATAACAGGAGCCATTCCGCAAGCACCGATGCAAGACACTTCTTCCAAAGTGAACTTTAGATCAGGACTTGTTTCACCGTCCTTTATACCGAATTCCTCTCCGACAATCTCAGTGATACGACCTGAACCCTGAACGTGGCAAGCAGTTCCTCTGCAAACCCTAATGATATATTTACCTCTAGGTTTTGTATAGAACTGTGCATAGAAGGTTATTACGCCGTAAATCTGATGCGGAGACATATTCATGTCATCAGCAATCCTTTCAACCAGCTCAGGGAAGAGATATCCGTATGCTTCCTGTGTCTCCTGAAGGACTGGGATAGTAGCTCCCGGCCAATCCTGATACTTAGCACATATCTCATCACACATAGTGGGATCAAATTCTTGCTGCTCTTCAGTTTCTACTACTTCATTTTCTGCCATATCCGCTTCCCCTACCTGTCGATTTCGCCGAGTACAACGTCATTTGTACCGATGATTGCAACAAGGTCAGCTAACATATGCCCTTTGGCCATTTTATTGACAACACCCAGGTTAACATAAGAAGGAGATCTGATCTTCATACGATAAGGTCTCTCTTCGCCTTCGCTCACCAGATAGAAACCAAGCTCGCCTTTAGGAGCTTCGATACCTTGATAAGTTTCACCCTTTGGCGGCTTGAAACCTTTAGATACGATATAGAATCTTCTGATAAGTGCTTCCATACGTTCATAAACATCTTCATGAGACGGAAGTGCAACTCTAGGGTCATCAGTCATTACTGAGCCTTCAGCAGGAATCTGCTCAAGAGCCTGCTCGAGTATCTTGTTAGACTCGCGCATCTCTTTTATTCTTACTTTATATCTAGCGTATGTATCGCCAGCTTCTTCTACAGGGATTTCCCACTCGAATCTGTCATAGATTCCGTATGGTTCATCTCTTCTGAGGTCGAAGTCCACACCTGAACCTCTCATAAGAGGACCTGATGTACCATAGACCATTGTATCTTCTGCGGAAAGTATACCGATATCGATCGTACGTCCCATCCAGATTCTGTTTTTTAGTAAGAAGGTTTTCGTATTCATCAACGCACTTGTCGAATCTGCTTACGAAATCTGCAAGTCTTACAAAGAAATCTTCAGGCATGTCGTCTCTGAGTCCGCCGATTCTGATCCAGGAAGATGTCATCCTCTGACCTGTAGCAACCTCGAACATGTCGAGGATCTCTTCACGCTCACGGAAAGCATAAAGGAAAACAGTCATAGCACCTATATCAAGAGCGTGTGTCGCGATCCATACAAGGTGGGATGCTACTCTGGACATCTCTGCGAGTATAACGCGGAGATATTCAGCCCTTTCCGGGATTTCAAGATCAAAGAACTTTTCCACTGCGAGACAATATGCAAGGTTATTTGAAAGAGGTGATAAGTAGTCTAGCCTGTCTGTAAGAGGAATCGTTTGATGATATGTTCTGTTCTCTGCGAGTTTTTCAGTTCCTCTGTGGAGGAAACCCACGTCAGGGTCAACATTGACGATAGTCTCACCGTCAAGGTCAACAACAAGTCTCAAAACACCGTGTGTACTGGGGTGCTGAGGCCCCATGTTTACGGTTACTACTTCGGATACGTTTTCTGTTCTACCCATATTTCAGCCCCTACCTTGAAAACTTAAGTCCGAGACCCTGTTCATCAGCATTATTGAACCAGGTTCTCTCCTTAAGTGGAAAGTCTTTTCTGAGAGGGTGTCCATCGAAGAATTCCGGCAGAAGTACTCTTCTGAGATCCGGGTGTCCTTCAAAAATAACACCGACAAGGTCATACTGCTCCCTCTCCATCAGATTGGCACCTGCCCATATATCTGTGAGGGTCGGGAACTTATTGTCTTCGTCTGCAACCTTAACAAAGACCCTAAGTTTATTCGCGATAGAGAAGAGATTTGTTGTTATCTCAAACTTATTGCGTTTCTTAGGCCAGTGTGTTGCAACAACGTCGACCATATACATGAAGGAAAACTCTTCTTTGAGAGCTTTCATAACTTCCTTATAAACGGAAGCGTCCTTCACTTTTATGAAGTTGCACTTATACTCTGTGTAGCTGTTAAGCTGCTCAGGGAACTGTGCGTCCAGCTTTGCTGTAAGTTGTTCAAATGTAATCATAGTTTTACCCCTTATTTCCTGAGTACTTTTTCAGTCATAATCTTAGACTGAAGAGCTACGATTGCATCATACAGCGCTTCTGGTCTCGGAGGGCATCCCGGAACATAAAAGTCGACCGGAACGATCTCGTCTACACCCTGAACTGTAGAGTAAGTGTCATAGATACCACCACTGGTAGCACAGCTACCCATAGCGATAACCCACTTTGGCTCTGGCATCTGAAGATATACTTTTCTGACAACAGGAGCCATCTTCCTTGTTACCGTACCGGCTACGATCATGACATCTGACTGTCTTGGTGTAGCACGGAAAATAATACCCATACGGTCGAAGTCATACTTCGCAGCACCGCAGGCCATCATTTCGATAGCACAGCAGGCCAGACCAAAGGTCATAGGCCACAAAGAGGATTTTCTACAATAGTTGATTACGTTATCAACAGTTGTAGTCAATACATTTTCTGGTAATTTACCATCGATCAAGCCCATTCTAACGCTCCTTTTTGCCAAGCATAAAAATAGCCAAAGACAAGTATTACGATGAATAGAATCATCTCAATGAGTCCAAAAAGGCCAATCATGTCAAACGCGACGGCCCACGGAAACAGGAATACTGTCTCCACATCAAAAATCACGAACAGCATTGCGATAATGTAAAATCTTACATTTAAACGCTTTCTGTTCTCGTCGAGTACAGGCATACCGCACTCATAAACACTAAACTTAACTTTCTCGTATTTCTTAGGTCTTACGATTGCTCCGGCGAACATAACGATCACACCGAGAGCACCAGCGATCAAAAGAAATAGCACTATAGGCAAATATCCACTCATACATCACCTCTGTATTTTGTATACAGTATGCAGTATCTATCACGAACACAGCAAGGGTGTCAACAAGAAACATCGTTTTAGGATTAAAACTTTTCTTGCTCAACCACCCTTATTTCACAACTAATTAAGTAAGCAGACGTTCAAAAAAGAATACTATAATTTAAGTCTTTTTTATAAGTTCCCTCATATCAGTCGGCATTATAGAATCGTATGTTACCATCTCGTCTGTGAATGGGTTTAAAAAACGACAATCTGTGAGAATGCAACGCCTGTCTGGCGATTGGCAACTTCAAAGACTGCTTGTTTCCATAGACCTCATCCCCTGCCAGCGGATGACCTGCATGGCTCATATGTACTCTTATCTGATGAGTTCGTCCAGTATAAATTCTTATCTCGGCAAGAAAAGAAGTATCACTTCGTTTTAAAACAGTTATTTCACTTTTCGCGTAACGCCCGTCTTCACGGACACACATCTTCTTTCTATCCTTCCTGTGCCGCCCTATAGGTTCTTCAATAAAAAAAATGATCTTTTTTTTCGGATTTCCCCAGCAGATTGCCAGATATCTTTTGTCGATTTCTCTCTCCGCAAAGATCGTTGAGAGCTTCTCACGTGCATTTCTGTTCTTGGCAATAAGCATAATGCCCGAGGTGTCCTTATCCAGCCTATGCACTATCCCCGGCCTCAGGTCATTTTCGTCTGATATATCAAACTCGGCAAGCATGGCATTGACTATAGTATCCTCTGCATGCCCGGGAGCGGGGTGCACTGTAATCCCGGCAGGCTTGTCTATAACGGCATAGTCCGCGCAGTCGTAAATTATATTGATATCCATTTTAACAGGGGTTAAATCCGGCACTTCCTCTTTGGGTACTTCTATATATATGTAGTCACCCTGCTTAACTTTGTATTTTTTCTGTTTTAAGACACCGTTTACAGTTACACGTCCGTCTGTCACAAGGCGTTCGGCGAACGAACGGGTAATGTCACTATTGTCCGCAATAAAAGCATCCAATCTGCCCCCGTCTGCTTCCGCTGTTAATTTAACAGTCCTTTCTATTTCACTCATTTGTATGATCTTTAACCGAGCTATTCTTTATCATCTGCACCCTCTCCTTTGTGGACGGATGGCTTGATATGTAAGTTAAAATCTTACTCTCCCCTCCACCGTTGATATTGCTGAGTCTGGTGAGCATATTTGCAAAATGCACTTCTTCTATCCCCTGAGCTTTCAGCATATCCACGGCAAACCTGTCCGCTTCTTTCTCGAATACTTTTGAATATTTTGATTCTACTAGCAGAGTCGGAATACCTATTGTCAGAGAAGAAATATCCCCTGTAAAGGCGATGGCAACAGCCGACACCACTGAACTTTGCAGAACTGTCCTCACACCATGCCTTCTGACCACGTGCCCCAGTTCGTGAGCAAGGACAGAGACTACCTCTTCGTGCTCCTCGGCTATCTCTATTAACTGATCAGTGACAATGACAGCACCGTCAGGCAGGGCAAGAGCATTTGCTCCTAATTCTCCGCCGTCACGAAAAAGAAGCCTATATCTGAACCCTTCGGGTAAATCTTTCAGAAGTCTGTTAAACGAATCCACCAACTCTTTCTGTTTCTGTTCGTCTACTGACGTAGCCCCCCAGAAGATACTTATCCAATGTTTCCAGAGTATGCCCTGCGATAAGGATATTTGTCTCTGTCGGGAGCAGAAACGCCACCTTCTCGGCAAAAAAACGGAACACCGTAAATCACCACAGTATAACAAAACACCACCACGAACACTAACGAGAAGGCAACATACCGCCACTTGCTCTCCAGCTTATGAACCAGTCTGCCGGACTTATCCATATCATGCCCCGACAGCATAGCATCCACAGCTTCATTATCGTTTGTCTCAAAAGAAGCTCCGTCAGACAGTGTAAAGTGTCTCGGGTTATCCCCTATTCGCTTGCTTATATCTATATCCGACAAACGGCACTCAGTCTCCATGCTCTCGCCTATGAAGAACTGCAGCATACCGCCCGCCTGCCTGACAGTCATTTCCTGTCTGCCTGAATCTCTGCCGTTGTAATAATAGCCTTTAATAACCATCATAACCCTAAATCCACATCAAAAAAAATCACCAAACTCTTCACTGAATGCGTCAACCTCTTCCCTTTCGGCACTTATAAAACTCTCAAGGTCTCTATTGGTGGTGATCGCCAGATGCTCTATTCGATATCTATACGCCCTTACGATTGCCCAGGGTGCTAACAGACCTAAGGAGATTGCCACGGCGATATAATTAGTCACCAGAATCATTGTGTAGCGGCCTATCTTCATACTGCTTCTGAAACTGATCTCTCTCAGCTTTAGACAGTCATAGATATAATTTGCCTGAGATACTACTAAAAAAACTGTATGCCAGAAGGAAGCCGAAAAGCCCCAACGCCATCATAACAAGCGGCAGCACCATTGCCACCTCGGGAACAGAAATAACAGCCCCAGCCCCTACTGTCACGCCGACAAGGAGTCCCGTCCCTATTACTAATGCCACGGCAACGCCATAGATAATATAAAACTGCACTACTCTGCCCGTAAACTGAAAATGCTGAGTTCCATACCTGCTACGCTCTATCACATGTTTTTTTCATTCGAAATATATAATACGGGACTAAAAGCCCAAAGCTAAAAGACGTGATGATACCGAAGACGACAAAGGTAATGAACGTCTCCTTATAAGAAGCACTGTAGTTAAACCTTAAATTTCTGTAGCTTGAGTTAACGGCATTAAATTTCAGAGACTTATTTATTATCACGGGGGCAATACACACGAACACCAGCAGAATCAATCCGCCCACAATAGGGGTAAAATTTGATATGCCCAGCCACACTATATACATTACTAAGACGATAATACGCCCCACAAGAATCCTTTTCGGGTCAGCATGATACTCAAAGCTTGAGCCTGCAAGAGCTGTGCTCCCATAGAAATACCTCTTACGCCTTACCTTCGCCCATGCCGAATAAACCCCCAGCGTAACAATACTTAAGAGGACATTAACAATCCATATCCTGAAATACTCACCCGCCTTACCTGAGAAAACAATAGGGTAAATCTCCTCCCTGTTCATCTCCGTTCCCGCCGCAACCGACTCGCTCATAATCAACCTCTGAATAAAGTATGCCCCTTCACACGGCATTAAAACATATTGACATGTAAAATTCTAGCTGTTATAAAGCTCGACCACCTTTGTTGCGTGCACCTATAAGTACGTGACTGTATAAAACCGTAAGGGAGGAAAAAAAATGAAGACTTACGAAACCGTATTCATCGTCCGTCCTGACCTTGCTCAAGAAGATCTCGATAAAGAACTCGAGTTCTACAAAAAAAACAACATTGAGCAGCATGGCGGAAAGATTATCAAAGTTGAGCCTTGGGGCAAACAGACAATGGCTTATGACATTGAAAACTTCAGAGAAGGCGTTTACTTTCTCATCCAGTTCGAAGCAGAAACTGACTACCACAAAGAGCTTGAGCTCAGATACCGTTACAACGAAAATGTAATGAGATCTGTTGTAGTTGCTATCGATGAGAAGAAATTTAAACTCAACCCAAAGAGAGACACATCAGGTCCTAAACGTTATGGTAAAAAAAACCTGGCGGCACAAGAAGACCTAGGGAAGATGCAGAGAAATCTGAAACAACAGAGGCTACACCAGCACCGGCAGAAGAAGCTGCACCAGCTCCTGCTCCTGAGGCTGCTCCTGCTCCGGCAGAAGCTAAGGCTGAGCCCGCAGTTGAAACAAAAGAAGAAGAGGCTGAAAAGTCAGCTGAGTAAACCTCTTCTCGGGAGTATCTTATGGGTTTTCTGAATAAAGTAGTACTATTAGGTAATGTGACACGTCAGCCAGAGGTTAGATATATCCCTGGTAAAGATTTGCCTGTTGCTAAATTTGGTCTCGCAGTAAACAGAAAAAACAAAAGACAGAGAAGAAACCTGTTTTATCGACATAGTAACCTTCGGCAGAACCGCCGAAATGTGTGGCGAGTACGTCACAAAAGGGATGCCGATACTTATAGAAGGCAGGCTTTCATACAATACCTGGGAACAGGAAGGCCAGAAAAGAAGCAAACACGAGGTGGTGGCCGAGAATATTCAGTTCGTCTCACGCAGAGACGACAGAACAGGCTCCGGTAACAGCTCTTTTCAGGAACCGTCTACAGCAGGTAGCATTGACGAAGACGACATACCATTCTAGGAGGATTTGATGGCAGTTGTAAAAAAGAAGATTTCAGCGCAGAAAGGTTTGTAGATTCTGCACAGAAACAATAGATATCGATTACAAAGATGTAAAACTGCTCAGACAGTTTGTTACAGAGCGTGGCAAGATTATGCCTCGCAGGCTTACAGGAACATGTGCTAAGCATCAGCGTCAGCTTGCTACAGCAGTGAAGACAGCAAGAATTATTGCTCTTCTTCCATTTAGCCTTACTAAGTAAATAACACTAAGGGGGAGCGAAAGCTCCCCTTTTTTTTTCCTTTAGGATGTTAAAATGCCAATAGCACTTTACCCTCTCCTTTCGATCCTGCTATATGCTTCTAATGCATTCATACCGCAGATAGGGATAGTAGCGTCTGTATTCAGCCCACTTGTTCTCATGCTGTATTTCGCACACCCCGAACGTGCCAGACATTACGATATTTTTCTGGTCTTGCTGATCGTAGGACTAGCTGTCTTTAATCATATACTCACGGGTTTTTTATCTGGTTTCTATAGTATTCACGGCATTTTTTCGTAAGGTTCTGCAACAGAAATGACCTCCACAGAAGCTGGCTGCCCGTAACAGGTGCGGCGGCTCTTTCGTTTGTTGTCATATTCATTGCGATATTCGGTATAAGCACATACCGTACGGAGCTTATTGAATTCACAAGCAATGCACTCACGACATTCATGAAAGCCGCAAAAGAGGTCAACGCCCCTATGGTTCAGTCGCCGTATTTCACTCAGATAGAGAATAATAAAGAGCAGACCGCACTTTCACTTGTTTTGATGTTCCCTGCTTTTAATTATATATATGTAGCTTTAGCGGCTTTTGTTTCTATGAACCTGTTTGCCAAGATCAAAAAAAGTCCCCATAGTACCTTTCAGAATGCCGGACAATCTGGTGTGGATTCTCATCGCATCTTTTGGGCTTATCTTCATGCCTTCATTATACGTAAGATTTGCAGGAGTTAACCTCGCTATAATATTCCTGACGCTCTATGCCTTTCAGGGATTTGAAATTATCCTATTCTGGATGAATAAATTTAAAATAATCCCTTTAATAAAGGCTGTAATTTTTATATTTATTTTTTCAGAACCACCAATTATACTCATTATCTCATTGATAGGTCTGTTCAGTGTCTGGTTTAATTTCTACGGCAAACCGCCTAAAGAGGAGCAGGAGCAATCAGAGTAACAAAAGTCTTTGCGACCAAAGTTTCGATAGCCACAGCGTTCATCCTTGCAGTGACCAAGGCAGGGATAGGTATATCCACAGGCTCTCTGGCTGTCCTCTCATCCGCATTCGACTCTATACTCGATATAGTATCCTCCAGCATAAACTACTTCGCAGTCAAAGTCTCTGAACAGCCGCCCGACGAAAGGCATCCTTACGGACACGCAAAGTTCGAACCGCTTGCCGCTCAGATACAGTCATTCCTCATACTCTTCTCAGGTATTTACATCTTCTACAAGGCTTATACGAACGCCGAAGAGAATGTTGTGATTACTGAGCTTAGCATCAACATATGGGTGATGGTCTTCTCCATAGTTGCCACATTCTTTCTCGTTATCTTCCTTCGTCACGTGGCTAAAACTGAGAAGTCTGCCGTCATAGAAGCGGACAGCCTGCATTACGAAATCGACCTGTTAACAAACGGCGGTGTACTTGTTGCACTGCTTGCTATCAAATATACCGGCTACCATCTGATAGACTCTCTTGTCAGTGCTCTCATTGCAGTATATATTATATTTTCGGCAGTGAAACTCAACCTCACAGTGACCAAAGAACTGTTAGACGAAGCCATGCCGGATGAAGAACTTAATATGATCTACGAAATACTTAAGAGCCATAGCCATGAGATTGTGGATATTCATAACTTACGCACCAGAAAAGCGGGAGTTAAAAGATTCGTGGACATGCATCTTGTCCTATGGGAAGGGGCTTCACTGAAAGAAGCAAACACTCAGACGGGATATCGAAAACAGAATAAAAGACAGTATCCCCGATACTGATGTGCATTTATATATAGAGCCGTGCAAGGCAGACAGATGCGACAAATGCGACGTCTGTGACTGACGGCGATTAAATACAGGAGTGGAAAATGAGCCTTTTTTATGGAAAACCTGATATCCGATAGACTCGGCGGAAAGATGTTTGGTAAAGACACCACCATCTACAAATTTGAGAAAATCAAAAGAGCGAAAAGAGCTGCCATGCAAGCTAATCCGGACATGGAGCTTATTGATATGGGCGTTGGCGAACCTGACGCAATGGCACACGGGGAAGTTGTTAAAGTTCTCCAGATCGAATCTGAAAAACGTGAAAACAGATTCTATTCCGACAACGGTATAGCTGAGTTTCAGGAAGCCGCTGCCGTGTATATGAAGAAACGCTTCGGTGTAGAGATGGACGCTGCGACACAGATTAACCACTGTATCGGTTCAAAACCTGCGCTGGCACTTTTTTCCTATAGCACTCATCAACCCCGGCGACATAGCACTCATGACAGTCCCCGGCTACCCAGTTTCAGGAACAACAACAAAATACCTCGGCGGCGAAGTTTACAACATCCCTCTCCTCAAAGAGAATAACTTCCTCCCTGACCTTGACAGCATCCCTGAGGATGTCTGTAAAAAAAGCGAAATTCCTTTACCTGAACTACCCTAACAACCCGACAGGCGTTCTCGCTCCTAAGGAATTCTACGAGAAGGTCGTAGAATTCGCCAAAAAAGAATGACGTTATGGTTGTTTCAGATGCAGCATACATCGAACTTACTTATGGTGAAGAGCCTATATCATTCCTCTCCGTTGAAGGGGCTATGGATGTCGGTATAGAGATTCACTCCCTCTCCAAATCATACAACATGACAGGCTGGAGAATAGGGTTTGTATGCGGTAACGCACACATGGTGAAAGCATTCGCAACCGTTAAAGACAACAATGATTCAGGTCAGTACATCCCTATCCAGAAGGCTGCTTGTTACTGTCTTGAACACCCTGAGCTCATCGAGCCGACAAAAAAAGAAATACTCCCGCAGACTTAATATGCTGGCTAACGTACTTCGTAAGCACGGCTTTGATGTTGAAGAGCCTAAAGGGACTTTCTACCTCTATTTCGGTATCCCGAAAGCTACACAGTCAGGTCGTGAGTTCAAATCAGGTGAGGAATTCTGTGACTATCTCATCAGAGAAAAAACTCATATCCTCTGTACCTTGGGACGATGCAGGAAACTTCATCCGTTTCAGTGCAACTTTCGTGGCTGACACTGTCGAAGAGGAAGAAAGAATCGCTAAGATTATCGATGAGCGTCTCTCCTCCGAAACATTCATATTTTAGTAGGTCT